>Ga0315554_1002750_pt1 | contig 9974 bp, 4 predicted proteins | sample SalMarSW160370MG_FD_202114 | JGI IMG/M metagenome (GOLD analysis project Ga0315554, IMG submission 202114) | Salt marsh sediment microbial communities from the Plum Island Ecosystem LTER, Massachusetts, United States - Salt Marsh Sediment SW1603-70 ... | reverse complement strand
CGCAGCTCTCCTGCTACTGGCGGCCTGCGGTGGAGAGGGGGAAGAGGAGGCCACTACTCCCACGCCCAGCCCCATCCCTACGCCGACGGCGATGGTCACCCCCACGCGCATCCCTACGCCTACACCGACGGCGACGGTCACCCCCACGCTCAGCCCTACCCCATCGCCAACGGTTGCGCAGGCCACGCCCACCGCGGCCCCAACCGGCGGGCGCGTGCCGATGTTCCGGGGCAACCCCGCTCGCACCGGCGTGAACCCCGGCCCGGGGGTTGAGGGCCGGCCGAAGCTGCTCTGGCGCTTCCAGACGGAGGGCCAGGTCTTCTCCTCGCCGGCGGTAGTGGACGGAGTGGTCTACATCGGCAGCGACGACAAAAACGTCTACGCCCTGGATGCGGCGACGGGGGAGGAGCGCTGGCGCTTCCAGACGACCGGCTGGGCCAGCGGCTCCCCGGCGGTGGCGGAGGGCGCAGTCTACATCGGCAGCGCAGGCTTCCTTCAGGGTCTCTACAATGTCTATGGCCTGGATGCCGGCACAGGAGAGCAGCGCTGGCGCTTCCACACAGGCAACGAGGTTTGGTCCTCGCCGGCGGTAGTGGACGGAGTGGTCTACATCGGCAGCGACGACAGCCACGTCTATGCCCTGGACGGCGTCACAAGAGAAGAGCTCTGGCGCTTCAAAGCGGACTATTGGTTTCGGTCCTCGCCGGCGGTGGTGGACGGAGTGGTCTACGTCGGCAGTCTAGACAGCCGCGTTTACGCCCTGGACGCGGCGACGGGTGAGGAGCGCTGGCGCTTCCAGACGGGCGACAGGGTTGACTCCTCGCCGGCGGTGGTGGACGGAGTGGTCTACGTGGGCAGCGACGACAGCTACGTCTACGCCCTGGATGCGGCGACGGGTGAAGAGCGCTGGCGCTTCCAGACGGGCGGCAGCGTTCGCTCCTCGCCGGCGGTGGTCGATGGGGTAGTCTACATCGGCAGCTACGACGGCTACGTCTACGCCATCACCGAGGAGTGATCGGCTCTAGGGTGGGAGCCCGCGCGCCAGGTTCGCCGCTCGTTAGTATTCGGGGAACTTGACCCCTTCGAACCAGATGGCCACGGCGGTGGCGAAATCGGGCGGGTTGAAGTTGGCCTGGCCGTCGACGATGACGTCGAGGAGGGCGGGCTTGCCCGAATCCACCGCTCGCTTCAGGGCGGAGGCGATCTCCTTGGGGTTCTCCACCCGCTCGCCGTACCAGCCGGCGGCCTCCGCCATCTTATCGTAGCGCACGTCGGTGAAGTCCACCCCGATGTAGCGCTTGGCGAAGGCGCCGTCCTGGGCGGCCTTGATCATGCCGAAGGCCCGGTCGTTGTTCACAATCATGACCAGGTTCGTCTTCAGGCGGACGGCGGTCTCCAGCTCCTGGACGTTCATCATGAAGAACCCGTCGCCGCAAATGGCAAATACCGGCCGGTCGGGGCAGATGAGCTTGGCAGCGATCGCCTTGGGGAGGCCGTCGCCGCCCTGGCCGGAGTCGCCGGCCCAAAGACAGGTGCCCGGCTCGTAGATGCGGGTCAGGTAGTTGGTCCAGATGGTCGTGTTGCCGCCGTCGGTGACGAAGAGGGCATTTCGGGGGAAGAAGGCGCGGGCATCCTTCACCACGCGCAGGGGATGGATGGGGATCGCGTCGGAGTTGCCCAGGTTCTCGAAGTTCTGCAGCCAGGCGGCCTGGGTGGCTCGACACTGAGCCATCAGAGGGCCCTCCTCTCGCGGCTCGATCATCGTGTCCAGAACGGCGTGGATGTCCCGCACAACCGCCTTGGCGTCGCCGAGGATGGCCAGATCGACCTGTCGGTTCTCGCCCAGGCTCTCAGGGGCGGTATCGATCTGGATGATCGCCTGCTCGCCCGGCTTGCCCCACATCGGCGACTTTCCCCAGAAGTCGAAGGCCCCCAGGCGCGAGCCGATGACCAGCACCAGGTCGGCCTGGGAGCGGGCGAGGATGGATCCCAGCCCTGGAGGTATGAGGTACAGGGGATGATCCTCGGGGATGGTGCCGCGGGCGGTGACGCCGGTGGTCATGGGGCACGCCAGCAGTTCGGCCAGGGCGATGATCTCGTCGGAGGAGCCCGACCGCAGCGCTCCCCCGCCGGCGTGGATGACAGGGCTCCTGGCCTGGGCCAGCATCTCGGCTGCCTGCTTGATCAGTTGGGGGTCGCCGCTGGCGGCGACGGTGGCGCGATAGCGAGCGGGCGGCAGGATCTCGATGTCGTCTTCTTCGCCCTCTTCGAAGAGGACGTCCACCGGCAGGTCGAGGTGGACGGGCCCCGGCCGACCGCTGGTCGCTTGGCGAAAGGCCTCCTGCACCATCTCGGGGATTCGCTTCCAGTGGGAAACGACAGCGTTCCACTTGGTGATCGGCCTGAACAAACCGAGCTGGTCGCATCCCTGAGTGGAACCGTGGTCGGGATAGGATTTCCAGGTCTGGTTCTGGGCGGTCAGTACCAGGATGGGTATGCTATTGACATAGGCCTCGTAGACGCCGGGCACGAGGTCCACGGCTCCCGGGCCCACTGTGCCCACGCAGACGCCGACCTTCCCGGTCAGCCGCGAGTAGGTGTCGGCCATGTGGGCGGCTGCCTGCTCGTGGCGGGTCATGATGAACTCCAGCCCTTCTTCTCGACCGAAGCGGTGTATGGCGTCCAGAAGGGTGGTTAGCTGGCCGCCGGGGATGCCAAACACGAAGCGTACGTCCTCTTGCATGAGACATTTGACCAGGACATCAGCTCCCAATATCTTGCTCACAGCGTCCTCCTTCCTGCCCTCCAGATGATCGACAACTGAAGCGGGCTTGTCAAACAGCGGCGGCGGTCTCCGCCAGGGGCCTCAGGGGCTACCGAACGACCAGATGACTCCGTAGGGTTGGGTGACGAGGACAAGGACAGAGTCGAATTGCTTTAGTTGGGCGAGTTCGCTTGACCCCTCCTTGTCGGGGATGAACCGGAGCCAGGACTGGTCGGGCTTCAGAAGATAGATTATCGCAAACTGATCATTGATGCTTTCCGTGGCCGATTCTATGTCCTGCGGGAGGCCGCCGTAGCAGACGCTGTTCCATCCCGACCCCAGGCTGGCGCTTGTGAGGGCCGTGCTGGAGGTTTCCTGCTCCCAAATAGCGTCGCTGCTCATGAGGATGAACAGGGAGTCGTAGGGGCTGAGGGTTTTCAGGTTGCTGGCGTCCGGCCGGCCGGCGAACCACCTTTCGAACTGCTGATCGGGCCTGAGACGGTAGATGGCCACGGCGCTGTTCAGCACGTTGGCCAGAGCCACGTCGACGGGCCGCTGCGGTCCCCTGTAGCACACGCTGTTCCAGTTGCGCACGAGCGGAACGGCGGTGATGTTCACCGGCGGCGGCGGGCCCGGGTACAGCTCGGGGCCGAAGCCGGCGAAGAGGGCATCGGCATCGCCTTGGTAGGCGTCGGAGGTGATGCCTTCGACCACGGCGATGGGCTCATCGGAGGTGACGACCGCGGCTCCCTCGAAGTCCTCCGGTAGCAGGGCGTCGGTATGCTGGTCGAAGATCTTGGAGTCTGTCACGGTGTCGCTGAAGGACAGGGAGTCGCCCACCAGTTCGTTGCTGTAGTAGGTGACCTGGATGTTGGCGGTATCGCCGTCAGCGACCTGAACACGGAACCAGGAGTTCCAGCCGGCAGCAGCGTTGAGGGGGCCCTTCCAGCCGGAGTTTTTGTAGACCACCGGTAGCCAGACCTTGATCGAGGCCGTCGACTGGGGGATGCCGACGAAGGCACCGAAGGAGGCCTTCCCGGGGACGGCGGAGGCCATCGTTTGGACAACCGCCAGCAACTGCCCACCAGTGATGGTGGCCGAGCCCACGAAGCCGTCGGGCAGCTCAGCCTCCAGGGCCTGGTCGATGACGGTGGAGGCCTCCACCACGTAGGTCTTGCGAAGGGATCCATCGGGCTCGGGAAGGCGCTCATCGCAGCAATAGGTGACGCTCACCTCGGTCGACTGGCCGGGGTCAGCGGTGCTGATGGCGAGCTTGGTGTTCCAGGCCGTGGTTTCACCGAAGTTCTTGAATACGAGGGGTACGAGGACAGCGGTGGACAGGTCGCCTGTCCCCGAGGGGTCCCAGCCCAGGCCCTTGTAGGAAGCGAAGCTCGGCTGCTGGCTGCTGAAGATATCGGCGTTGGCCGCCAGCAGGGGAGCGGGGGTTGCCTCTTCGGCGTTGCTTACCGTCTCTACGATGAGGGAGCCCTCGAACTGGTCCGGGAGTTCCTCGGTCATGTTGGCCTGGTTGCGCAGGATGGTGCCTCCTGCTGGCAGGAGCTGGCCGCCATTGGGGCACTGGGGGTCGGCCACCGCATCGACCGCCGGCTCGCTGAAGGCCACTGTGCCGTCGTGGCTGAGATAGGTCATCTGCACACAGGCGATGGTGGATGTACTCACGTTCTGGATGGCGAAGCGCGTGTTCCATTCACCATCGGGTCCAAAGCGGCTGTAGATGAGTGGTAGGTAGACACGGCTGGAGCCGACTGAGAGGCCGTTGTCGGCACCCAGGGAGAGGGAGGGTCTCTCTCCGATGGACTTGAGGACGACGCTCTTTATCGGCTGGTCGGCGGTGATCACAGCAGAGCCCGCGAAGCCGGAGGGCAGTTCGGGCTGCTGGGCCTGGTCGAAGAGGGTGGAGGCGCCGGGAGCGAGATCGTCCACGCTGTCCTGGGCGACGCGGAGGCCGTCGGGGTCGTAGTAGTCGACGATGACCGAAGCGGAGAACAGGCCGGCGTTCTGCACCCAGAAGGAGCTGTTCTCCACCCCCAGGGTGTAGGGCTGGCCTACGGGCTGGGCCCTAAGGCCACGGGGGGGATTAAGGATGGCCAGGATCGCCAACAGCGAGAAGAAAGCACCAAGGCCTAGCGCTATCCAGAGTCGTCTCCTCATGGTCTACTGCATCTTCTTCCACAGCGAGACTTGATGCCTTATCGTATCCTGGCCACGTTGGCAAGTCAATTCTGCAAAAAAGGGGGAGGGGTGCTCCCAGCGGCCGGTAAGTCTGGGGAGCACCCCTGCGGAAGGAACGGACATTAATGTGCATCAAGGGGGTGGCTTGCACACAGGCGGTGAGCGCTCGGTTAAGGACAACAAGTCTATAGCCACAGACAGGTTGACTATTCGTTTCATCTCTTTCGTTCCTTATTTGGCTGACCGAACCGTTGCCTGGTCGGTCCGCTCACTATCACTGCCCGCTGTTATCGGTTGCCGTTGGTCAGACTAGGATAAGCCTGGGTTGTGCATCCTGGTCATTCCTTCGAGGCGAAGGAATGTAAGATTGCTGAGGGGATATGGAGAAAAGGGGGGTCGCTACCTCTTGGGCTGACGTCCCTTTTCGATCAGAACCCGGTGCGACAGTGCTAGGCTATCACCTCCCCCCTGCTGCGCCGTGCAGGCCCGCGACGGTGGGGGTGCGGCAGTCCACTGAGCGAGTCGTCTGGCACGGCAGTCCCTTGATGGGAGTGCCCCGAGAAGGAGCCAGCAGGGAGGATGGAGACCACAAGAGGGAACGCCGGAACAGGTCCCCCCGGTCGTGCCGTGGCCGAGTAGACCCCTGGCCGGGTTCCGGCGTTCACAGATGAGGCGTCGGTCAATTGTCCCAACCTCCTTCGGCGGCTCGGCAGCCATAGCCCTTCGGCTTTAGGCCCGAAGCTTTGCGCCTCGCCCTTTCGGGCGGTTTGCCTTTATCGGGAGTGTGGGCACTCCGCTCGACGTTGCCTGGTTAACATAACCAGGGTTACACAGATAAGACATCGGAATCGCTCATCCGTTACAGAGAATGCGTTCTAGGTTGGTAGAAAATCCTGGCTTCAGTGGTAGGAGAGATGAAGTGAGCGCTGTTTTGGTGGGGATGGGGGTGGGTGGCGCGCTTGGTTAGCGCAATCAGTGAACGATTGAGCTTGCTGCCAGCGCTTCGGGGAGCCGACGGGCTACTTCTTTTCCCAGATGAACTCGCAGATCGGGTCGCCGTTGGGGATCGCCTTGGTGAGGATCCACCTGTATTGTGGATTGATGACCTCGGCGATGCCATCGCATATGGGCTGGAAGGCGTAGCAAACATCAACGGGGAGGTTCTGGAACGGGCAGGCGGTAACCTGTTTCACCACTCTCTCCGGGCTGGCGTCGGTGGGCTTGCCCACAACCCGCAGCACCTGCTCCTCCAGCAGGTGGGTGATGGCGGAGAGGGCCAGGGCATCCTTGCCGGTGATACCCAGATCGGGTGCCAGGGAGGCGATCTCTCTTCCGAGCTGCTTGAGGGAGGGGTAGAGGATCTTCTGGGCCTCCTCTGGACCAAACCTGTCCACCATGGCCTGCATCAGCGCGGCGGCGGCCCGACCCAGAAGGATCACCGCCTGCTGGTGGGCCACCTCTGGAGGCAGCCGTGGGACCTGCACTTCGGTCATAGTCTTCACATCCCTTCCGTGTTCTTCTGCGGGATCATTATATCCCAGGCCTATTCATACCCCACTTCCGGCGAGAGCGCGATGGTGCTCGGCAGGAAGGTCCCGCTGCCGCGGGCGATCTCCCGACCATCGGAGTCAACCAACACGGACTCCCCTATAAACAGGCGTGCAGAACGGTAGACTACGCGGCCAGTCGCCTTCATTTCCCCTTCCGAAATGGGGCGGGTGAAGTACAGGTTGAAGGAAGCGGTCAGCACAAAGACGTCGTCAACCAGCGAGTTGACGGCGAAGAAAGCGGCGTCATCGAGCGCTTTGAAGTACACCAGGCCGTGGACGGCACCGCCTGCGTGAAAGAACTCCGAGCGGACAGGAATGGTCACCTCCGCGCGCCCTTCGCTCACTCGCATCGTCGGGGCGTAGTACTTGTTCACCGGCGCCGAGGCATACAGCCGCTCCAGCTTTCGGTAATGCTCTTCCTTGGTCAACTCGTACCTCCTTCTACATGCGGCCAGAGCTGCGCGGACTGTGGACTTGATTGCGCCCCGGTGTGGCTCCATTGCTGGGGCCGTTATCGACGCTCGCCGCTGGCAGCAAGCATAAGGCCGAGGGAGCGATTCGCTACGGGTTCGGAAGTGGTGGTTTCTGGGTGGGGGCGAAGCCGTGGCGCATCGTGTTCTCAGTTACGGTGCGAGGCTCCATGAACTGCCGGAGGTAGTCGGGCCCACCGGCCTTGGAGCCGATGCCGGACATGGCGAAACCGCCGAACGGTTGGCGGGCGACCATGGCACCCGTGCAGCCGCGGTTGATATACAGGTTGCCGACTCGGAACCGCTGGCGGGCCAGCTCGATGTGAGAGCCGCTGCGGCTGTAGAAGGAGCCGGTCAGCGCATATGGGGTATCGACGGCGATCTCGATGGCTTCCTCCACGCTTGAGGCGCGCAGCACGGCCAGTACGGGGCCGAAGATCTCCTCCTGGGCGATGACGGCCTGTGGGTTCACCTCGCCGAAGATGGTCGGAGCGACGTAGTAGCCTCCGTCCTCGGGGGTTGTGCCCTGGAATAGGACGGGCGCCTCGCCCCGGCCGATCTCGATGTAGCGTTCGATTCCGGCCTTGGCCTCGTCGGTGATCACCGGCGGCACAAAGACGGCGGGGTCTTCGGCCGGCCCGACACGCAGGCTGCGGGTGGCCTCGACAACCCTTGAGAGCAGGTGGTCGTATATGGCGTCCAGGGCGATGACACGGCTGCAGGCGCTGCACTTCTGGCCGGCGTAGCCGAAGGCGCTCTTCACGATGCCAAGGACGGCCTGATCCAGGTCGGCGTTATCATCAACGATGATGGCGTTCTTGCCGCCCATCTCAGCGATGACCTTCTTGATCCCTCTCTGGCTCTCTTTCGTCTGTCCGGCCTTCTCCACGATCCACAGGCCCACCTCGCGGCTGCCGGTGAAGGCGATCATGTCCACGTCGGGATGCTCCACGAGCGTCGCTCCCAGCGCGCCGCCGGGCCCGGGCAGGAACTGGACTACGCCAGGCGGCGCTCCTGCGCGGCAGAGGATGTCGATCAGGCGGGCGGCGATCAGCGGCGCCGGCCTCGCCGGCTTGAGGATGACCGTGTTCCCGGCCACCAGTGCCGCCGTGAACATCCCGCAGGGGATGGCCAGCGGGAAATTCCAGGGGGAGATGATCGCCGCTACGCCGCGGGGCTGATAGCGGTAGTCGTTATACTCTCCGGGCAGGGAGAGCAACTCCTGGGGATCGCCCAGGGCGACCGCTTCGCGGGCGTAGTAATCCATGTAGTCGATGGACTCGCTGACATCGGCGTCGGCCTCCCGCCAGGGCTTGGCCTCTTCCAGGACCTCGATGGCGGCCAGATCATGGCGCTCGCGGCGCATGATGGCCGCCGCGTCGAACAGCACCTGTGCGCGCTCTCTTGCCGACCGGTCTCGCCAGGCTGGGAAGGCTTGTCTGGCAGCCTCGATCGCCTGGCGGGTGAGATCGATGTCCGCCTGTCCTACGTCGCAGATGATCTCGTCCGGGCGGGCCGGGTTCACGCTCGGCTGCCTATCGGAGCTTTTCACGTAATCGCCAGCCACGAGCGGGTCGCAGGTCTCGGGGAGGCGGGCCCTGAGCTGTTCGATGGCAAAGGCGAAATCCTGGCGCTCGCGCGTCGTGTGGAAGGCGGTATCGGGCACGTTGCGGAACGGACCGGGGACGTCGGTCGACCGGACACGGGGGATGGTCGCCGAGGGTGGTCCCGCGGCCGGCGTCACTGCCGGCGGGGCCAGCAACTCGGGGATGGGAGCTCTCTCCTCGAACAGCTCGAAGAGCCAGGACTGGCTGGAGGCATTCTCCAGCAGCCGTCGCACAAGATAGCCCATGCCGGGGATGAGCTCGCCCACCGGCGTGTAGATGCGCACTCGCTCGTAGGTGGCGATGGCTGCCTGCAGCGCCTCTGCCATTCCATACAGAAGCTGGAACTCGAGGGCACGAGGAGGTAACCCTCGCTGCCGCGCGGACACCATGGCGTGGGCGACGGAGCGCGCATTGTGGGTGCCGAAGGCGGGAAGCAGGTGAGGGTAGGCGTCGAGGAGGGCCTCCGTGCAGCGCTCGAAGTTGGCATCCGTCTCCGCCTTGCTCTCCAATACGGGGATGGGCCAGCCGTGCTGTGAGTTGACGATCCGCTCCTCATCCCAGTAGGCCCCCTTGACCAATCGGATTGTCAGTGGGGCGCCGCGGGCCTTGGCGAACTCCGCCAGGCCGCGCAGGTCATCGAGGGTCTCAAACAGGTAGGTCTGCAAGGCCACTCCCACGTGCGGGTAGCTGACCAAATCCTGCTCCGCCAGGAGGTCGCGGAGGATGCGCAGCGTCAGCTCCTTGTGCCCGTACTGCTCCATATCAACATTGACGAAGGCCCCGGCTTCCACGGCCCGGCGCATGATCGGACGAATGCGTTCACGGACCCGCTTACCGGTGTCGTCCGGCGCGGCCGAGTTGAACTGGGAGTAGAGCGACGTCAGCTTGATGGACACGTTGAGGCGGGGGACGGTGCCCCACGGCGCCTCGTCGAGGGCGGGGTTGGCGGGCCAGGTGCGGACGATCCGATCGAGCGTGTCGAAGAGCTCGAGATAGCGGGCCTGGTATTCGTCCGCTTCGGCCTCGCTCACCGTGGCCTCGCCCAGCAGGTCCAGCGAGAAGCCGAGGCCGTCGGCGTGCAGCTTCTCCAGGACGGGCACCGCTTCCTGGGCCGTGCGACCGGCTATGAAGCGCTGGCCGACCTCAAGGACGCTGCGCTGGACGAGATGGGCGAGGACAGGCCGGGTCAGTGCACTGGAGGCGAGGGCGGTGCTGATGCGGCGGGGTAGGAGGCCGAGGTCCTCGCCGCCGAAGTAGTCGCGGAAGTGGCTGACTATGGCTGCTTCGTCCTGGAGCATGGGGAACACGTCGACGAAGCGCAGCACCTGCGTCTTGAGGGCCTCCTCGGCCACCGCCCGACGGAGGAGCTGCTCGTACCACCACTCGCCCT
>Ga0315554_1002746_pt1 | contig 9984 bp, 5 predicted proteins | sample SalMarSW160370MG_FD_202114 | JGI IMG/M metagenome (GOLD analysis project Ga0315554, IMG submission 202114) | Salt marsh sediment microbial communities from the Plum Island Ecosystem LTER, Massachusetts, United States - Salt Marsh Sediment SW1603-70 ... | reverse complement strand
TTGAGTCCTATCTCCAGGCGGGGCACGCCGTGGTCGTCATCGACGATCTCTCGACCGGCTCTATGAGGAACGTGAATCCGAAAGCGCAGTTCCATCGGCTCGATATCAGGAGCGAAGAGGTTGAGGAGATCTTCAAACGTCAGAAGTTCGACGTCGTGAACCATCACGCGGCGCAGATGGACGTCCGGAGGTCCGTTGCCGATCCGATCTTCGACGCGAGTGTCAACGTGCTGGGAAGCATCAATATCTTCGAGCTCGCGCGGAGGTCCGGCGTCAAAAAGATCATCTTCGCCTCGACGGGAGGAGCGATCTATGGCGAGCAGGATTTCTTCCCGGCAGATGAAGAGCATCCGCTTCGTCCTCTTTCTCCCTACGGCATCACGAAGCTCACGTCGGAGAAATACCTCTTCTACTATCGGCAAGTCCACGGAATGGATCACGTCATCCTGAGATATGCGAACATCTACGGTCCCCGCCAGAATCCGCTCGGCGAAGCGGGCGTGGTCGCAATCTTCTGCAACAAGATGCTGAAAGGGGGCGAGCCGGTCATCAACGGGGATGGCGAGCAGACGCGCGACTACACGTATGTTGGAGACGTTGTGAAGGCGAACTTGCTGGCGCTGGAGTGCACTCGGTCGGATATTTTCAATATTGGCACCGGGATTGAGACGAACGTGAACGACGTGTTCCACACGTTGCGGCGGTACTTGAATCCCTCTTGTCCTGAACGCCACGGCCCTGCGAAGGAGGGCGAGCAACGGCGGAGCGTGATCAGCCACAAGAAAATCCGATCGGAGCTTAGATGGGTGCCCGGCGTACCGTTGGAGGAGGGCCTGCGCTTGACCGCGGAGTATTTCCAGAACTTGGCTGAGTGAGCGCCGTGTCTGAACCGATAGACCAGATTGTCGCGAACCTGGGCAAGGGTGATCGCCGCGCGGTTGCCCGGGCGATCTCCATAGTGGAGAACGACGATCCGGCGTCGAGCGACCTCTTGAAGAACGTCTATGGCCGCACGGGAAAGGGGTATCGGATTGGCGTCACGGGCCCACCCGGAGCGGGAAAAAGCACACTGACAAACAAGCTGGCGAAGCACTTTCGGGGAGAGGGGCTGAGGATCGGCATCATTGCTGTCGACCCGACGAGCCCGTTCACCGGCGGGGCTCTTCTAGGCGACCGGGTAAGGATGTCGGAAGTGGAGTTGGACGAGGGTGTTTTCATCCGGAGCATGGCGTCCCGCGGAAGTCTGGGCGGTTTAAGCAAGAAGGCCAAGGAGGCGGCAGACATCCTTGATGCAGCAGGCCACGACGTCATCATCATGGAGACCGTCGGCGTCGGCCAGTCGGAGCTCGATGTGGCGGGGGCCGCGGATACGACCATCGTCGTGCTGGTGCCCGAATCTGGGGATGGCATTCAAGCGATGAAGGCAGGCCTGATGGAGATCGCTGACTTCTTCGTCCTGAATAAGGCGGACCGGCCGGGGGCCGAACAGGCCGTGATGTCGCTGAAGATGATTCTAGGATTTCGTCCGCATCGCGAGGGAAGCTGGATGCCGGATGTGGTCAGGACACAGGCGAACGAGGGGAAGGGCGTGCAGGAGGTCGCGACCCTTATCAAGACCCACCGGGAATTCCTGCGGGCGACCGGCGGCCTCGAGCAGAAGCGAAGGGCTCGCCTGGAGAGAAGGATCCGTGAGATTATTGACGATCGGCTCCACCTCGATTTCTGGAACAGCGAACGTTCGGTGGAATTGAGGAGGAAGATCGAGTTGATACTCCAGCGACAGTCAAATCCGTACGATGCCGCGACATCGCTAATAGAAGATTTCAAATCCGAACGAGCGCTGCACGAGACGCGTACTGTCCAAAACTCATAGACTACCGAGGAAATCATGGAAAATAGCACTACACCCGAGCCCGGAATCGATTTCGAGCTGACAGAAGAAATGAGGATGTTGAAGCAGACCGTGCGGGCCTTTGCCGAGGCGGAGATAAAACCGTTTGTGATGAAGTACGACGAAGCTCAGGAATTCCCGATGGACATCTTCAAGAAGATGGGGGAGCTTGGCTTCCTCGGGGCGACGATCCCCTCCGAGCTTGGAGGAGCGGGGTTCTCGCCCGTGGAGTTCGTCATCATCATGGAGGAGCTTTCGCGTGTCGACCCGTCCGTCGGTCTGATTCTTGCTGCCCATAGCGGATTGTGCCTTCACCACATTGCCACGTTTGGGAACGAGCAGCAAAAGAAGCGATATGTCCCGGATCTCGCCACAGGGGCGAAAATCGGCTCGTGGTGCCTGACGGAGCCCGGCTCCGGCAGCGACTCATCAGGCTTGAAATCGACCGCCCGCCTGGAGGGTGATTTCTATCTCCTGAACGGCACCAAGAGCTTCATCACAAACGGTACGGTTGCATCGACGTATGTTGTGATGGCGAAGACGGATCCTTCCAAGGGGAACAAAGGAATCTCGGCGTTCATCGTCGAGCGGGGAATGAAGGGTGTCAGCGTAGGGAAGAAGGAGAACAAGCTGGGTATGAGGGCGAGCGACACGGCAGTCATGGTCTTCGAGGGTGTGAAGGTTCCGAAATCAAACTTGATCGGAAACGAAGGTGGAGGTTTCAAGCAGGCGCTCGAAGTGCTTGACAGCGGACGGGCCGGGATCGCAGCTCTTTCCATTGGGCTCGGTCAGGGAGCTCTTGATGCCGCGCTGAAATACGCGAAGGAACGTCAGGCGTTCGGCAAGCCGATCGTGGACTTTCAGGGCATTCAGTTCAAGCTCGCGGATATGGCGGCCGAAATCCAGGCTGGCAGACTGCTGATGTACCGGGCCGCGATGGCGGAAGCGAAGGGTCAGGATCTCAACATGCTTGGCGCGTATGCGAAGCTCTACGCGAGTGAAGCCGCCGTGCGGGCCGCGACCGAAGCCGTCCAGATCCACGGAGGGTACGGATACATCAAGGATTTTCCGGTTGAGAAGTTCTACCGCGATGCGAAACTCCTGACGATCGGTGAAGGAACCACCGAAGTTCAGAAGATCGTCATTGCGAAGAATCTCCTACGGACATGATCGCATTCTCTCGATCCAGACCACGATGAACAAGCAGACCCTCTACGGGATCATCGCAGTCCTCTTCATTGTCTCCGGAGGCGCCGGATTAGTCTATCAGATCGTCTGGTTCAAATATCTCTCCCTCTTTCTCGGGAACACGACCTATGCCCAGACGGTGGTCCTGGCGACGTTCATGGGCGGTTTGGCGATCGGAGCGTCCTTGTGGGGGCGCCGGGCAGACCGCACCGCCCGGCCGCTGGCGCTCTACGCGATCTTGGAGATACTGATCGGCATCTATTGCCTACTCTATCCCTTCCTTCTCAACCTCTTCAAGGCAGGGTTCGTCTCTGTTGTTCGATCCTCCAATCTCCCGATCGATGGCACGGCCGTGCTTCTGCTCAAGCTGGTGGTGAGTATGCTGACGCTCCTCCTCCCGACCATCCTCATGGGGGGCACCCTGCCCGTCCTCGTGCGGTTCATTTCGCATAGTGTCGAAGAGTCGGGGAAGAACGTCGCGACGCTTTACTTCCTCAACAGTTTCGGCGCCGTCGTCGGATCTTTGCTCGGCGGTTTCTTCCTTGTACCGATTGCCGGACTTCACACGACGATCTACGCGGCCGCAGTTACGAATGTGATGATCGGCGGCATAGCGCTCGCCCTCTCGACATCCAGATTCCGGTTTGAGATAGAACCGGCTGCCGCAGAGCCGGTGACCGGGCAAGCCTTCTCCGATCTTCAAGTCCTGCTTGCAGTCGCCGTCGCTGGCGTTTCCGGGCTCGCCGCGATGATCTACGAGGTCTCATGGGTCAGGATGTTGATCCCCGTTCTGGGATCCTCGACATATTCGTACACGCTCATGCTCGTGGCGTTCATCTCGGGCATTACCATCGGCAGCTGGATCGTCTCTTTCTCGATTCACCGGATCAGAAGTCTCTTCGGCGCCCTTGCGTTCTGCCAGCTGGGCGTCGGACTCTCCATGGCCGCGACGCTCCCTCTCTATGGATACGTTCCGTTCTATTTTTGGCAGGTGGGCGCCATTTTGACGAGGTCGGAATCGACGTATCCCATCTATCTGGCGATTCAATTTCTCGTCGGCTTTATCATCATGATTGTGCCGACGATTTTTCTGGGCATGTCGCTCCCCTTCGCAAGCCGTATCGCTACGCGCAGCGTGAGAGCGATGGGTCGGTCAGTTGGAAACGTCTTCTCCATCAATACGTTGGGAACCGTCATCGGCGCGCTCACGGCGGGCCTTTTGCTGATCCCGCTCGTGGGGGTGCGGCATGCGATCGAGGCGGGGCTCCTCCTCAACTGCCTTGCCGGTGTCGTGCTCCTGTTCTTTCATCCCGGGTTCGCCAGATGGAAGCGTGCCGTCATCTTCGTCGGATTGCTGGCGGCCATCGGGGCGTATTTCACGTTCACGCCGGACTGGAACCAGATGGTGCTGCTCTCCGGGATCTTCCGGCAGTTTAGCAAGGAGCACCCGCCTCCGTCTACCTTCGCGGAGTTCCAGCAGATAAGCAGGGCGAACAGGGCCGTTTTCTACAAAGAGGGTGCAAGCGCCACCGTTGGAGTCATCCAAACCTCGACGGAAGGCGGTACTCAGGACGTCCTGATCATCAACGGAAAGGCCGATGCCTCCTCGATCGGAGACCTGCCGACGCAAGTGCTGCTCGGCCAGATTCCTCTGATGTTCCATCCCCATCCCGACACTGTCCTCGTCATCGGATACGGAAGCGGCGTCACGGCAGGGAGCGTGCTCACGCATCCGGTGAAGCTCCTCCGAGCCGTCGAGATCTCGCCCGAGGTGATCGAAGCGTCGCGCTACTTCGGGGATGTGAACCATCATCCGCTCGAGAATCCTCGGATGAAGCTGACGATCGATGACGCCCTCGCATTCCTCAACCTCACGCGGGCAAACTACGATGTTATCATCAGCGAGCCGTCGAACCCCTGGATCGCCGGCATCGGCAACCTCTTTACCGTCGAGTTTTTCGAGGAATGCAGAAAGAAACTGAAGGACGAAGGACTGATGGTCCAGTGGCTTCATCTCTATGAAATCGACGACGAAACCTTTAAGCTCGTGGTGCGGACGTTCCGCACCGTGTTTCCGCATGTCACCATCTGGCAGTCGCTTGTCGCCGACGTCCTCCTCATCGGATCAAAGCAGCCTCTCTCGTTCAACGAGGAGGACCTCAGGAGAAGATTCGATCTCCCGCCGGTGCGCGCTGATCTCAAACGCATCGAAATTCCCGATGTGGCAACGCTGCTTTCGCTTCAGATGCTCTCCGAAGAACGGGTGGAGGACTTCGCGGGAGTCGGTGCATTGAACACGGAGGATCGCCCGCTGCTCGAGTACGGGGCTCCGAGGGCGTTCTTCGTGAACCGCGGCGCGAACGAGATCAACCGCTTTGATGAGCGCCGGACCTTCGGCGGAGCGAGCATCTTCCTCAAGCAGCGGGTGGCGGCGCGGCCGCTGACGGACGAGGAGAGGCTGCACATCGGCCTCCTGCACGCGGACCGGAACAGGGGGAACCCCCTGCTGGGTTATTCCATGCTCGAGGACTACCTCCGGAGACATCCGGGCGACGTTCAAGCTGTCAGAGAAATGGCGGATCTCACGGAGAAACTGGGCAGGGGAGAGGAGTACCTGGCGTACCTCGGCCGCCTCGCTCAACTCAGCCCTGACGATCCTGTCGTCCTTGAGAAATACGCGTGGCTGAAATACTCCGTTGGTCGCTCGGTCGCGAGCTTCTTCGCCCCCTACACCGCGGATCTCCCGGAACAATTCCTGAAGCGATGCATCGCGCTCTCAGGGGATACGGTGGACTACTATCGAGCGAGGCTGGGCGATCTCTACTTTGGTATCCAGCAGTTTCCCGCCGCGCTCGAAAACTATCGGCGGGCTCTCCTGATCCGAGAAGAATACATGCCGGACCGACGGGTCCGTCAGGACGTACTCCTCCTGCAGCTCGCAAAATGCTACCGACATCTCGGCGACAACAGTCACGCGATCAGCTACGCGCTTCAGGCGGCTGGTTTCAATCCGCGGAACGAGGAAGCCAAAGACCTTTTCTATTCGATCTGGACCCAAGGAAATGCAAGAAATCTCGATTCATCAAAAAGCAGGAAGTGACCCGTTCGGAAGGGGAATCCATGGCGCTGATTGGAACTGAAATCAAAAGAGACGATGCCTTTCGCAAGAACGAAGAGCATCTTCTCGGCTTGCTGAAGAACATGAAGGAGAAGGCCGACATCATCAAACTGGGAGGCGGTAAGGAAGCTCTCGAGAAGCACCGGAAACGCGGGAAGATGTTTGTCCGGGAGCGAATTCAGAAAGTGATCGATCCCGGTTCGCGCTTCATGGAGATCGGTCTGTTCACCGCCTATGGGATGTACGAGGAATATGGAGGCGCGCCATCGTCGGGCACCGTGTTCGGCATCGGCAAAATTCATAATCGTGAAGTCGTGATCGTGGCCAACGACGCGACCGTCAAAGCCGGAGCGTGGTTTCCGGTCACGTGCAAGAAGAATCTCCGCGCTCAGGAGATCGCGATGGAGAATCGACTGCCCATCGTATACCTCGTCGATTCTGCAGGTGTCTTCCTCCCGCTGCAGTCGGAAATCTTTCCCGACAAGGAGCACTTCGGACGGATCTTTCGCAACAACGCCGTGATGTCCTCGATGGGCATTACGCAGATCGCAGCCATCATGGGCCCCTGCGTTGCGGGGGGCGCGTACCTGCCGATCATGAGTGATGAGGCGATGATCGTGGACAAGACGGGGAGCGTGTTCCTCGCGGGATCGCATCTCGTCAAGGCGGCGATCGGCGAAGAGATTGAGAATGAAGCGCTCGGTGGGGCGACCGTGCACTGCGAGATCAGCGGCGTAACGGATCATAAGATGAAGAACGACGAGGAATGCCTGAACAAGGTCCGCAGCATCATCGGCAAGCTGGGGGATCGGCCGCGCGCAAGGTTCAGCCGGGAAACACCCAAACCGCCGAAGTTCGCCGCCCACGAGGTTTACGGGATTCTTCCCGCGGATCGCGCCAAACCTTTCGATATGTACCAGATCCTCGCGCGCATCGTGGACGAGAGTGAACTGGACGAGTACAAAGCCGGCTTCGGCAAAACGATCATCACCGGCTATGCGAGGGTCGACGGGTGGGCCGTGGGCATCGTGGCCAATCAGCGTGCCGTCGTGAAGACGAACAAGGGCGAGATGCAGGTCGGGGGTGTGATCTATAGCGACAGTGCGGACAAGGCGGCCCGGTTCATCATGAACTGCAACCAGAAGCTCATTCCCCTCGTCTTCATTCAGGACGTGACCGGGTTTATGGTAGGGAGTCGCGCGGAGCAGGGCGGCATTCTTAGGGACGGGGCGAAGATGGTGAATGCCGTCGCAAACAGCGTGGTCCCCAAGTTCACGTTCATCGTCGGGAACAGTTACGGAGCCGGCAACTACGCGATGTGCGGAAAGTCCTATGACCCCCGGATGATCTTCGCCTGGCCGACGGCGCAGATTGCCGTCATGGGGGGCAAGCAGGCCAGCGAGACCCTCCTGAGCATCAAGGTCCAGGCGATGGAGAAGGGGGGTGAGCGTATTTCGAAGGAAAAACAGGCGAAATTGTTGAAGGAGGTCCAGGATCGTTATGAAATGGAGCTCGACCCCTTCTACGCCGCTGCCAGGCTCTGGGTTGACGGGATCATCGACCCGCTTGAAACTCGCGAGCAGATTTCACGTGGAATAGAGATGGCGGCCGGTAATCCCGACATACCGAAGTTCAACCCCGGGGTCATTCAGACCTAGCCCCTTTGAGAGGTCCGGGAACGATTGCCATCCCGGCCCACGACTCAGTGCTCGTTATGCGATCTGTGAAACTCGTCGTAGTCCTCCTGCTTGTCGCGAGGACGGCGACCATGGCGCAGTGTGACGGGAAGCCTGCTCCCGACGGGCTTTCGTGGAACTTCGATGAGAGCGATCGTGGCGGCTTCTCGATCCCGCGTTTCATCGGCGATATTTTCACGCCGGCGCTCATCAAGGACACCCGTGAGATCAGGGCTTACGTTCGGGACGAGCGATTTGCCCTTCTGCTGGAGCGGTGTGGCGATATGCGGGCGGTCGACTGGATCTACCTCAAAGCCCTGAGGATCGCGGAGCACGACATCGGCCGGGCCCTCTTCCTCTCAATGATGGCGACGCTCGAGCATCGCAACATCGATCTGAAGGTACCGGTGGTAGGAGCGCTCAGGCTTCCCTTGACATTCGAGGAGGACAGCCTCTTCAACAGCCGGTATCGAAATCTCCCGTCGAGGCTGTACGCGGACACTCCTCCAGGCTCCGAAGGAGACAAGGACAAGCTCCAACACTTTTTCGCTTCCGCGTACCTCGCGTATCTTTCGGAGTCCCCGAGCCTCGCCCGAGCCTCGGGCGAACTCGTTGAACGAGGGGAGGCTGAGTTTGTTGTCGGCGGCGTGGACGATCCTCGTGACCGGCGCGCGAACGATCAGGGAACACGCTTCGGCCGGGACCTGGTTGTGGTCCATACACTCCTTCCCTCCGATTACTTCAACCTCTCTGTCGATGAGTGAGAGAATGAGATGAACACCATACTTGTGGTCGACGACGAAAAGAGCGTTCGTGACTCGTTGAAGATGATACTCGAGTACGAACACTACGGCGTCCTCTTCGCGGATAACGGCGAGCAGGCGCTGCGACAACTCTCTTCCGCAACGGTCCAGCTGATATTGCTGGACGTGAAGATGGCCGGCATGGACGGGCTCGAGGTGTTGCAGAAGGTGCGGGAACGCAATATCGACCTGCCGGTGATCATGATCTCGGGCCATGGAACGATCGAAACGGCGGTAGAGGCAACGAAGCTCGGCGCTTTTGACTTCCTGCCAAAGCCTCTCGACCGCGACAAGCTGTTGGTGACGATCCGCAACGCGCTGAATCAGGCCAACCTCTCCGTCGAGTATCGCAAGCTGCGCGAGTCGGTCGAAGCCAAGTGGCAGATACTGGGCGAGAGCCCGAAGATCAAGGAGATCCTCGACGTGATCGAGCGCGTGGCGCCCACCGATGCGCGCGTGCTGATCATGGGAGAAAATGGCTCGGGCAAGGAGCTGGTGGCGCGAGCGCTCCATCGGCAGAGCAAGCGCAGCGCGAAACCGTTCGTCGAAGTCAACTGCGCAGCCATCCCTTCCGAGCTCATCGAATCGGAGCTGTTCGGCCACGAGAAAGGTGCATTCACCGGTGCCACATCGCAGCGCATCGGGAAATTCGAGCAGGCGGACAGCGGAACGCTCTTCCTCGACGAGATCGGGGATATGAGCCAGAGCGCACAGGCAAAGGTGCTGAGGGCCCTCGAGGAAGGGACCATCGAGCGCGTCGGCGGCAACAAACTCATCTCCGTCGACGTGCGCGTCATTGCGGCCACCAATAAGAATCTTGACGAGGAGATCAAGAAGGGGAACTTCCGGGACGATCTCTATCATCGGTTGAAGGTGATTCCGATCAGCGTTCCCTCACTGCGCGAACGGCGGGAGGATATTGGGTTGCTGGTTCGTGCGTTCATCGAAGATGTCTGTGCACGCAACGGCATCGCGCGCAAAAGCATTTCCGAAGATGCCCTGAACCGGCTGGCGGGCATGGAGTGGCGGGGCAACGTGCGGGAACTCCGGAATACGGTCGAACGATTGGTGATCCTTTCACCTGGCAACGCAGTGGATATATCGCTGATTGAATTTGGCGGTGCGAAGACGGGGGGTGAGTTTGACGAGATTTTGAGCGTCGGGGGGACCTTCCAGCAATTCAAGGAGCGGGCGGAGGCGGCGTTCATCAGGAAGCAGCTCGAGCTTCACAAGTGGAACATCTCGAAAACGGCTGAAGCGCTCGACATCCAACGGAGCCACCTGTACACGAAAATGAAGCGTTACGGG
>Ga0315554_1002745_pt1 | contig 9984 bp, 7 predicted proteins | sample SalMarSW160370MG_FD_202114 | JGI IMG/M metagenome (GOLD analysis project Ga0315554, IMG submission 202114) | Salt marsh sediment microbial communities from the Plum Island Ecosystem LTER, Massachusetts, United States - Salt Marsh Sediment SW1603-70 ... | reverse complement strand
CTTCTTTTCCTGACCCTTCGGGATTCGCACTGTAACGGACTGGATCGGGACCGCAAGCACATTTCTGCGGGTTTCCGTTTCGATGTCCGCGGTCATCGACATCCCGGGACGAAAGTAGACGCCCGGAGGCGCGGGGACAAGAACTCGGACTTCGAAGTTCGTCACTTCATCCTGTGAGCCGGCCCCTCGCGTCGTACCAGTGTTCGCGACCCGCGTCACGGTCCCGACAAATTTGCGATCGGGATACGCGTCAACCTCGACGCGGGCCGTGTCGCCCAACGCAACCAGAACAACGTCGTTCTCACCGACATCGACTCGACCCTCCATCCGGGAGAGGTCCGCAATGGTCATCAACTCCGTCCCCTGCGTAAACGTGCTGCCGCTGACGCGCCAGCCGATTTCGGCGAGGCGCTGGCTGACGACGCCGTCCATCGGTGAGTAAATGAGCGTCTTTGCGAGCGTTTCCCTCGCCTCCTTGAGCGACGCTGCCGACTGATCGTAGGAGGCTTTGGCGCTCTGATAGTTCGCCTTCGCGAGGTCCATGTCCGAATCGGCGTTGAGTTTCTTCGAATAGAGCTCGGCGGCCCGCTTGTAGTCCGCGTCGGCTTTCGTGAGGCTCGCCTGATTGAACCGGAGCGATGCCTCTGCGCGGTCCAATTGAGCCTGATACGCGTCCGGTTTGATGCGCACCAAGAGCTGCCCCTTCTTGACGCGGTCGCCTTCCTTCACTGGGAGACCGATGACTTCGCCGCTGACCTCGGCATTGATCTTTACCTGGGTCTCCGGCTGGATCTTCCCCGTGGCCGAGACGAGCTGGGTGATTGTGCGGCGTTGTATCTTCTCCGTCTGGATGGTAATGACAGGTTCTCGCTTGCTGCCAAGGATGACCAGCAGCACCAAGACCACCAGCACCACCCCGATGATCGAGAAGATGATGATCTTCTTCTTTGACTTCTTTGTATTGTTAGCCATTGAAACTCACTCCTTGCGGTTTGGTCGTTTCATTTCTCTTAGTAGTTCTTCTCGCCGGTTACATAGTCGAGATTGCGGTTCGCCGTGATGTAATTGTACGTCGCCATCACTTTGTTCACCTGCGCGTTCACGTACGCCGCGTTCGCAGTCAGGAGGTCAAGCAAGGTACCGGAGCCGAGGTTGTACTTCTCCTCGGCGACCTTGCGGTCCTGCTCCGCCGACTGCAGGCCCTTGACGCTCACCTCGTATTGTTTCCGTGCCGCCCCGAGATCGAGCAGCGCGTTCTTGACGTCAATGCTCACGTTCCTCTGAGCTTGCAGCAGATTTAACTCAGCATTCCTCTCGGTGATCGAAGCGTTTTGGATGTTGAGATTCGTCTGAAAGCGGTCGAACAGGTTCCATGAAATACTCACCCCCCATTGGAGCCCTTTGCTGTCGGAGAGCCTGCTGAGCTCCGTGTTTGACATGCTGTAGCCGCCGAACGCTCGCACGCTGGGTACGTATCCGCTCCACGCTGCCGTCACGCCCGACTGAGCTGCGCTCAGGTTTTCGGTCGCACTTTGATAGTCGGGTCGCAGGATCAGCGCGCGTTGGCGCATGTCTGCGAAACTGTTGACCTTCGCATCTGCGGCATTGAGGTCCGCTTGCGAAATCTCCGACGGCACCGACGGGTCGGCAATCTGGTAGTTCTCCGAGACATCGAGTCCGACCGTCGCCAGAAGGCTCGCGACGGACTTGTCATACGTGTTCTGGGCACTGATGAGACTCAACTCATCTTGCGCCACGACCGATTGCTGGCGATAGACATCGCCGATCGACAATGCGCCGACGCGGTTTGACTCTGTGATGCGCTCGAGCTGTCGCTGGTCCCGCTTCAAATTTTCCTCGGTCACCTTCACGAGCTGCTCATTCCGCAGGACTGCCAAATAGGCGCTCTGCACCTGAAAGACGGTTCCGCGGCGAGTCCAACCGGCTGTCAACTCTGCAGATGAGGCAGTTGACATAGCACGGTTGAAGTTCGCTTCCCGGTTGAAACCGTCGAAGACTGTATAGCTGGCCGAGATGCCGGTCGAGAAGTTACTCGTCGTACTCGAGGAAGCCGGTAGTTGGATCGGCTGGCCTCCGATCAACTGCGTCGTAGCAGACCGCTCGGTCTGCTGCCGCGTCCAGCTGCCGCTCGCACTCAAGGACGGGAGGTACGTACCATACGCGGTGAGCACGCCACTCTCTGCTGCCTGTGCGTTGTTCTCTGCCTGCTTCAAAGGGACGTTCTGTTCCAGAGCGACCTCAATCGCCCTGCTCAACGTGAGCACTTTCGCAGGCTGTTTCGTCTCCTGTCCAAACAACCCTGAAATGAAAATGATGCCCAGCGTCGCGATGACTGCCAACTTCTTCATGCGAGGATCTCCAAAAATGGTGGGAAAAAACGGAAAATTAATTCGGTGTCTACTTTCAGAGTCACTACGATATAGACGGCGAAAACATAACAAAGTTTCAGGAAATCTGAGCATTTCTGAGAAGAAACGGCCGAAATCGGACGGATCGGGCCGTTCTCTTCAAGAACAATCCTTCTGCAATGAGGAGAGGGACTCAGGAAGGCCGACAGCGCCCCTGCTAACCGACTCCATTATGATGCAGGACCGCGAATGATCTCATCCTTTATCTTCATCAAGTACTCCAGGGCAGCGTCATGCTCGTTGGCGATTCGACCATCGAGGATCGCATTCGTGATCTCATCTTTGAGTCTCCCGACGAGCGGCCCCGGCTCCAGTCCGCAGACTTGCATGATCTCATCGCCCCGGACCGGCGGCTGCCAGCTCCGCCATCGATCTTTTTCCTCAACCTCCGCCATTTTCTCTGCGACACTGTCGTAGTTCCTTTTGACCTGTTCAACCAACTGCGGATTTTTGGAGGTGATGTCGGCCCGACACAGCTTCATGAGATCATCGACATCCTCGCCGCCCTCAAACAGGAGACGGCGCACCGCCGAGTCGGTCACCCCCTCGTCGACGAGCGCCATCGGCCTCAGGTGGAGGCGCACCAGTCTTTCGACATACTCGAGATATTCGAAAGGAAATTTCATCCTTCGGAAGATCGGCTTCACCATCCTCGCGCCGATCTCTTCGTGACCGTGAAAGGTCCACCCAACGCCCTCGACGAACGCCTTCGTGCGCGGTTTCGCGATATCGTGCAGGAGGGCAGCCAGCCGGAGCCAGACATTGTCGGTTGTGTCGCTAATGTTGTCCACCACCTTGAACGTATGAAGAAGAACATCCTTGTGATGCTGATCCTGCCGTTGCTCCACGCCGCCAAGCTGGCTGACCTCCGGGAAGACAATTTCCATGACCCCCGAATCGACGAGCAGCAGGAGGCCGACAGAGGGCTTGGGGCTTGCCAGGATCTTGAGAAACTCATCCGAGATGCGCTCCTGCGAAACAATCTTGAGTCTCGGAGCCATCTCCTTCGCCGCCGCCAGCACCGAAGGCTCGATGGTGAAGCCAAGCTGGGAGGCAAAACGGAAGGCCCGCATGATCCGAAGCGGGTCATCATCAAACGTCTGCTTCGGATCCAACGGAGTGCGCAGGATCCTCTCCTCCATCGCCTTCTGCCCGGAGAACGGATCGACGACACGCCCAAAATCGTCGGCGTTCAGAGATACTGCGATGGCGTTCACTGTGAAGTCTCTGCGCGAAAGGTCATCCTCCAGCGTGCCGACCGCGACCTTGGGCTTTCGCGAGTACTTGCTGTAACTCTCCTTGCGCGCGCCGACAAACTCGACTTTGGAGTCTTCGAGCTGCAGCATCGCGGTTCCGAACTTCTCGAAGACCACCAGATTGCGCTTGTTCCAGGAGCGGGCGACCTCCCACCCGAAATCGATCCCGTTGCCGAGGACCACGACGTCGATATCCTTGACCCGTCTCCCAAGCAGAAGATCACGCACGTAGCCGCCGACGACATAGGCCCGGAGCGGCTGCCGATCGGCGACCTGCCCGATCTGTTGCAGCAAGGTCTCCTGTAGTTCGATCCTCTCCTTCAACGCTTCCTACTTCCTCTCTTCAATAATAATAGATCCGACCGAGAGCGAGGTCAGCCCCCGAACAGCCTCCGCGAGCTGTCGGATATCTTCTTCAAGATCTCCTGGGCGACTTCAAGCGCTTGCAGGCCGTCGCTGCCGGTTACGGGCGGTTCGGTATCCTCCCGGACCGATTTCACAAACAGCTCGAGCTCATACTTCAGGGCGTTGACGTCTTTCACCTCGGGCTGCTCGTACACGATGATCCGTTTCCGCTCGCCTTGATCAATCTTCCCCAACATCATCGTCGGTTTCGCCGCGGCGTCGTTCTCGTCCACCAGGCGGAAGACCTCGGCGAGTCCTTGCGAGAAATCGATCGAGATGTAGGCATCGTGCTGAAAGAGGCGCATCTTCCGCATCTTGTTCTGCGAGATCCGGCTTGCGGTCACGTTCGCGACACAGCCGTTTTCGAACTGAAGGCGCGCGTTGGCGATATCCTCGCTGCCGGAAACCACGGCGACACCGTTTGCGTCGATACGCACGACGGGCGACCGCACGAGGCTCAGGATCAGGTCGATATCGTGAATCATCAGGTCGAGCACCACCGCGACGTCGGAGCCGCGCGGACTAAACTGCGCCAGCCGATGCGACTCGATGAACAGCGGCTGCAGCTTGAGGTGCTCCAGCGCCAGGATCGCCGGATTGAAGCGTTCGATATGTCCGACCTGGAGCTTCAGCTTCTTCTCCTCGGCGAGCTCGACGAGTGTACGAGCCTGCTCGATCGTTTCCGTGATCGGCTTCTCGATGAACGTGTGAAGGCCCTGCCGGAGGGCCTGGTGCGCCACGTCGAAATGCGACTTCGTCGTCGTCGCGATGCTGACGGCTTCGACGGCCGAGAGCAGGTCCTCAAGTCGCGCAGATGCCGTGGTGCGGTTCTCCGCAGCCACTTGTTCGCTCCTCGGGCGATCGAGATCGTAGACCCCCACAAGCTCTGCCGATTCAATCTGGGAGAACATCTTCGCATGGAGGCTGCCGAGATGCCCGGTGCCGATCACACCGACCTTCAGTTTATTCATAGAATCCTTTCGCCCACCTTATTCAATCTGAAGTTGGCTCATTGCCGCCGGGGCTCAATCGCTGAGAATACCCGATGATCCTGTCGAATCCGCCGTACCGGCTGTCGCGATAGTAAATGAAAGCCGTGTAGACGTTCACCGTCCGCCAGTCGTTCCCCTCGACGGCGATCCAATCGTTCGAGCCGACGACATACTGATAATCGTAGACGCCGCGGCGCAGCCACGTCCGCCAGACGTACCTTCTCGACCCGTCGTCATAGTCCATCACGCACTGCGGGGACGGTCTCCACCCATCGAAATCCCCCACCACGAAGACCGAATCGTAGAGATGCCCGTCCAGAAGCAGCTCAAACTGGAAGGGCAGATAGTCCGCGTAGCGATTTCCGGCCGTCAGGACGGATGTCCCATGAGCATCACGGAACGGGGGCTGCAGAAACCGGCTCACGTCCGCTCCGAGACGGGAACGGAGCTCTTCACCCAACGGATACTGATCGATATCCGTCAGATCCAATCGACGATAGCTGTCGCCGGGCGCAACGTTGTCGACCGTGAACGTCATCTTCATCGTCCCGTACCCGTCCACGAACGTATTGGGGTTATTGTCGTTGGCATCGATTCGCCAGGGATCGTAAAGCTGGCGATCCCTGTAGACATCGGTGCAGGTCAGGTTGATCGGGTAGAGCACCTCTCCTCCGGTGACGGTGTCGGCCCTCGGGACGACGAACCGCACGGCGATCTTGTTGACCTGGTTGTACGGGTTCACCTCGGACGGCAGAGAGCGATTGCTTACGACCATCGATGGCTGCACCATTTTCTCCACCACAAAGAACCTGCCCCGGGCGAGGACATCCTGACCATCCTTCTCATACACCTCAAAAATGTAGTTGCCCGACTGCTGGAACTGCTCGATGCCCGGGAATCCCGGAAGCTTGACCGAGTAGTGAAACCTGTACTGTTGCACACCTGCCGGTGCAGGTTCGAATCCGAGCGGAGCCTTCGTCCAGTTCCGCATCTCATCATTCACAAACGACGTCGCGGTCACCTTCCAGTCGCGGTCGCAGTGAAACACCCGAATCCGGAAGTCCGGGGGCGTCGTCTCGTTGACGTCGAATTCGATCGTGACCGGCCGGGACCGGAGCTCGGCAATCGGTACGCCAGCTTCTGTTGAGCCGTACACGCGCAGTCCCTTTATGCGATCAGAATAAACCTCCTGCGAAAAGAGGCTCGGCAGGAACAGTATGCTCATGAGAACAAGTGTTCTGATCATTTGAGCACCTTGTACAGCGTATAATAGACAGGCTCCGGCTTCGTCAGACCGAGCCCGAAGAACGTCCGTGTCATTACCGGCTGAAGGGAATCCGCCGCAAGCCTCGCAGGGCTCGGCGACCGGTCGACAATGTAGTCCGGCTCCATCACTCGCTCATACCGATGCTCGATCATCCCCTCATCGTAGGTAACGCCTCGGAATGCCCTCTTCATTGCGGGCGTTACCAGGCCGGCCGTTTCGTAGACCTTCCGTCCCGAAACATATCCGAGCATCCCGATATCCGGCGTCAACACCGTCGCTCCCTCCGGCGCGTTCGATTTCAACCAGTAGGCCATCGGTTTCAGACACTCGTTCATCCCCTCGGTAAAATTCTCCATGTGAGGCACGACCTTCTCATGATAGACGTACTGGTTTTCGGCGAGCGAGAGGCCGGCGACGACCAGCAACGCCACAAGGGCACGCTGAGGCGAAAGAAGGGACGCTACCTCCAGCCTCTTGATCCCCCAAACCCCATACACGGCGACGAACGGCAGGACAAGGAGCAGATACCGCGACGTCACCTGCACATTCAGAATGATATAAAAGAGGGGAAGCAAGACAACCCAGAGCAGCGGGAACGACTCCTCGAACAACATTCGCCAGCTGTATGCCCTCACAGTCACCACGACCCCCAGGATCAGCAGCAGCGCGGAAAGCACCTGCGTTGCGCCGAGAATCTTGGCGATCGAGCTTCCGGTAAACCAGAGCACCGGCAGGCTCATGCCCGAGGTTGACTTGGCTTGCAGCGTATTCGGCAGTACGCTCCCGAACGAGAAGTAGGCGTACACCAGCCAGACCGAAACGATCGCACCATAGGTCAGGAGTGAGAAGAGGAAGGCCCTTCTCGCCACCCTGCGATCGCGGGTGTTGAACAAGTTGTCAAGGAGCACAACCGCGAAGAGCAACGCGCCCTCCGGGCGCACCAGCGTTAAGACGGCAGCAACGAATGAAGAAACGACGTACTCCTTCCGGTACGCATACCACACCGCAATCAGGACCAGGAGAATGGCGAGCGAGCTTTCCATGCCTGAGGCTGACCATCGGAGAAACCAGGCGTCGAACGAAAAGATCCAGGTCGCCACCAACGCGTAGATCCGGTCGTGCAGGAGATAGATCGCGAGCGCATAGAGGGCGAGAAGCGTCATGCTGGCGAAAACGATGTCCAGCGTCTTTGCGACGATGTACGGATCGAGGCCGAGCCCGGTTCCGCCGGCGATCAAGAGGGCCCAGAGAGGGCCGGTGATGCCGTAGCTCGGCGATCCAGCGTTGAACGAGAATCCATCGCCGTGGGCGATGTGCTTGGCATACTGGAGATAGATGTACGTATCGTCCGGCGTATAGTCGAAATGGAGATACACCGTTACGTAAAAAACGAGGATGACCACCGCGATCCCGTACCGCACGACGGCGCGCCAGAACGGCGAGCGCCCGCCTGCTTGCTGCCCTGTGTCCCCTCCCTCAGTCAACTTGCCCCCTCAGCCAGGTCGCAAACTCCGCGATATCGTGGAAAACAAAATCCGTTTTCATCTGCAGCACCTTCTCCTTCGCATAGGAATCCCAGAGGACGGCAGCGATCCTCACACCTGCCTCGTGCGACGACTTCACATCTCCCACAGAATCGCCGACCATCAGGGTCTCGGACGGCTCGAGACCGAAATGGGAGAGGATCTTCCGAATGCCTTCGGATGAAGGTTTGTGATTCTCGACGTCATTCCCGGTCACGACGTAGTCGAAGTACTCCTTCAATCCGAACTCCTCCAGCGTGATGGTCGTCGTGTGAATCCCTTTGCCGGTGAAGAGCGCCAGTTTGATTCCCCGATCCTTCAGAGCGCCGAGCAGTTCCTTCATACCCGGGTACAAGCGCGCAAGCTCCTTATGATGCCCCCGGTAGAACTGCAGGTACTCCTCCATGACCGGCTGAATCTGCCCTTCATCGACGATCGCCAGCAACGCCCCTTCCTCCGGTGGACCGAACATCGCCGTAATCTCCTGCTCTGAATACGTCCTCCCCCGATACTTCTGCGCGATGTAGTTGAACGAATCGAAGATCAACCGGTTGGTCTGGGTAAGCGTGCCGTCCATGTCGAAGATCACACATTTCAAGTCGCTCATCGGGCCGCTCCTCAGACAGATACAATTCAGTCGTCGTAATTTTCCTACCGGAGATCGGCTGTCTGCACGGGCAGACAAAGGAAACAGCAAAGGCGCCAAGCGCAATCGCCGCCGTGGTCTCCGGCGGACAGGCCTGACGCCTTGTGGTGATCTCCCTACGAACTCACCTCAACCAAGAACATCCCGGGATGCCGCAGAAACCGTCAAGCGATCGTCACGTCCTTCGACAGATAGACATCCTGGATCGCGTTCAGGATCTGCACGCCGTCCTTCATCGGGCGCTGAAACGCCTTCCGACCCGAGATCAATCCCATGCCGCCGGCGCGTTTGTTGATGACAGCGGTCTTCACTGCCTCCGCGATGTCGTTCGCGCCCGAGGGCCCGCCGGAGTTGATGAGCCCGGCCCGGCCCATATAGCAGTTCGCGACCTGGTAACGCGTCAGATCGATCGGATGGTCCGACGTCAGCTGCTCGTACACTTTCTTATGCGTCTTTCCGAAATTCAGCGCAACGAAACCGCCGTTGTTCTCCGGCAACTTCTGCTTGATGATGTCCGCCTCGATCGTCACGCCGAGATGGTTTGCCTGTCCCGTCAGGTCGGCGGAGACGTGGTAATCCTTCTCCTTTGTCTTAAACGCGGGATTCCGCGTATAGCACCAGAGGATCGTGGCCATACCGAGCTCGTGAGCCTGCTGGAACGCTTGGCTGATCTCCCAGATTTGGCGTCGCGACTCCGGCGAGCCGAAGTAAACCGTCGCCCCCACCGCCGTGGCTCCCATATCGAAGGCCTGCTTGACGCTCGCAAAGAGCGTCTGGTCGTACGTGTTCGGATACGAGAGAAACTCGTTATGATTGATTTTCAAAATGAACGGTATTCTGTGCGCGTACTTCCGCGCAATGGAACCCAGCACGCCGAGCGTCGATGCAACGGCATTACACCCCCCTTCGATCGCCAGCTTCACAATGTTCCCCGGATCGAAATACTCCGGGTTCGGCGCAAACGAAGCGCCGGCGGAGTGCTCGATGCCCTGATCGACCGGCAGGATGGAGACATAACCAGTGCCTGCGAGACGGCCGTGGCTGATGAGTTGCTGAAGGCTCTTCAGTACCGTCGGCGGACGATCGGACAACGCAAAGACCCGATCAACGAAATCCGGACCGGGCAGATGGAGCGATTCCTTCGGGATGGTTTTGCACTGATGTTCGAGAAGTCCCTTGGCTTCGGTTCCGAGCAATTCGAGAATATTCGTCATGGGCGGCTCCTGTTCTATTCGTTCGTGACTGCGAAAATCAGCACTTAATATACCAAACCTTTCAATGTCTTGCAATAAACTGGCAGCATCGGGACTGTCCTGCTCTCCCAGGCTGTAGCGTTCCCAACCACCGCCGAAGCCTAACCGGCTCTGTCGTTCAGGCGGGGATTTGATCGGGCGCGTCCGGCGGGCACACTGCAACAATCTCTGCAAGTGATGAATCAGGACGCGGCGACATCACTCACTTTTCAA
>Ga0315554_1002744_pt1 | contig 9986 bp, 7 predicted proteins | sample SalMarSW160370MG_FD_202114 | JGI IMG/M metagenome (GOLD analysis project Ga0315554, IMG submission 202114) | Salt marsh sediment microbial communities from the Plum Island Ecosystem LTER, Massachusetts, United States - Salt Marsh Sediment SW1603-70 ... | reverse complement strand
GCAAAAACAGGGAAAAAAGTTACAAGCTCAAATGTGCAAATCAATTATCTAAAAGCACAAATTAAAAGTTATCTAAAAGAACGATAATTTCACTGGAAGTTCATTGACCAAAGAATTTTTCAGTTTTTGATTTTAATAATAGAGGGCATAATGAAAAATTTTATACTTAAGAATATTTACCTTATACTATTTATACTACTTCAACTGACCTTTAAAAATACTTTTGCACATGATAATAATAATAACTCTTTTCTGTTTAATGGTGAATCGAGTCAGCTTTATGTTTATGATGGACAGCCTGCAAATAGTTATGCAAATCAAGATGGATTTAAATTTTTTAACAGCAACTCTTCAAATAAGAAGATAAGCGTTCAGGTACGGATTTATCTGCTTGGCGATACTCCCGCGGATGTTGAAGTTCCCATTATTTACCGAAAGGTTAACAACGGGAATACATTTTCAATATATGTAAAAAATAATAAAGGGTATTTCTCTATCGGGAATAATAATACTGCCACAGTTAACACAGCAGAATTTGCTGCTTTCCAATGGATCACATTAACAGGTACTTATAACGGTAGTAAATTGAAAATTTATCTAGATAATTCTTTAATAAGTAGTATTAACTTTAGCATGACTTCTGGTTATAATGTTACAAATGGAGTAACAGGTTTATTCATCGGTAAATCAGATGCCGGAGCTTTTAAAGGATTGATAGACCAAATAGAAATTTATAATGATTCTGATGAACCTGATAAGGATAGTGATGATGAAAATAGTAAATATGGATACTGGTCTTTTACGGAAATAAGTTCGGATAACTTATTAGTAGATCAATCAAGGGGAAAAAATAATCTTATAATAAATGATATAACTGAGGTAGTGCCAACGGAAAATCTTCCCTTCTTTGTAGTAAATTCTGCTTCAGATGAAGGGGACGCAAATCCCGGGGACGGAAAGGCTGTTTCTTCAAACGGACAAATTACTTTGAGATCTGCTATTGAAGAAGCTAATTTACTCCCGGGGCAGCATTTGGTTTATTTTTATATTAGTGGAACCCCACCTCTGATTCAACCTTTAACCGCATTACCCGCAATAATTCAACCTGTTTTTTTAGATGGGACTACCCAAAGCGGATATTCAGGCACACCATTAGTTCAAATAAATGGTGCTTATGGAGGTATTACTTTAAGCGGAGGCGGGAGTAAGATTGAAGGTTTATCTGTTAACAATTCTTCAGGTTTTGGATTAACTATAACAAATACTGTCGGAAATAATATTTCCAACAACCAATTATCTGGAATAGTAATAAATTCCTCGAACAATAATATCACGAATAATATTATTACTAATTCTATTAGTGATGGAGTCTCAGTTACAACCGGTGCCGGAAATAATATTTTATCAGGTAATAATATTTCAGGAAATAGTGGGAATGGAGTTTCTATGGTGAGTGCCAATGGAAATTCAATAACAAACAATACGATAAGTTCGAACAACTTAAACGGTATTTCAGAATCAAGCAGTACCGGAATTATTACCGGGAATATAATTACCGGGAATAGTGGTATCGGACTATTATTAACTTCCTCTTCTGGAAACCAAATAACAAATAATACTATTGCATCTAATAACGGGGGAGGTATTTCTTTAATCAATACTTCAGAAACTTTGGATGGAAATAAAATTACCGGGAATTTAACTTTTGGCATATCCTTAAACGCTTCTAATAATACTCTTTCAAATAATTTAATTAGTGGTAATTTCAGTAATGGAATAATCATCAACGGCAGCAATAATAAAGCTGACAATGATTCGGTTTTCAACAACGGAACTTCGGGAACTGGTGCAGGCATATTAGTTGAGACCGGTAATGGCAACTCAATATTAAATAACTCAATTTTTGGAAATTCTAATCTAGGAATCGAGCTAAATACATCGACAAACGATTCACAAACATCCCCTACTCTTAATACACTTTATACCTGGCAGGATGTTACAGCACTACCTAATATTAAAGGAGGTACTGCTATTCAAGGTACTCTTAACAGCACAGCCAGTGAAAATTATAAAATTCAATTTTTTGCGAATGCAAGTTCAAATAATGGTGAAGGAAAACATTATATTGGTGAAACTGTTGCGACTACCGATATATCCGGTCAATCTAATTTCTTAGCAAATCTGAAAGATGCAGTACTTGCTGACGGAGAAACAGTAAGTGCAACTGCAACCAAGTTAGACAATAATAGTAATCCGTTAAGCACTTCCGAATTTTCAGAATCAATTTCTAGATCAACAGATGATGGTCTTCATTATAAGGTTAATACTACATTGGCAGGTATACCTCTTCACTGGAAAGACGGTAAGAGTTCTTACCAAATTGCACAATCAATTGTTGATCTTAGTTATGATAGTGATGTTCAAAAAGGATTTAATACATGGAATACTTTAAGCCAATTGGATTATACACGCAGATATTCTACTAATACCGAACATTGGGGAGGGAATGCGGACGGAGTAAATAATATTGTTTGGATCCCAACATCAACAGAATGGGTAGATACAACAGGTGCTCCTACAAATGTAACAGCTCTTACCAGGATAAGATACAATGCCCTTAATGGTGAAATAACGGATGCCGACATTGCTTTTAATGGTCAGCCAATTTCTCTAACAGGTTTCGGACAATTTTATTGGGCTGATGATGGAGATACAAGTAAGCTTGACGTCCAAAATGTTGCAACACACGAAATTGGGCATTACTCAGGACTGGCAGATTTATATAACCCTGGAGATATAAATTACACGTATGATTTGAAGAATAATAACCAGGGTGCAACGATGTATGGCAGAATTGATGTTGGTGAAACATACAAGCGAAACATACATCCTTTGAACTATACCAATCAGTTAGATGTAACAAATTATGATATTGGCGGCATAAATTATATTTACAGTCATCTTGGTTCAGTAAATTATGACATTGTTCGATGGTTCGACCGATTTTACCTCTGACGGTATTCTTAATGGATTTACTCCTTCGAAAGATGGTGCAGCAGAACTGATTACTAATTTAAGAATAGGAGATAACATTGGATGGGTAAATGGCACTAATGAGATACATTCTATTGGAAATAATTTTAATCAGATAATAGCTGATCTCGGTCAATTGCAGCCAAATCAAACGGGAAACCTTGCAGACCGAATAACAGCTGCCGAGAATTTGTTCTCCTCTTCTTCAAATAATAAAAAGGTAATATTGTTGTTTACAGCCGGGGAAATCACGCCGATTTCATTAATTACTAATTTAACTCTTGATCCGGAAATAAAAATATATACAATGGGATTTAAGGGAATAAGCCAGGGACAAGATTTGATGAGCTGGCTGGCAAACAAAACCGGAGGAGAATATTATGAAGTTAACAACTCGACAGAAATATCTACAGCAGTAAATATAACCTGGCTTCGTCTGCTTGGTTTACAAATATCTTATTTATCTGAACCTATAAGTAGTAATTTAATTCAAGGTGCACTCAATTGGCAAGGTGCACTCAATTGGCAAGGTGCACTCAATTGGCAAGGTGCACTCAACTGGCAGGGAGCTCTTAATTGGCAGGGAGCTCTTAACTGGCAGGGTGCCCTTAACTGGCAAGGTGGAACACTGGATATGGGACTCTCATGGGAAGGGAGTGAATATACTCTGGAGGTAATTTCACCAAATAAGCAGGATACTATAACTCCGAATAATTATTTGAGTGCAAATAACTTAAAATATGGTATTGTATATTTCGATGGTTATGGAACATATGGTTATCCTTTCAAATATTACAGGATTCATAATCCTGGTATTGGTGCCTGGACATATATAATTGTAGAAAATTCTGCACCATCTTCTCCGGAACCAATAAGAGTTTTTACGGCTAATACTTCCGACTTAGTATTAGATTTTAATTCCAATCAGGAGCGTTATTATTTAACGTATGATCAAAATGGAAATCCAATCCCCTTATTAGTTAATTTCCAGGCTAAATTGACACAGGGTGGTGAAGGCAGTGGATTTAGCGGGGATGAAAAAAAAGCCGGTCAGCCGATTGATGATGCAATTGTCAGTATTAAAATAACATCGCCTGATAGCCAGACAGTTATTGGAAGATTAACACCAGCCGGTAATGGTATTTATACCATTTCACTTCAAACTACTTTACCAGGAAATTATAATGTTGATGTAATCGCTTCAGATAATGTTCCTAAAGACACTCTGAATAACAGCCAATATATAATTACAACTAAGCACTCTTTCTTTGTGGCTCCGACCGAGCAGCCCAAAGAGATAACCTTGACCCTTCCGCCATACCCGGTTTTTGCTAACCAAAAAGTTACATTTGGTACCAGTGCTAAAGTTTATGATGGAAAAGTCGGTAGCAATGGAGATATTAATTTGGGTGGGTCATCCAGTATTGAAGAAGGTGTTGAAGGAGGAGGAGCATTTACTGGTGGTACAAGTATAAATACAGGTAAAATTACTTTTAACGGCAGCATTTCTTTAGGCGGCAGCAGTCATATTACCGGGGATGTAAATAGTGGCTCATCATTAACGAGCGGTACTAGTTGTTATATTACTGGTAGTATAGCCTCTGGAGATTTTGCAAAACTCGGCGGCAGCACAAACGTTACAGGGAATCTTGATGCAGGAGGGGATGTAACTTTAGGTACCTCTGTGAAAATATATGGAAACTTAACGACCTCAGGAACCCTGACTAAATCTACAAATTCAATTGTCTATGGTACACTTACTGACCACGGTGCTCCCGCCGTACCGCAAACTTATACTTCGATTACTCTTCCTCCTGCTACAAGTTTCAATTCAGGCGGAAATGATATTACCTCAAGCAGTACTATTAATCCAGGTTCTTATGGGAAAATTAATCTCGGTACATCCAAGACTCTAAACCTGAGTTCGGGAGATTATTACTTCACCTCTTTTTCCATGGGAGGCAGTGGAAAATTGAATCTAAATGTTACCAACGGGAAAATACGCATCTTTGTAACTGGGAATGTTGTATTTGGAACAAGTGTAGAAGTATCTGTTTTTAATGGCGGACCTGAAGATATCTATTTGGAATCAGAAGGCAACTTTAGTTTAAGCGGAAGCTGTAAATGGAATGGAACTGTTTACACTCCATCCGGAAATATTACAGTTGGAACCAGCTGCCAAATTAAAGGTGCTTTACTTGCAAACGGGAATATTAATATCGGGGGAAGCAGCAAAATATATTATATTAAAATTGTAATATCTGAACAATTATCAGTTCCTAAAAAGATCCAAAATGTCGTACAAATAGTTCCGGATAAAATTGCTCTTGAACAAAATTATCCTAATCCATTTAATCCTGCTACTACAATTAATTATCAGCTGCCTCAAAAAAGCTACGTTACTTTAAAAATATATGATATTCTTGGTAGCCTTGTAAAAACCTTAATAGATCAAGAAATAGAGGCTGGATATCATAGTATTCGCTGGAATGCAAGCGGTTTGGCCAGTGGAGTTTACTTTTACAGATTAAATGCAGGTTCGTTTGTATCTACTAAAAAATTGATATTAATGAAGTAAAAGCTTTAAGCCCTTGATTTTAATGGGAATCAAGGGCTATTTTATTTTTGAGTAAATCTATTAAATTCACATCATGCTATATATAAAACCTACTATCTTTGATTAAATTAGTGGGTTTCTATACTATCTTTTTTTGTTTTCAAATATTACTTTCTCCTGTAAAAATTACTTCTTTAATTTCAAAATTAGGTTCTTTACACCTGAATAAAACGAATTGGGGCCATTTTTTAAAAGGCATTTTATTTGTTGAGTCTATATTCAGAGTGCTTACAAGGAGAAATGAAAGAAACTCCAATTCATCTTTATTAGAAGGAGTGCTAATTAATTAGTCCTTTCATCATTCATTATTAATCCATGTCTCCTTTGCACTTCAAGTGTTAAATTTGAAAATAAAGAATAATTCCTGTTTTTGTAAATTTTGAAACCATGCATTAGGATGACATATGAACACAGGTCAATCGATGCTCTCAATCGGAGCGCTAATACTTTTATCTACAGTAGTTTTACGAGTAAACACAAGCTTCTTAACTACAAAGGAAGTAATGAATGAATCGAAATTTGGAGTATTAGCTATTTCATTGGCTCAGTCTATCATTGAAGATGCCAGTAATAAAGCTTTTGATGCAAACACAGTCGGGAATCCTGTATATGATAAATCATTGCTCACATCGGTAGGCGGTTTGGGACCATCAAATACCGAACACTATCCTGATTTTAATGATTTTGATGATTTTAATGGTTTTACAAAAGATGTAACTAATCTTCCTTCGGCAAATTATCATATTTCCTGCAGAGTCTTTTATATAGATGCAGCCTCCCCTGATGTGGTTTCCAGTATTAAAACATGGAATAAAAAAATAGTTGTTACGGTTACAAGCACATCTTCAAAAGATACTGTCAGGTTATCCTCCATTTTTAGTTATTGGTATTTTTAATTAGGAAGGGAATAAGATGGGTTTTAGTACTATACTGGATATTCTTGGTTCGATTATTATCGGAGGTTTTCTTTTAATTCTCCTATGGCAAATTGATGATTCGGCAGTTAAAAATGTTTATAACAATGGTGAAGAATTGGTTCTTCAACAAAATCTTGCTACTTCGGCAAGAATCCTAGAACGTGATTTTAGGAGAATCGGCTATTGCAAAAATTATAATTTAATTCCCAAAACAAATGTTATAACCTCCGCTACAGATTCAAGCATATCTTTTTTAACAGATGTTAACGATGCTGGAAAAGTAGATACACTAAATTACTATATAGGTCCTACATCCGAATTAGCTTCTACGCCAAATCCACGAGACAGATACTTATACAGGGTAGTTAATGATGAAACTCCAATTGGTGTAAATTTAGGAGTTACACAATTTAAACTGGTTTATTTCGATGTATACGGCGATACATTGTACACTCCAATAACAAATTTAACTCTAATATCTTCCATGGAAATTAATATTGCCGTAGAAAATGTTGTAGGATATGGCGGGGATTCTCCGGATGAGGAACAAGATAAATATTCAACTGCTTTCTGGAGACAGATAAGATTAGCAGCAATGAATTTACAAAAAAGATAAGAGGTCAAAATGATCGGCAAAGCGTCGCTTATTTTAGTAATGGGTTTCAGCGTTATTTTCCTGATTTTTGGTTTTAATTTTAATGGTATATCAAACCAGACAGTCGATAATTTTGCGGATTATTATAAAGAAACTGTTGTTCATAATTTAGCTTCAAGCGGAGCAAATCTAGCTGCCGATGCTGTCTTCCAGGATAATAATTGGACAACCGGGTATTCCAATCTCCAAATGGATGGAGGAGTAATAAATGTAAGTGTACAAATTATCAATACCGCACAAAATATAAGAAAAATTGTTTCTCTTGCCACATATGAGGGAGAAACCGATACTGTTGAAGTAATTTTATCCCCGAGCCGGTTTTCTCAATTTGCATATTATTCAGAAAACGAAGGAAGTAATATACGGTGGACTGGTAAGGATACAGTTTTTGGACCATTTCACACACAAGATAATCTGCTTTCTGATAATCATCCGGTATTTGGAGTTGAAGGTTACAGGACTACTATAAAAGGTGTCTTACAGTATGTGAATAACGAAAGTTCGGATAAACCTGTTTTTCACGGGTCATTTGATGATGGGGTAGATGAACCATTACCTTCAAATGGTTTGCAGCCGCTTAGGGATGCAGCAGTTGATGATGGATATAAAATTTCACAATCTTCATCGAGTTATACTACTATAGATCATCGTTATATCCCCGGTTATTATACTAGAGTCAATGGACGCCGGCAGTGGGTCCCTGCTCATTATGAAGATATTCCCACTACCACCACAAGTGTTGATACAGTCTATATTACTTTTATGCGCGACAGTGTTCAAATTAAACTAGGTATTGCTAAACCCTCAACAACATACTTGACTTCTGACATTGCTTCAAACGGTATAATTTACGCTGAAGGAATGGATGTAAGACTAAAAGGTACGGTTGAAGGACAATACACCGTAGTTAGTGATGGAAATGTGTATCTCGATGATGATATTGTTTATAATACAGATCCGAGAACACATCCAAATTCAACAGACTTGCTTGGTATTGTTGCACAAAATAAAGTTCTAATTACAGATAACGATGCAACTCAAAATATAAATATTGATGCTGCCATATACTGCCAGGATGCAGGCTTTGGAGCAGATAATTATAGCGGGAGAAGCGTTGACGGGGAAATAAACTTATTTGGCGGAATTACACAAAATATAAGACAGGCAGTGGGGCAGTATACAACTAGTTACAGTGGAAACATTACTATTACACATGGTTTTAATAAAAGATATCGATATGATGAACGTTTAATGCAGATGTTTCCGCCTTATTTTCCCACTACTGGTGGATTTTCAATTGTCTCATGGAAAGAATAAAAGATATAATATTACTTTTTTCACAGGAGAAATAAATAAGAGAATAAATTATGGAAGGAAATGAATTATACAAAAGAGAAGAACTGCTTGAAGCCTGCCATGATTTAAGATTACCGGTTGCAGGCAATGAAAGTGCAAAAACTTTGGAATTGTTTATTCAAGCAGCCTATGATGATTTTGATAATAAAAATAATTCTGAAGATCATCAATTAAATTCTACTAATGAAGAAGAAATAGATTACGGTAGTATCGGGGATAAAAGCTGGCGGATAAAATATCTTCTTAACAAAATATTATTCTTCTTATAAAAAAGCTAAGTTAAAGTAACAATTAATAAAAGTATAATTTTAACTTTAACCTTTGACTTTTAAATCCCAAAATCATCATTTCTTATTAAAAGAAGAATTGCAGACTGGGGAACAATTAAAAATTTTTCTCTTTCAAATTCAATTTCAAACGCTTCTTTGCGAAGAAAAATCGCCAGGTCCCCTTCCTTAGTTTGTAAAGGAATATACTTCACCTTTTCCTTAGATTCTTTCCAGGGTTCCTCATCAACCTGTGCCGCCAGCGGATAACCAGGGCCTGTCTTTATTACATAACCGCTTTGAATCCTTTCTTTTTCAGCAACACCCGCAGGAAGATATAAGCCGGAGGAAGTTTTTGTTGCATCTTCTTCGGGTCTTATCAATACCCGGTCTCCTACCACTATAAATCTCTCAATATTTTTCAATTTTAACTGCATATTATTTCTAAAAGCATAAATTCTTTCCAAAAATAAAAAATTTTACATTTAAGTTCTTGTTGTTTTAATAAAAAAGTTTAATAAACCGGGGAACAATTTTATAAGATAAAACCCGGTATTTCTTAAATAACTTTTGAAAATAAAATTTTGAATTAATTTTGCTGTAAATAATCTCCTCTCAAAAAGTTTTTTCCATTCATTAATATATTTTCTTTGTGATATAATACTATCAAATTTTTTTTCTCTTTCTTCCAATAAAATACCGGATAATACTCTTGCAGATTCAAATGCAATACCAATACCTTCACCTGCTAAAGGTGCAATTATTCCTGCAGCGTCACCAATCATATAAATTCCTTTTTCTATAATATTCCTTTTACCGAAATAAAGGTTACCTGTTCCGTATAAAGTAGAATTGTTAATCACAATATGCAGATCTGTTTTAAAAAGATTTTTAAAATTGATATTATTATTGAATAATTCCAGCAAATGATTCGTAACAGGTTTAGAATAACTATTTCTATCTTCCAAAAAACAAAGAGTAACCATATTATCATTTACTGCATTTATACCGCAATAAATATGTTCTCCCGAATAAATATGAATCTCATTTTTGTTAAAATCACTAAAATATTTTTCTTTAATATGAAATTTAACACCTGTTAATTTAGATTTTTCATTTACAAATTTTCTATTTAATCCTCT
>Ga0315554_1002742_pt1 | contig 9993 bp, 11 predicted proteins | sample SalMarSW160370MG_FD_202114 | JGI IMG/M metagenome (GOLD analysis project Ga0315554, IMG submission 202114) | Salt marsh sediment microbial communities from the Plum Island Ecosystem LTER, Massachusetts, United States - Salt Marsh Sediment SW1603-70 ... | reverse complement strand
TTTTAGTTCCATTGGTTTGTCTGTTTTTCTTACAAAAATTGTTATCGCTTTTTCTTTTCTCGAATATAACTTATCTTATTATTTAAAAACATCTTAGCTCTTCATTTCTCTAATGGCGGTCATTAGAAATTATTGACTAATGACATATTTGGGTTTAAATATTTACTAGAATCATTTTACATATCTATAAAGATCTAACTAATAACTTTACAGTTATATTTTAAGATATAGAATATTTATTTTTCTTAGATCCTTTAAGTGTAGGAAAATTCTACAAGTTCTTATTTTACAAATAATTAACTGAATTATTACTTAACCATAGTAATAATTACTTGTAACGATATCTTACCCTCTTAATACCTTTAAAATTAACGCACTTACAACACTTTAAATAGAAAGGCACAATAATTGATTAAATAATAAACCCAGTTAAAAATTAGTAATCTGGATAACTTCTGAATAAAGGAGGATAACAGAAGTAAATGAATACCGGACAATCAATGCTTTCCATATTAGCAATCTTGCTTTTATCAATTATTACTTTAAGGGTGAATAAAAGTTTTTTAACAACCAACGATATTATGATGGAATCAAAATTTGGAATATTGGCAACTTCTCTGGCTCAATCAATAATACAGGAAGCTAATAATAAAGCATTTGATGTAAATACTGCAAACGGGAATACAGTCACTAATGCAGTTTTACTAACACCTTCAGGCAATTTGAACCCGGAAAGCGGAGAACGTTACCCCTTTTTTGATGATTTTGACGATTTCAATAATTTTGATACTTTGATAACCGATTTACCTTCTGCTGTTTATCGGTTACAGTGTTCAGTCTTTTATGTATCACCTGCTAATCTTGATTCAGCTACAAATAATCAAACATGGAATAAAAGAATAGTTGTTACAGTAACGAGCCTTATTTCAAATGATCCTACAAAACTTGCTTCTCAAGACAATATTCAATTGTCATCTGTTTATAGTTATTGGATTTCTAACTAGGTAATAAAAATGGGATTTACTACTATCTTAGATATTATCGGTTCAACTATAATAGGAGGTTTTCTAATACTTCTACTTTGGCGAATCGATGACGCATCAATAAAAAATGTGTATAATAGTAGTGAAGAATTAATTCTTCAAAGAAATCTAACGACTTCAGTAATGATTTTAGAGAAGGATTTTAGAAGAATAGGTTATTGTAAAAATTATTACGCACTACCCACTACCGCTAACATAGTTTCCGCCACAGACACAAGTATAGCTTTTAGATCAGATATTAATGATAATGGGAATGTCGATATTATAAATTACTATATAGGCTCCACATCAGAATTAACTTCGACACCCAATCCCCGCGATAGATATTTATATAGAGTAGTTAATAACGAAATTCCCGTCAAAGTAAATTTAGGTATTACACAATTTAGGTTAACTTACTTCGATGTGTTTGGTAACAATTTAACCCCTCCCATCACAAATTTCAGTTCAATCTCTTCAGTCCAAATTGATGTTGCTGTTGAAAATGTAGTAGGCTATGGTGGAAATACAGCAGGGGAAGAACAAAACAAATATTCAACTGCTTACTGGAGACAAATAAGAGTTTCTGCAATGAATTTATTAAGATAGGAGATTAAAAAAGTGGTAGGAAAAGTATCTCTTCTTTTAGTAATGGGTTTTAGTTTAATATTTTTGATTTTTGGTCAGAATTTTAATTCTGTAGCAATTCAATCAGTAGATAATTATGTAGATTACTATAATAAAACTGTTTCGCACAGTATAGCTTTGGATGGTGCAAATCTAGGTGCTAACGCTCTCTATCTAAATAAAAATTGGACTGCAGGATATAATCTACCAATAAGCGGCGGAAATATAAACGTTTCTATTCAGACTATTGATGCCGGACAGTTTATAAAAAAAATCATATCCGTTGGAACTTTTGAAGGCAAGACAGATACTGTTGAAATTATTACTTCTCCAAGCAGATTTTCTAGATTCGCTTATTATTCTCAGAGTGAAGGAAATGATATAAGATGGATTAGCACCGATACTGTATTCGGACCATTTCATACTGAAGATAATTTAAAAGTAGATAATCATCCTGTATTCGGTGATTCGGGTTATACTACTACTATTGCAGGTGATATAATATATGTAAATAATAAAGAATCAGATGAACCCATCATGCTCGGTCCTTTCGAAGCCCACCGTACTGAAAGTCTGCCGTTAGATGGCTTACAACCATTAAGAGATGCTGCGGTATCGGATGGCAAAGTATTTCAATTAATTTCAACCTCTAATCTAAGATATCAAAATTTTTATTTAACATTTAATTCGGATCAAATTACATACAGAATTCTGGGACAAAAAAAAATATCAGGACATTGGAATAGTTTTGATTCAAGTTATACTGTAGCGGCATCTTCTATATCTAATAATGGAGTTCTCTATCTAAATAGTGCCGATAAAGATGGAGACCCAATTGATATAAATTTAAAAGGAACTGTAAAAGGCAAATTTTCTGTTGTTGGTGATGGGAATATTTTTTTAGATGATGATATAAAATATTCTTCAGATCCGAGGGTAAATTCTTCATCAGAAGACTTATTAGGTATTCTTGCTCAAAATAATGTTTATATAACTGATAACAATTACACTCAGAATATTGAAATTGATGCAGCAATATACTGCCAGGATGGAGGTTTTGGTGCCGCTAACGCTGGAGGAAGAGGTTCAGACGGAGATATAAATTTGTATGGAGGGATTACACAAAATATTAGACGAGCTGTTGGTAGTTATGGTACAAGGCATGATGGCTCCATTTATATTTCAAACGGTTATAATAAGAGATACAGGTACGATAGTCGTTTAATGGTCAAGTTTCCTCCTTTCTTTCCGACTTCAGAAGGTTTTAGAATTCTCTCCTGGAAAGAATAAAGTATAATGAAATTTTGATCTTAAAAATTACTTAAACTGCACGGTAAGAAATTCTTTGATTTTAGATAAATTCTACATTTACCAGATTGAGAATCAAAAAATAAAACCCTTCATTTTTTTCAAATCTAAGAATACTTTGAACATTTCATTATTCTGCAATTGGCATTAATAAGCTTAAAACCCTTTAAAAAAATATAAAACTTAATAAATTATCCTGTCATTAACATTTTTACGTAAAAAATTCAATTAGGACGTAATTTTCATTTTGATACATAGTGCCTATACTCATAATTTAAGATTTAACATAAAAACAAAAGGAAAAGAAAAAATGTTCCGCTGGCATACTTTTAGTAAATAATCGTGGTAATGAACTGTATAATTAATAGTGTTAAAACATTTGAAAAATTAAAAATATGAATTTAGGAGAATCTTTTTTAGCAATCGGAGCAATGGTATTATTATCGGTACTTGTATTAAGTGTTAATAACACAATTTTTAATACCGGCAACAGCTTAAATGAATCAAAATTTGACATTCTTGCAACCTCTATCGGAACTTCAATTATTGAAGAGGCCAGCAATAAAGCATTCGATGAAAACACAGTTGATACTTCCGTAACAAAGACAACCGAACTAACTAACAAATTAGGACCTGAAGGCGAAACACACCATAATTTCGATGACTTTGATGACTACAATGGTTATCAAGGATCAGATTCAACTATGCCTTCTGCAATTTTTGACTATCACTGTGTGGTTGACTATGTTGTTTCAGGCAATCCAGAAAAAATCTCCGGTCCCCGTACATGGCATAAAAAATTAACGGTATTTATTACTAGCAAATCTATGGCGGATACAATCAAATTGAGTACAGTTTACAGTTATTGGTATTTCAGATAGGAATAAAAAAATGGGATTCAATGTATTATTAGATATAATAGGTTCTGTAATAATCGGCGGAATGCTGCTGCTGATTCTTTTCCGCTTAAGTGATTCAGCTACAGAAAATGCATTCAATTATACCGGCGAATTAACCAGCCAGCAGAATCTAGCTACTGTTGTTCAAATTCTTGAACAGGACTTTAGAAAAATCGGCTATTGTGCCAATTGGGAAAAGATCCCGGATCCATCAAAATCCATACTCGAAGCAGATTCAAATAAAATTAAATTTATCTCTGATTTATTGCCGGAAGGAAGTCCTGATGGTAATATCGATACAGTTACTTATTATTTAGGCCCAACAAGTGAATTAGCATCAACTCCCAATCCACGAGATAGATTATTATACAGGGTAATAAATAGTAAATCTGACGGCGGAGTTAATTTAGGGGTCACGGAATTTAAACTTATTTATTTTGATGCACTAGGTGATACGCTTCCATTTCCTATAATAAATCCGGGAGCTGTTACTTCTATGGAAATTAATATCGCCGTTGAAAACACTTCAGGGTATGATAATAAATACTCATCAGTATTTTGGCGGCAAATAAGATTGGCAGCAAGAAATTTAAAGAACAGGTAGGTGTAAAATGACAGGTAAAGCTTCTTTACTTTTGATTTTAGGTTTCAGCTTAATTTTCCTTGTATTTGGTCATAATTTTGCAAGTTTAACTACGCGCGGCGTAGATAACATGGTTGATTATTATGATGAAACCGTTGCACATGATATTGCTGTCAGTGCAGCAAATATGGCTGCTAATGAATTTTTTCTTGATAACAACTGGAATGCCGGCTTTCCGACAACATCATATAATGGAGGAACATTTAAAGTAAATTTCTCAATTGTAGATGCGTTTAGAAAAGTATATAGAATAACATCAGTAGGAAATTTTAACAATATCACAAGTAATGTAGAAATTACATTAAAGCCGAGCAGCTTTTCAAAGTTTGCCTATTTTTCAATGTCTGAAGGAGGGAATATTTGGTGGACGGGAAATGATACTGTTTGGGGTCCTTTCCATACACAGGATCATATCAGAGCTTTCCAGCATCCTACTTTTATGGGGAAAGCATCAAGTTTTAAGAGTTTAATCTATAAAAACAATGAAAAAAGTGACAAGCCAAATTTTAACGGCGGATATGCAAGCGGTGTAAATCTTCCTCTGCCGACAGATGGAGTATCTAATCTTGAAGCCGCTGCAGCTTCTGGTGGTTTTGTTTTTAATAAAGCTGATTATACAAAAGCAAAAACTGTTTATCTGACTTTTGCCGGAGACAGCATAAAATATAAATTTTCCTCAACCGGAAAAGAAACTACTGTATTAGGTAAAACTCTAGCCCCGAATGGGGTTATTTTTGCTCCTGATGTTACTTTAAGAATCAAGGGAACTGTTAAAGGTCAATATTCAATTGGAGCTTCTGGTAACATGGCAAATCAGGGTAGTGTAATATTAGATGATGATATAGTTTATAATTCTGATCCAAGAACCAATCCAAATTCAAAAGATATGTTAGGTATTGTGGCAGAAAACGACGTAGTTATCGCAGATAATGCCGCAAACAATAGCAGTATAAGTATCTTTGCATCAATTTATTGCGAAAATGGTGGATTTACTGCCGAAAACTATAGTTCACGGCCTGTCAGCGGTGATATTAATTTATACGGTGGTATAATACACAAAACTCGTGGTGCTGTCGGTACATTCGATAGTAAAACAGGAAAAACTCTAAGCGGCTTTGCTAAAAAATACAGGTATGACGATAGATTTTTATTAACCTCGCCGCCTTCTTTCCCTGGTACAGGTATGTTCGAAATTGTTTCCTGGTATGAATAATTACGAAAAAAATATTTCATAGAATATTTTTATGCTTCAATTTATTTAGAGATAATAACAGCAAAGATTCATACCTTAACTTAATTTAACCAGCTTCTGTTATTATCAAAAGCCAAATCTTATTTGCTTATTCACCAATTCAAAAATTTTTTAATTTTTGTTTATATTTTAAAAAATAAAAACTACTATCCTCTACAGTTTAGTTACTAAATTACACCCATTAATCCATTAAACATTAAAGTGTAATTGGTACTTTGAAGACTAATTCCCTGACTTTGTTAAAAGACTAAATAGCAAGTGAACCAGTAAATTTCTCATATTAATCATTAATTTTTTTTAATTTTAAAATATTACCTGCCACAGTAAAAGCTACCGATAAATTTTTCGAATTCTACTTTTTCATTTAAAATTTAACTTAATTTCTTTTAGTTATTATAGGGCATTTTTTTTGATGCTATACGCAATAGAGTGTTATAAGGAGGTAATCATATGGGTTTAGTGTTCCTAATATGGTTAATAAAATTATTCGTATCGATAATTTCTTCCTTAAGTTATAATCCACAGCTACTTTACACTTCTCCTGTTAAAAATAAAAATAAAGTAATATCGATTACTTTATCAGTTAATTACTTATTTAGTAATTAACTAGTTTATAAAAATAGTATAAAAATATTTTCCCTTTTATTATACTCTTTAACAACCGCATAAAAAAAGGATAAGATATGAATACAGGTCAAATGATACTAACAATAGGAGCAATGATATTATTATCAGCTGTTATTTTGAGAGTGAATAACAATTTCCTTACAACAAATGAAGTTATGGATGAATCAAAATTTGGAGTATTAGCAATTTCCTTAGCTACTTCAATTATTGAGGAAGCTAATAATAAAGCGTTCGATCAGGTAACTAAAGGAAATCCTATGGATGATCCGAATCTTCTTACACCGGTTGATAACCTTGGACCCGATGGCAGCGAGACATATGAAACTTACAATGATTTTGATGATTTTAACGGGTATACTAAAGATGTTACAAATCTTCCTTCGGCAACTTTTCATATTTCATGTAAGGTAAACTATATAAATCCTGAAATACCCGAGGTTGTTTCTACTAATAAAACATGGAATAAAAAAATTACAGTTACGGTTTCAAGCCCTTTTTCAAAAGATACGGTTAAACTATCCTCTGTATTTAGTTATTGGTATTTCCGTTAGGAGGTAAAATGGGTTTTAGTACAATAATGGATATAATTGGTTCATTTATAATTGGAGGATTGCTTTTTCTTCTTCTTTGGAAAATCGATGATGCTTCAGTGGCAAATATATTTAACAACGGAGAAGAATTAATTCTTCAACAGAATCTTGCAACAACAGCAATGGTTCTGGAAAATGATTTTAGAAAAATCGGTTATTGTTCGGACTGGAATAAAATACCTGCTCCTTCCAAAGCCATTCTTTCTGCCGATTCAACTAGCATTAAATTTCTAACCGATGTAGATGACGACGGCAATGTAGATACAATACATTACTATTTAGGCCCTACATCCGAATTAGCATCAACTCCAAATCCTCGAGATAGATTTTTATATAGAGTTGTTAATAATGAAATTCCTCGCGGAGTTAATTTGGGAGTTACACAATTTAAAATGATTTATTTTGATCCTCTTGGTGATACACTTTTCTGCCCGATCATTCATCCGACTTCAATTTCATCAATAGAGATAAATATTACAGTTGAAAATGTTGTTGGCTATGGCGGAAGCTCTCATGAAGAACAAAAAAGCAAATATTCAAAAGCATTTTGGCGGCAAATTAGATTAGCCGCTAGAAATTTAGGAAACAGATAAAAGAGGTTAAAAATGGGAAAAACATCCCTTCTTTTAGTAATGGGTTTTAGTCTTATCTTCTTGTTTTTTAGCCGGAATTATAACAGTGTTTCTAGCCAGGCTGTTGGTAATTATATTAATTATTATGACGAAACAGTCGCCCATGATTTAGCTGTAAGTGGTGCTAACCTGGCAGCAAATCAAATATTTTTTAATCAGGCCTGGACTGCAGGATACTCAAATATTCAAATGAATGGAGGCACCATAGATGTAAGTGTTAACATTGTAGATGCTGTAAAGAATATAAGGGAGATTGTATCCGAAGGAACATACGGCAAAACAACAAAAACCGTAACAGTAACGATACAGCCAAGTAAATTTTCTAAGTTTGCATACTATTCTATTTATGAAGGCAACGGCATATGGTGGAAAAACCGTGATACCGTATTCGGTCCCTTTCATACTCAAGATTATTTAAGAGCTGCTAATCATCCTGTCTTCGGAGTAACAGGTTATAAAACAACTACTAAAAAATCTTTAATTTACTATACTTCAAAGAGCGCAGACAAACCTGTTTTCCTGGGACCTTTCCAGGATGGAGAAGATTTACCTTTACCAACAGATGGATTACAACCATTAAGAGACGCTGCAACTTCCGGTGGACATAAAATAAATCAGTCTTCTAGTAGTTATACCGACAAGTGGGGACATACCCACACAACTGTAGATACAGTCTACATTACTTTTGTTAAAGACAGTGTTACTATTAGAATGGGTATTGCTAAACCCTCAACAACTTATAAGGTTTCAGATATAGCTCCAAATGGTGTAATCTATGTTCAAGGGATGGATGTTAGATTACAGGGTACAGTTAAAGGACAATATTCCGTTGTTAGTGATGGAAATATTTATCTTGATGACGATATTGTTTATGACTCCAATCCGAAGACTAATCCAAATTCTACAGATTTACTTGGTATTATTGCTCAAAACAATGTTTTAATTACAAACAATTCGGTTAATAATCATGATATAAATATTAACGGTACTATCTATTGCCAGAACGGAGGATTTGGAGCTGAAAGTTATAACACCAGACCTGTAAGCGGGAATATTAATTTATTAGGCGGAATAATTCAAAATACAAGACAGGCAGTTGGTACATTTGATCCATCCAACGGCACTACTTCACATGGCTTTGATAAAAGGTACCGTTATGATGAACGTTTAATGACAATCTCTCCTCCGCTTTTCCCTGGTACAGGAGACTATGAAATTGTTTCATGGAAAGAATAGATGTAATATGATAATGATTATTTATAAAGATAGTTATGATACAAGGTTAAAATCGATAATATGGTGGTTTCAATATTAAACGGAATCTTTTTTTAATACGGTAATTATTTCGTACATATACTTTAATAATCGGCTATAAACATCATAACGTCGCATAAAAAAATTCACTGGTCTTAACTCATTTTAATTATTAAAAACCAAAATATTTTGTGCGCCATATCAATTGACTTTGGAGCTTTAATGCTCTAAGTTTTTTCCCATAAATTTTGTTTTGCAAATACTTATTGATTTTTACTTTTAATAGTTCGAATGATAAGTTAGGTAATTAATTCGGACTTTGTGAGATGAAATTTAATTAATATCCCCCTCCAATATGAATAATTTAATTTAAGACTGAAAAGTCCAAATATTTGCGTTAATAGTGCAAGATATTCTTTAGCTGTTCTGTTAGTTTTCCATTAGTAATTTTCCAAAGTTCTAGAAAATTATAAATAAAGTATTTACAGGATTCTAATATCTAATTGAACGTAATCTTTTATTGATAGGTTTACCTTTTATTTCCGACAATATTAATAGTTTTTTAAATTAAACAAAAATAAATTATTTGAGAGGACTATTTATGAAGATTTATATCATTTTTTTATTGCTATTTTTTTGCTGTTTTCAGTTAACATCGCTTGCTCAGTTTTCCCAAAAGGAATTATCCACAATTAAAACACTTTCGAAAGGATCTGACGTAATTGTAACCGGAAAAATAGCCAAGCAAAAATCCAGCTGGAATAAAAACAAAACAAGAATTTATACAGAGGCAACTTTGCAAGTTGACGAATACTTAAAAGGTAACGACAATGGGAATTCGATAATTGTCACATACGCCGGGGGAGAAGTTGGCGATGTGGGTGAATTGTATACCCATATGCCGAGGTTTGCAAATAATGAAGATGTTTTAGTATTTCTTAAGAAAGATGAAAAGGGGACTGGGTTTAAGGTATTTAAAGGGGAAAATGGAAAAATAAATATTCTTAATGATACAAAAACAGGGAAAAAAGTTACAAGCTCAAATGTGCAAATCAATTATCTAAAAGCACAAATTAAAAGTTATCTAAAAGAACGATAATTTCACTGGAAGTTCATTGACCAAAGAATTTTTCAGTTTT
>Ga0315554_1002738_pt1 | contig 9998 bp, 8 predicted proteins | sample SalMarSW160370MG_FD_202114 | JGI IMG/M metagenome (GOLD analysis project Ga0315554, IMG submission 202114) | Salt marsh sediment microbial communities from the Plum Island Ecosystem LTER, Massachusetts, United States - Salt Marsh Sediment SW1603-70 ... | reverse complement strand
CGTATTTCTGATAACGTATCTCGGCTCTTCGATCAATCCCATGGCTCGCGCCGGGTTGCACGAATCATGAAAAGTCACTCGCCACTGGTCATTCCGGCTTTTATCAAGATTCAGTTTACCATTTTTAATTAAATCGGCGGTGAATTCGCAGATATGGACCATTTTTGTTGATTTGGTGTTATCGAATTTCGTCCCCGTTATCGGTGAGACTGGTTCTTCGAGAAAATCGGCCGGGCCGTTCATCGTGTCCATGTATTGATGCAAAACACGCCACATGTGGCCGCATTCGCCGCCGAGAATCCATTTCACGCCCAAACGTTTGGCTTCGGCATAAATTTTGGCGTTCAATCGCTTCATCGTCTCGGTGGAATGAAATAGCCCGAAGTTGCCGCCTTCGGAGGCATACGAACTGAACGTGTAATCCAGACCGATTTCATGAAAGAGGGCCATATATCCTAGAAAACCGTAGTAGTGCGGGTCAGCGAAATAATCGGCCGACGGAACAACAAAAAGGATTTCGGCCCCTTTCCGGTTGACCGGGGCGTCGATTTTAATACCGGTTATATCGGCGAGGTCATCCACCGCAAAATCGACACTGTCCTGAAATCCATGAGGCTGGATCCCGAGGTGATTTCCGGTCCGGAAGCAGTTGGCGGCCGGAGTGACAATCCAGTCGATATTAAGTCCGACCAGATTAAGAAGCTCACGCGCCATCATGGTTATTTCGGCCGTATCGATTCCGTATGGACAAAATATCGAGCAACGCCGGCATTCGGTACACTGAAAGAAATAGTAAAACCATTCTTTCAGAACATCGACGGTAAGTTCTCTGGCTCCTGCGAAGCGGCCCATGATTTTGCCGGCGGTGGTGAAGTCATTGCGATATACCGACCTTAGTAATTCGGCGCGCAGCACCGGCATATTCTTGGGATCGCCCGATCCGAGAAAATAATGGCATTTATCGGCGCAGGCGCCGCACCGGACGCAAATATCCATAAAGATTCTCAATGAACGGTACTTGTCAAGCCGTTCTTTGAATCCATTCAGGATAATCTCTTTCCAGTTTTCCGGCAATTGCCAATCTTCGTCCATCGGCTGCCATTTCCGCGGATAGGGGAGACCGAGATATGCGGCATTTTTTTCAACGGCAGCATAATTGAAGGTTCCCCTCCGGAAAACAGGCAGAGTATCCATCCAGTTTTTTGCCGGCGGCTTATGGTTTAAATCCAATAGCTCCTGAGGTTTTAATTTATCTTCCGCCATATTATTCTTTCTCCAACGGCATGCCTGCCTCTCTCATAAGTTCACGGAATTCGTCTTCGTACTCCTGATAAGTATGAACCTTGACCGGATAATCCCAGGGATTGATATGCCGACGGGCTCGACTATTGTTGACCAGATTTCGGGTAGGACTGAGAAAGACTCCGCCCATGTGCATCAACTTACTCATCGGGAAGTAGAATAGAAGAGTCGAAACCAAAAAAAGATGCAAATAGAACAGCCATCCGATTCCCGCCGGAACCACCGGATTGAAATTTACAAGTCCCATTGCGAGCGTTTTGATATCAATGATATTGACTTTGAAGGCCGTGAAATATCTCATCAGCACGCCGGTCAGGCCGATCGTGAAAATTAAAAAGAGCGGGAAATAATCGCTTTCCAGGGAGATATACCGAACCTGTGCAATCGCGACTCTTCTTAAGAAGAGATAGCCTATGGCAACAAGGAAGATAACATCAGTAATATAAAGGACCGGAAGCCCAATCTCCAGAAGACCGTCGAGATTCTGAATATAAGGAACAAAGAAAATAACCGGCTCGGTAAAGAAACGAAGATGCCGCAGGACAATAATCAGAAATGTCCAGTGAAAAGCCAATCCCGACAGCCAGAGCCAGATATTCTGCCCATAGACCAGCTTTCCATCCTTAAGCTCCGATTTTGTGTTTCTGAAAAGAGAACGAAAAACGAGTATTTCCAAAAGCATACGCCCGATAACACCGAAAATATTATAGGGGCTTTCCAGATTGTCAGTCTTGATCCAGGACAACGATTTTTGCTGACCGCAGGTAGTCGGGATGCGAAAGGGAACCGGGGAACGGGCCCATTTTATTACGCGGTAGATTATTCCGACTGTAAAAACGGCAAAAGCAAAATATGGTATAATGACTCCCATGAGCAGATGGAATTCCAGAACGTAGGCTCCGATAAACGCGAGGCAAATGAGGAACAACAGTAAAAAGAGCGAATATAATCCTCTCATTATATAGTCAACTCCTCTTTTGTAAAAATAAATATCATCTTGTTCAATTCTATGCTCCCTCTTTTGAGCCGGCGGTCCTCGGGCGACGATTCAATCGTTCGACCGGAGTGAATAGGCCCTCTTTTTGTCGTAATTTCAGATCAAACAATTTTTCACGACACTGCATATATATATCAAAGGCCAGCATGGACAGATGATCGATTTTGGTTTCAAATTCAATTATCTCTTCGGCGAGCCGATTGTCTTGAATGCCCTGATCCAGATTTTCGTAAACCACTTTTTTCAAAAGCAGGGGAAAGGCGACCGCCTGTGAAGGTTGGAAATCCTGGACCGATCTGATGCGAATTATCTCATCCAGAGACTTATTGAGATTGACCGTATCCATATCGCCTAATAACTCATCATAGATGACTTCGATAGCCCGCGAAATAGAACTGCCGACAGGATTATTAAATCTATCCACGACCTGCTCGAATTTTTGAGCGGCATCGGCCGGGTACGATTTGAGTATCGACCGGAACCATCCTTTCAGGATGGTCGATCTCTTTTCTTTTAAAAGCTCTACTAATAACATTGTCCGACATCAATGTCGAAAGATGCACTATTTCTTATAACACTCGGCGGGGTTTCGTATAAAAAATGCCGAAATCCCCGCCGTCTAAAATTCAATTATACGCAGCCGGTCGGCTTCGCCAATCCAGCCACTTTGCAGGCGCCCTTCGCCGGACCCGATGGGAACAACTCATAAACCTTCTTCAGTGGAAATCCGGTTTCCTTACAGAGTTTACGAATCATGGGGGCGATCCCGAACTTCAGATAGTACTCTCTAAGATAATTAACCAGTTTCCAGTGTTCGTCGGTCATGTTATCGACACCTTCGGTAGTTGCCAAGGCCTTGGCAACCGCATCGTTCCATTGATCCGGTTCCTGCATGAAGCCGTCTTCATCGACTTCGATTTTGATGTCGCCATATTCGAAAATAGGCATCTTGACTCCTTTTTATTTTGTTGTTTCTATCTTTAGTATGATTTTATTTCAAAGCCTTCACTTTAATGCATTTCAATATACCCGCACGGGCAATTCTCGGCGCATTTTTTGCAGCCGTTGCAAAATTCAAGTTTAAATTTGTATTCGCCGCCCTTTACCAGCGGTTTGATAACAGCATTATCCTGGCAATAACTCCAGCACGAGCCGCAGTCGAAGCAGTAACCGCAACTCATGCATCGTTTCGCTTCGTGGATTGCATCTTCCTGAGATAAGGTCGACACGATTTCGGCATCCATGGTCTTCAGCCGCTCCTCAACCGGCAGCTCTTTGATTTCGACCGGATTGCTGGCTTCGTAGTAGCTGAGTTTCATCTTATCAAATTTGATAATACCAAGGTTGGGAACTACAGGCGGCATAGCCTCGCCGGCGAATTTCTCATGAATCGCTTCGGCAGCACGACGGCCGTGGAAAACGGCGTCGATCACAAGACCCAAGTTGACATTATCACCGCCGGAGAAAACATCATCGATTTTAGTCTTAAATTTCTCATCAACCTTGATCCAGTCGCGACCCTCGATGAGATTATCAAATCCGTTGAAATCCGGCTCCTGGCTGATGGCCGGTATAAGCGTCGTAAAATTCAGCTCAAAAGTATCACCCTCGATCGGCACCGGACGCCGCCGGCCGGAATCATCAGGCTCGCCCAATTCCATCTTCTGACATTTCATGCCGGTGGCTTTGCCATTATCTTTATAAATCTCAATGGGAGCGGCCAGGAAATGAATTTCGATACCTTCTTCCAATGCGCCCTCGATTTCCTCTTCAATTGCCGGCATTTCTTTTCGCGTCCGGCGGTAAAGTATGGTCGCTTTGGCGCCCATGCGCAACGCTACACGAGCGGCATCGATGGCGGTGTCACCACCGCCGATAACGACGACGCTGTCGCCGATTTCGACCTTCTCGCCTTCGTTGACCCGATGGAGAAAATCAACACCGGTATAAACATTAGGGGCATCCTCGCCTTCGACTCGTAACAAATACCCTTTATGAGCACCGATGGCTATAAAGATGGCGTCGAAATCTTTTCTGAGGTCGTCAAGCGAAATATCATTGCCGACCGATGTGTTCAGCTTCAATTCGACACCCATATCAAGAACACGCTGAATTTCGGCGTCCAGAATGTCAAGAGGAAGGCGATAATCGGGGATACCGTAGCGCAGCATGCCGCCGGCTTTGGGAAATGCCTCGAAAATAGTCACCTGATATCCTCGCCGAGCCAATTGGTAGGCACAGGAGACGCCACCGGGGCCGGAACCGATAATAGCGATTTTTTCCGATCGTTTTTCATCGGCCAGCATCTTAGGCTTTAATTTCTTCTCCAGACCAAAATCGCCAATGAAGCGTTCGACTTTATTGATTCGCACCGAACCTTCTTTTTCTTTGCGGTTGCAGTCGGTTTCACAGGGATGAGGGCAGACACGACCACAAACCGACGGAAAAGGCGTTTTTTCCATAAAGATATAGAAGGCTTCTTCGAAAGCCTGCTCATAAGGCTTTTTATAATCCTCCGCCTTCTGAATTGTAATCAGCATTTTTCTTATCGGGTTGTGATTCGGGCAACCGTCGCCGCAGGGCGGCCTTTTTTCAATAAATTTCGGGCGCAGCGTGGAGGTTTCGACCCCGGAACCGCCGCCCGATGACCTCAGGCTATGAAGTCCTCTTTTCTTTTTCTTAACGACTTTGGCCATGATACAATTCTTTCATATCTGATTTCATTGCCGCCGGTGAATCTCGGCAACCGGTTTTGAATTCACGACGGCATTTTATTTCAAAGTATATCTCGCTATAATCTATAATTAAATCTTTATACTCCCTTTACATCTATGCGGCCATAGTGGCCTTGGCTATTTTTCCCCTAAAATTTCGCGGTTCATCATCCTCCCGATTGCATTTATATTTCAACGCTTTTTCGACCAAAACCGGAGCCCAGTCTTTTACGCCGTCAGCATGGATATGAGTGTAACAGGCCAGCGTATTTTTGAAAACAAGCCCGTCTCGTTTTTTACCCAGGCCGAATCCGGATTGAACTTCCATGCAGTCATCTATATTTTTATTAATTAAAACCGGGCCGGAGTAATGAAATTCATGACCCTTAATTATATCTCCGGTTTTATAGAACGGGTTGGTTTTATCCACTCTTAACCGCGTATAACCATGACCGACAGGTTTGTCATGCATCTGTAAATCGATTGGAAAAAGGCCGGTCATGGGATAGCAATTGTCTTTCCATTTGATTGATCGCGACAAATATATCAAACCGCCGCATTCGGCATAAATCGGTATCCCGTTTTCCGCCGCCAACTTAACCGATTCCTGCATGCTCTTATTTTCAGCCAGCTTGTCGGCCTGAGTTTCGGGGAAACCTCCGCCGATATAGAGAGCATCGACGTCCGGCAGATGCTTGTCCTCGACAGAGGAGATTCGCACTACGTCGGCACCGGCTCTCTTGAGCGCTTCCAAATTTTCCGGATAGTAGAAAGTAAAGACCGAATCTCTGAAATATCCCACTTTTACCTTTGTCGCGGCTTTTTCTGAAGGAATTTCCTCCGGATTTTCAACGGGCTCGGCACTTGCGGCAATTTCGAGAAGAGCTTTAAGATCAAGGTACTGCTCGGCTATCTGGGCCAATTTTTTATCCAGTGCGGTGTCCGAGTCAATTTCTGTGGGCGGAACCAATCCAAGATGCCGCCCCGGAATAATTGAATCGTCAGACGTCAATTTCGGAACAGCGCCCAATATCGGCAGATTACAATACGTTTTAACAGACTCGGCAATTATTTTCTTGTGTCGTTCACTGGCAATGTTATTAAGAATAACACCGGCAATATTAAGACCCGATTCAAAATCGAGACAACCCTTAATCAAAGCGGCAATTGTCCGCGTTGCTTTCGTAACATCAATGACTAAAATAATCGGAGCACCGAGTAGCCTGGCGAGCGACGCGGTACTGTGTGTTCCTGCGGTATCTTTCCCGTCAAAAAGTCCGCGATTGCCCTCGATAATCGTAATATCGGAACCAATTGAATTGATTACAAAATTTCGATATACATCATTAGAATCGACAAGATATGTATCAAGATTTCGACAGATCGTCCCGGAGGCCTTCCCCAGCCAGGCGGCATCGATGTAATCCGGGCCTTTTTTGAAAACGGATATCGATAATCCCTTCTGACGTAAGGCCGTCAGAAGGCTCAGACTTACAATCGTTTTACCCGAATCGCCGGATAAGCCGGCGATTACCAATCGTGGCGTTCCAATAGCCATAATATCCAAACCCGGGGCGCCGGGATTTTAATCGTTAGCGGCGCCCTCTCTATGCGGAAGCTCGATGTAACTGCCGCCGAAATAAGTGTATACGCATCTTCCGGAATTAATAAGCTCCTTGATGGCGTCCTTACATTGTTTTTTGTCGACCCCTTCTTCACCGTAAAGCTGTACCATTGCTTTCGTGAGGTCCATGGCTTTGAGCTTCTTAATGCCCTGAGCTTCCTTAACCATATCAAACATGGCCTCGGCGATTTCTTCAACTGATTTGGCCATTATTATACCTCAATAGGTTAAATGTGTCGAACGTTTAAAAGTCCAACCGGCATGTTTAAAATCATCAATATGTTCTTTCTGGAATTCAATCCCGGCCATCCTGAAAAATTTCGGCCAACCGATACGCTCGATCCATTCACCCATTCTTTCATATTTCCTGGCGTTTTTAGCCCATAATTCCACCAGATTCCTGATAGCTCCGGTAACTTCCGGCCAGCGCGGCGGATTGTTGGGCAGGTACGGAATCGCCAGTTTGGAAAACATCGGTTCATGGCGCGCATTCGAGACTTTACCCCCGACCCAAATCGAAACACCGTCGTTAAGGGCATCATTCATAGGCATGGAAGGACAAACGGTAAAGCAGTTGGCGCAAAACATACAGCGCTCTTCATCCACTTCGACTGAAGGATTACCGTTGACTTCAGCCGGTTTAATAGCCGCCGTGGGACAGGAAGCGACTGTGTTCGGGATTTCGCACATCTTTCTCAGTCTGTCATGGTCGACTCGCGGCGGGCGACGGTGAACTCCCAGAATAGCGATATCCGAGCAGTGCACCGCACCGCACATATTCAGACAGCAGGCCAGCGCGATTCTTAATTTACCGGGCAGCTTCATACCCTGAAAATACTCGATCAATTCATCCAGGACCGATTTAACGATACCGGAGGCGTCCGTGGCCGCCGAATGGCAGTGAACCCAGCCCTGAGTATGAACGATACTGGAAATTGCATTACCGATGCCGCCTACCGGATGGCCTAACTCCTTTAGATCGGCGATCAAATGATCAATATTTTCTTCTTTGGTAGTAAGAAATTCGACGCTGTGCCGGCTCGTAAAGCGGAGATAGCCATCGCAGTATTTATCAGCCAGATCACAATACATCCTAATCTTATTAATACTTACCAGACGGCCGGAGGCAGCTCTGACCGTGAACAGTTTCGCATCCGTCTCCGAAACGTGAACCATCACACCCGGTTTAAGAATTTCATGATATTTCCACTTGCCGTAGTTTTCCTTGATAATCGGCGGCAGAAATTGTTCATAATGCGGAGGACCGTAATCGGTCCGTCTGTCTTTCATTACATCAGCCATATCTATACCTCAATAGCACATTTTTTCCGGTTAATAATTATCCTTCGGCTTCTTCCTCTTCATCATCTTCTTCGAAGTACTCTTCATAGAAGACATAAGGATTATCTCGTGGTGTGGCGACCATTTCCGGGATAGGATCCATTTCAATGGCGTCAAGGAAATTACCCATACCGACGCGCTGGATAAATTCGCCCACACGTTCACGGTTTTTGCCTTCCTCGCACCAGACATCCCAGATTCTGTCAACAAGATCTTTTATTTCCTGGTATGGAGGTTCCATCTTGATAAAAGGAATGAAAACCGAAGATAGCAAGGCACCTTCAACGATCGGGGCCTTTGAGCCGATAAGAATTACGGCGCCGCGGTCTTTGCCGGGCCGCAGGGCCTTGGGCATAACATTGATGCAATGCATACACTTGACACAGAATTCGTCGTCAATGTTGAGTTCCTTACCATCCCAGGCCATACATTTGGCCGGGCAGTTGCCGACGACGTCAGACTGGATATCCAATCCCCTGTCGGCATATTCGGCAACAGCATCCTTATCGATTTGAATGGCATCACGCCAGGTGCCGATGACCGACATGTCGGCGCGTGCGATGGAAGCTACGCAATCGTTCGGACAACCGGAGAATTTGAATTTGAATTTGTATGGGAAGGCGGGCCGGTGTATCTCATCCTGGTAGTTCATGGTGAAATCATAGCAGGCCTTCATGGTATCGTAGCAGGCCCATTCACAACGAGCCATACCGCAGCAACAACTGGGGGTACGCACGTCGGAACCGGAGCCGCCGATATCAAAGTCGATCTTCTGCAAATCCGAAAATACGGGCTCGAGCTGCTCGGTCCTGGTTCCCAGGAGAATAATGTCTCCGGTGGAACCGTGCATATTGGTCATCCCCGAACCTCGTTTTTCCCAGATATCACATATCTTACGCAGCGCCTCGGTCTTGTAGAACCATCCGGCCGGGTGGTTAATACGCATTGTGTGAAAGTGCGAAATATTGGGCCATTTATCCGGGAGGTCGGAATATCGACCGATAACGCCACCGCCATAACCCATAACACCGACAATTCCGCCATGTTTCCAGTGGCCGATTTTTTCATTGTAGGACTGTTCCAACTGGCCAAGTAGATCAGCCGCCATCGGACTCTTTTTGGCCGCCATTTTGATTTCTTTTACAAAACTGGGCCATGCTCCTTTTTCCAGTTCATCGAGCATTGGAGTTTTAGGAATATCCGCCATTGCTTCTCCTTAACATTTATTGATGTAAACTTTTGTTTATTATTCCGGGCATTCTTTCAATGCCTCCAATCCATTCGGCCTCATTTTAATGAGGTCTTTAACTATTTTTTTCGCCTCCACGGAAATGAAGCAATCTTCAATTCTGCCTGAAGACAAACTTATCAAACAATTATTTTAATAGAATTACCGTGAAAGTCAAGCATATTTTGTGAAAAATTTCATTATCTTTTAATTTTTTAGGTCCCGTTTTTCTGGTTTTTTGGGACTCGATAATTTCTGTAAGATATTCAAATATAATATCTTACGTTATCAATGGGTAATCGCCAGGATTTTTTTCTTATTTTCTTCATAAGGGAATTTTGCCATATAGTTTGAAAATCTCAGAAATTTCCAAGTCTGAATAATATTCGTTGCCGGAATAGCAGGATTATGGCGAATCAGCAAATCGGTATAATTACGGATACTTTTGTTGTCTTTTTTAAATAACAAGTCGGATTTCAAAACAGAATACCCTTTGATCGGAAAGCAATCACAAACCTGATGTGATTCAAAAACAATCCCCATTGTCCGATAATCATAATAAACCTGCTGAATAACATGAAGATAAAACATAGAACTGACAGGGCAGGAGGATATACTCTTGTCGAATTGGTGATTGTGATCGTTATCATCGGTATTCTGGCCGGGGTGGCGACGAATTTTCTCGGCAAGGCGATCGATACTTACCGGACCGAGCAAACCAGGGCGGAAATGAGGCGATTGGCTTTTGCCGTCGCCGGTAATCCGGATCTTGTTTCCAATGGAATGCGAACC
>Ga0315554_1002737_pt1 | contig 9998 bp, 7 predicted proteins | sample SalMarSW160370MG_FD_202114 | JGI IMG/M metagenome (GOLD analysis project Ga0315554, IMG submission 202114) | Salt marsh sediment microbial communities from the Plum Island Ecosystem LTER, Massachusetts, United States - Salt Marsh Sediment SW1603-70 ... | reverse complement strand
CCTGAAGATTATGAAAAACAATTTTAATAATTCAAATTATTTAAATGAGTAAATTATCAATACTTTCTGAATTGTGGCAATTTCTTAAAGTTCGTAAAAAATGGTGGTTAGCACCAATCCTTGTACTCCTTCTCCTTTTAGGAGGATTAATTATATTGACACAAGGTTCGGCATTGGCACCATTTATTTATTCGATATTTTAAGTTATTTAGAATGAAGTAGATTAGAAAAGTAGGTTTTATGAAACAGGCATGTATGTCAGTTCTATAAACCATTTATTTTAATATGCCAATGCTGTACGGCTTTAATTCTATTTTGTAAAGATTATTCTCACCCCTAATTGAATTTTCATTTAAAAGATTAATTAACTCCTTGTTACGGTCATTTAATTTATTCATATCTAAAGTTATTTCTTCATCTTTATTTTTATTATTGATTAAAACAAAAATAGTCTCGGAATTTAAAGTTCTAGAATAACCGAGGATTTTTTTATCATTATTAATTAAGAAGAAATTTAAATCTCCTAGAGAAAGAGCTTTGTTTTCATTTCTTATTGAAATTAATTTTTTATACCAGTTAAAAAGTCTGGAATCAAATTTTACTGAGTCTATTGAACGCGGACGTCCTAAAGGATCTGTAGTTTCTGGATCATATTTCAATTCTGGCCAAACCATTGGTTTTCGGCAATCGGGATCATCAGCTCCCCACATACCTGCCTCATCACCATAGTAAATCATCGGAGCACCTGGCATTGTCATCTGAATTCCTGCAATTAAATTCTGTTTAAGCATTTCAGTATCATTTGGTTTCCTGATTTTATAATCTTTATTCTGGGATGGATTAGCATAATGATCATACCATCTGTCAGGATTAACGATCTGAGATTCAATTCTGTCTACATCATGACTATCCATTAAATTCTGTAAAACATATAAGTTTTCTCGGGGATATTCCTCTTTTAAAGCATTAATACTATCTGAAAATCCTTTTGGGTTTATTTGATCTTTTACATCTATTACAAATTTTTTAACTGCCCTTGCAAAACGATAATTCATTACACCATCAAAAGAATCTCCCTGAAGCCACGGAGATGCATTAAACATTTTATTAACCTGCCAGTCTTCCCACCAGATCTCCCCGGTTATATAAGCTTCAGGATTAATTTCTTTTACCCAATTTCTAAAAGTTTTCCAGAATTTTATATTTACTTTTTCGGCAACATCTAATCTCCAGCCGTCTATTCCATCTGATGGATTTCCATCTCTATCAGGATCCATCCAGCGCTTTACAATTGAATGAATATAGTTAGCAAAACCGGGAGCTAACCCGGTTTCAGAATCTTTTCTTATTTCCGGTAGATCTTTTACTCCGTTCCATCCCTCGTACCCAAACTCATTCTCCGGTGTAGTTGGATTATCCCATAACTTTATTTTAAACCAATTTTTGTAATTAGATTTTTGCTGATTTTTTACGACATCTTGAAAAGCCCAGAAAGAAGTCCCTACATGATTAAAAACTCCATCAATGATTATTCTAATTCCAAATTTATGTGCTTTGACAATCAGACTTAAAAACAAACTGTCAGCAGAAGTCCATTTCCATGTTTTAGGATCATCAGGATTTTCTGAACTCCAGATATTTTCATCTTCATTCGGATTTGGTCCAAAGTTATTATCAATATGACGATACATCTTTGTATCATATTTATGCAAAGAGGGTGATTCAAAAACCGGGTTTAAATAAATTGCAGTTATCCCAAGGTGTTTGAGATAAGGTAAATGGTCTATTATTCCTTGAATATCTCCGCCGTAGCGCCTAACTCCTGAGTTCCAATAAAAATCATGTCCGTTAGCTTTTTCCCATGGCTGCAATTTATACCAATCGGATGTCCAAGGAGAAATTTGCCGCTCTTCAGGAATTCGATATGGCCAGGCTCCTTCCATATCATGCGGAGTAGGATCATTATTTTTATCTCCATTTGCAAATCTTTCGGGAAATATCTGGTACCAGACAGCTTCCTTTGCCCATTTCGGAACCCTGGAAATAATCTGTGCTTGAAAATTTTTATATAGAATACCTGAGATACAAAGCAGAATTAAAGCATATAAAATAATTTTTTTCATGAATTAAAAACTTACTTTTCAAGATTGAAAAATCGATAGCTAATTCCATTCACTGAAATATTTATCTTGTTTTCATTTAAATTAACTTTTTCCCCGGATAAAAGGTCTACTAAATATTTTGTTTTATAAAAATCCGGCAGTTCAAGATTAACACTTTGGGCCAGAGGGTTTTTATTTAAAACAACCAATACTCTTTCATTCATATCCGATCTTAAATATGCAAAAACATTTGTATCGGCTTTTAAAGAATAATAATCTCCATAACGTAAAGCAGGATGATCATCTCTTAAATGAATTAATTTTCTGACTTCAGTTAAATTTTCTTTTTCATTATTGTTTAATTGATCTCCAAACCTCATCATCCTTCTATTATCGGGATCTGCAGCACCTGTCATCCCGATTTCATCTCCGTAATAAATTGTCGGAACGCCCGGAATAGAAAGCAAATAAGAAAGATACAACTGTTCTTTTTTATAACTGCTTTTATGATCAACTTTAGGAGGATTGTTCCATCCAATTTCAATTGAATTACCATCATTTATTGCAAGATCACTATCAGCATAGGCCATAAAACGATCTTTATCCTGGCTGTCCATTATATTTCCCATCAGATTATTTTCCCCGAAAATGTACAAGCCTTTTTTGATTTCTTTATCTAATTGTTCGAACGATGCACCCTGTTTTAAGAATGTTGGAATGGCAACATCATATAAATTAAAGTTAAACTGCGCAGGAAGCTGTCCATTATTTACATAAGATTTAACAAGATCATAACTGCCGAATGTTTCACCCATCTGGAAGACTTTTTTACGCTGGGGTATCTCAACTTCTTCTTCTAACTTTTGATTTAACCTTCGCCAAAAATTATTCGGGATATGCTTTACAGCATCCTGCCTGAAACCGTCTGCATCAACTTTTTCCAGCCACCAAATTGCATCGCTTGTAACTGCTTCTACGGCAGCTTTGGAATGAATAAAATCAAATGAAGGCATAAAAGGTTCAAACCAGGTCGTTAATCTATGTTCATCCCACAGCCTAATATTTAATTTGCCGTCAGGTAATTTTAAATGACCAAACCAATCACGGTGTTCTTTAAAATACGGATGATCTTCATGCACATGATGTGCAACAATATCAAGAAGAACTTTTACATTATGTTTATGTGCAGCTTTAACCAGTTCCTGCAATTTTTCCATAGTCCCAAATTCTTCTTCCACTGAACGTGGTTTAATCGGCCAGTACCCATGGTAACCTGAAAACCAGCGATGCGGTTTTGGGAATTCTCTAAAAGCATGGTTTGTATTATCATACACCGGTGAAATCCAGAGAGTTGTGATGCCAAGAGAATCAAAGTAGCCGTCGTTAAATTTATTAATCACTCCCTGGAAATCCCCTCCCATGTAATTAGCTTTTTTGAAAAGAGAATCATGAACAATCGGTTTATCAATTGACGTGTCACCATCATCGAATCTATCAATGATTGCTGAATAAATAATTGCATCATGCCAGGTAAAATTCTTTATGTTTCCTGCGGGTTCTCCGTCGAATGAAATAATATTTTGAATATTAGTTGCCTGATCATTTTTAGATACAGCAACCCTTAATGTTTTTTTCCCTCTTAAATTTTCTTTATTCAATGAAATAGTAATTTGATCTCCCGCTATATTAATTGAACCTGCCTGAATTTTTTGATTATCGAGCAATGCGATTATATTCTTTTCAGAAAGTTTGTTTTTCGATTCATCATTTTTATATATAAAAGAAAATTTCACATTATTATCCGTATCAGTTGCCGGGTAAAAATTTTCAATATGTAAAAATGGATTTGTTTTATGTTTCGCTTCAACTGTTAAAACTGAATTATAGCCGCCCATTCCATTCGGAATTTGTTCGGGATTTCCCGGGTCAATTAACTCTGAACCATCTGCAAAAAATTTATATTGGTATCTTCCAGGTTCGAGAGGAATGGTGATCTCCCAGGTACCGTTATCATTCTTCATTTCTAAACTTCCCCTATTCCAGCTGTTAAAGCTTCCGAAAAGAAATACTTTATTGAAAGATTTTTCCGGTTTGAATTTGAATGTTACATTTTGTTCCCGGTTTACTCTTACCGGAATTTCATAAGTATTTCCATTAAAGTTAAATTCAATAAAAGTCATTCCTTCAAAATTTTTATCCGGAGTTAAAATAAGTTTTGTTTTATCGAAATTAAATTTTATTTCAACCGAAGGACTGGATATCAATTTTATATTACTATAATCTTCTGCATAAAACATATCGGAGATTAGTACTGAATCAGTAGTTCCCGTAGAAAGATTAAGAGGCTTTATTAAATCAGTTATTCCTTTACCTAATAAAATGAAATTTAAAATGAAACAAATAGTTAAAATAAATGCGGGATAATATTTTTTATTAGACATGAGCATTTAGTCCTTTGTTTGTTGTCTATTATGAAGCATTTATAAAATAATTAAATAAACTGATTAAGGACATTACATGAATGGAGTGTTTTTTGCCACTCTATTTGGGTAGGTTGAGTATATAATAAGTAGGTGAGATTATGAATATTGGGAGATGTTATCTTTTGCGAGTAATCAATATTAATATTATTGATGAAAATATTGTAAATATTAATAAAATTTTCCAAGAATATTAACTAATTTCAAAAGCTCGCTGTGCAGTTATAAATTTTGTAACAAATTCATTGGCGGGTTTTTTAATTAGATCTTGGACTGTGCCGATCTGAATGATTTTTCCATCCGTCATCAAAACAATTTTATCCCCGAAAAATCCTGCTTCACTTAAATCATGTGTAACAAGAATGACTGTCTTTTTTAATTTTTGAAATATCTTTTTAAGGTCTTCCTGCAATTCATATCTTATTAATGGATCTAAAGCCCCGAGAGGTTCATCCAACAGGAGTATTTTAGGATCAAGCATTAAAGCCCGCATTAAGCTGACCCGCTGTTTTTGTCCGCCGGAAAGTTCGGCAGGAAACCGGGTCAATCCATCTAAAGGAAATTTTGTTAATTCAGATAATTCTTTAACTCTGTTATTAATTTTTTCTTTTTCCCATCCAATATATTCAGCTAAAAGAGAAACGTTTTTTATTGCAGTTAAATGAGGGAAAAGTCCGCCATCCTGTATTACATATCCAATATTTCGTCGTACTTCAAAAATATTGGATAGAGATATTTCAAGGTTATCAATAATTATTTCACCTGAATCTTTTTTAATTAGTCCTATTATAATTCTAATTAATGTCGATTTTCCGCAGCCGCTTGGGCCAATTAAAACTGTAGTTTTTCCTCCTTCAATATTTAGATTAATATCATTTAGTGCTTTAACATGATCATACGTTTTATGAATTTGTATTATTTGTATGGACATAAGAATGAATAAGATATGTGTACTAAATCAAACGATGCAAATCAGGAAAATTATTTCCGGCCGGGTATTATAAATTGCCTTCTTTATATATTTTTCTATAATGGATTTTCTGTAATTGTCTTTCAATAATAAGGTTTGCAATTGAACCGGGGATGTCATCCTTTTTCTCCTTAGAAAACACTTCTTCAATTTTCTTATCTTCTACATCAATTCGGTAAAGCAGATTAAATAATGAATCAAATTTTTCATTAAGCAAAACTTTTATTTTACCTGATAAATATTTCTTCAACTCTTCAATGTTTTTAATGTCATCTTTATTAATTAGGAATCCAGGTGATAATTGTGAAAAGTTTTGAGAAATTATTCCGGATAATTCTATAATCTCAGATTTTTTTTCTTTTTCCATTTCTGATTGACAAAGTTAAAAGATATTTTAATAATATAAAGATAAAGAATTTGAATTAATCAGGTCAAATCATAATTGATATTTTTCTTTAATTAAAAAAATAATTCTATATGCAACATATGTAAAAAACGGTGCTGCAACTACATCAATGGTATAATGTACATGCTGAATTAAAAGGGCAACAGCTATGATTAAAAAGCAAGAAAGAAATATTACTTTTAATTTTTTATTATTTATAACCAGGAATAGCAAAAACATAGTTGCGGTGTGACCTGAAAAAAACAGATCCTTTGTTAATAATTGTCCGGTACCAATATTTTGGACAATCGGATCAACTAACGGTATCATATTTTCGGGCGCATTTAGCGACACTAAATATAAAGTTGCAATCCTAATAATTACCATAACCGCATAAACCTGTAATGCAAAGATTAATTTTGCTGGTTCATTCAGTAAACTAATAATTCCAATAACTATTGATAAATAGATTATACCAAATATAAAATCAGACAAATCAACCGGATTAAACAATTTTAATATAGGGTCATTTAGCTGCACCCCGTTTCGTGCTTCAATTGTATTTATAAAGTGTGAAAAGTAAATAAGAACAGTACTTATTAAAATAAGAGTAATAATAAGCTCAAATAACAAAGTACGGACAATAAAATATTCTTTCCAGTTTTTTTTTGCAAGACCCCAATACGAATTTTCTGGCATATTTTCTTCAACTCAGAATGTATAGGATTCAATTTATTTAAGTATAAATCAATTGAAAGCAAAAAAAGCTTTCCAATTGAATTATTATTAAATGTTTAACATACTCAAATAAACCTATTGATTTATAGTAAGAAGTGATGAAAATATCACAAGGTGTTTAATTCTTCCAGGGATTTTAATAATTCATTTTTAGAAAAAGGTTTCACAAGAAATTTATCTGCGCCTGCCTCATAAAATTCCCTAATTCGATCTCCGGCAAATTCACTTGAAATAATTATTAATGGCCTGTTAAAGCTATCGCTGCTTTTAATTTCTTTACAGACATTTAAACTATCATTCCACCTGTTTTGGTTTACATCAAACAAGATTACTCTGTATTCTTTTTTATTTAATAATTCGATGTCAAAATCTCTAAAGTTAAAAACTTCTATTTCAAAATTCTTCTTGAGAAATGCATTAATTAAACCGTAAGAATCACTGGAATCATCAAGCATCAATATTTTTTTCAGATTGCTTTTGCCGTTCCCTTCAAATTCCTTTTTACTTTTACTATGCTCCGATGAAAGCGGAAGTGTAAAAGTAACTGTTGATCCAACACCTTTTATGCTGTCAATAAGAAGAGAACCTCCCATTTTTTCAATATACCTTTTTGATAATGCCAAGCCGAGCCCATTCCCTTCATAATTTCTTCCAATGTTAAGATCTTCCTGGCTAAACGGTTGAAATAAATGATCCATGTATTCAGCAGAAATCCCTACACCCGAATCTTTTATTCTAACCACAGCTAATTCCCTGTCTAAAAGAAGATTCGTCTCAACCTCTACAAATCCTTGTTTTGTAAATTTAATTGCATTGTTTAATAAATTATTAACAATATTTTCAACACACTGTACATCTACATTTACATAAATTTCATCAGTATTAAAATTTGAATTTATTTCAACATTTTTATTCTTTGCATTTTCTTTTAAAGAGGCAACACTGCTTTGAAGAATAGTAATCAGGTTTATTATCTCAAAATTAAGCTTATAATTTTCAGCTTCAATTTGAGCAAACTCCAGCATTTGAGTTATGCTTTTAAATAATCTTTCACTCCCGCTATATAAATTATCAAGATAAACCCTGTCTTCGGGGTTAATCTTATCTTTCATGCTTTCTTTAATAATTGAGGAATAACCCAAAATAATATTTAAAGGGGTTCTTAATTCGTGTGAAAGTACATTGAGGAAATTATTTTTTAGTCTGTCTGCTTCTTTCTGTGCATCCCTGGCTTTGTTAAATTCTTCATTCATTAAAACAATTTCAGTTTCATCTTCGTGCATAAGGATAACATAATCTTTAGAACTAAAAGAAGCATAAAAAATTTTGGTTCTAAATATCGATTTTGTTACCTGTTTACTTTTTAACAGAGAGTCATTATAATTATCAATCGAAATACTCGTCTTGGTTTCGAATACGTAATTAATATTATCAATTACGTTACTATTTTTTAATTCCGGATCGTTATAAATTGAATATTCCTTTAATTCGGAAAAATTATAATCCCATTGAAAAATAAAAGCAGGATTTACATATACGATTTTGCCTTCCTTATTGATTATTTCAATTGGAATATGAATCGGGTCATAAAGTAATTTTATATATTTTAGAAAATTAGATGTCATATTTATATTGGCAAAGAAATTTGGATTGCAGAACCATTTTCCCTATCGAGAATTTTTATTTGACCGTTATGACGATCTGTTATACTTTTACATAAGAACAATCCATAACCGCTTCTATTTGATGATGGTAATTCTAAAAATGAATTTTTGTTGCCGACTGGAAATCCGGGCCCATCATCTTCAACTATTATATTGATTTTATTATTTTCAAAAAATGATTTTATCAAAATTGTTGCGTTTGGTTTTGCTTCAGCCGAATTAGTAAATAGCTGAACAAATAGATGTTGAATTTGCTCCGAATCATAAGTGCAAGGCGGCAGCGTGTGAAACTCTGTTTTAAAAAAGATCTTATTGAATTTTTTCATTGGTGCAAGATATTTTATAACTGATTGAATTGTACGGTTAAGATCCCCGCTGTCTTTATTTAAATTCATAACAGAAGTTTCTAATAAAACCTGCGCATATTTTTGAATATTTCTAATGCTGTCGCTAGCAACTTTTGCCTTTAATTTTAACCTGTCGAATAAGATGGGGTCAGTAGAATTCTTATCTTTTTCAAAATCTTTTGTGGTTCTTTCAATAGTTCGCATTAGGCTTTCAGTCTCTAAAAGAGCAAGATGAACCAAACCTTGTAATGATTGTCCGATTTCCGAATCTATACTGGATTTTAAAGCTTTTCTTTCCGCTTGTATTAAATGAACGTTTGCTTCCTGTAGTGCATTGTAAGCATTTATTTGCCCGTTATATAATTGTGCATTTCTAATTGCAGTAGCTGCCTGGCCTGCAAGAATTTCAAAAGTATCGGTTATTTCCCTAATTTTTATTTTATGAAGCTGCCTACTATCAACATAAATTACGCCGATTTTCTTCTCATCAGTAATTAATGGTGCACACAAAATGGTTTGCAGTTCGAGTCTTAAGATACTTTTACTTGAGTCATAGTTTGTATCACTTTGTGCAGATTCTATAAATTTCGACTGACCAGTTTCGAATACATCTTTAACTACGGTTGTACTCACATTAAAAAGATTTTCTAAAAGAGAATTCCCCTGAGAATCCAAACCTATTTTATATTCAAGCTTTCCGTATTGGTTAGCTAATACAATAAATCCCCGTTCAGAATTGGTTAGCTTAATGGCATTTTTTAACACTAATTCAAGAACATCTTCAATAATCAGGGTTCTATTTATACTTTTAACAATGTCAAGGATTACTTCAAGGTTTTTAACTCTAGCGGCTTCATCAGTTTTTGAAGCATTATTTTGGGCTTCATCAATTTTATTTTTTAACTCTGAGAATTTCATCAATTTGAAATCATTTTTACTGATGTAATATAATCTTTTATATATAAATGCAAAATATGATTTTTTAAAATACATATTTTTATAAAAAGATTTATTTTTTTGAAAATTTTGTATTTAACTAACAAAGTGTAAAAAAGAAGAATAAAAGCTTTTACTCAAATTAATTTAATTGTTTCAGAATAAAACAAAGTTTTCTTTAAATACAGTAAATATTACAAATTTGTATTGAAATTGTTACATGTATTGGTTTTGTGAAAATTGCACTAAGTAAAAGTTTCTTTTTATACTTTGGCATTTCCATTGAATTAACTTGAAAAAAAAATCTTGTTGCTAAAATGGAGTTATCATGAAAATAATTTTTATTGTATTAGCATTTGTTATTCCTTTAATTATA
>Ga0315554_1002735_pt1 | contig 10004 bp, 8 predicted proteins | sample SalMarSW160370MG_FD_202114 | JGI IMG/M metagenome (GOLD analysis project Ga0315554, IMG submission 202114) | Salt marsh sediment microbial communities from the Plum Island Ecosystem LTER, Massachusetts, United States - Salt Marsh Sediment SW1603-70 ... | reverse complement strand
ATGGGCTGGAGCGTGCTCACCGCCACGCTGGGGTATGTTGGAAACGCGAATGCCTTGACCAGCAGTCCGACCAGCACGATGACCGCCAGCGAAAGGAGCACAATCACGTAGTGCCGCCAAGATTTCATGTCAGTCCTCCAGGAGGGCAAGTCGCTATCAGCATGCCACACGCCCCCAGCCGCCCGCGTATCATGGCCCAAACGCCAACGGCAAACAACCAATACCCGCCCCCGCCCCCTACCTCCCCTTCCACTCCGCCTTGCGCTTCTGTAAGAAAGCGTCCACGCCCTCCACACGGTCCTCGGTGTCGAACACCAGGCCAAACAGCGCGGCCTCGTGGCCCAGGCCTGCCGCCAGCGTCCCCTCGGTGCCCTCGTTGATGGCCTGCTTGCACAGGCGCAGGGCCGCGGGGGCCTTGGACGCCAGTTTCGCGGCCAGTTCCAGGGCCTTGTCCATCAGTTCGGCGGCGGGCACCACCACATCCACCAGCCCGATGCGCAGCGCCTCGGCGGCGGTGATGGGGTCGCCGGTGAGCACCAGCAGTTTGGCCGCGCCCTTGCCTACCAGGCGGGGCAGGCGCTGGGTGCCTCCGTAGCCGGGGATGATGCCCAGGTTGATTTCGGGCTGGCCCAGGCGCGCGGTGTCGGCGGCCACCCGGATGTCGCAGGCCATGGCCAGTTCGCAGCCGCCGCCCAGCGCGTAGCCGTTGATGGCAGCGATGACTGGCTTGGGCAGGCGCTCGATGCGGTTGAGCACGGCCTGGCCCGCGCGGGCATACTCGGCGGCTTCCTCCGCGGATTGAAGCGTGTTGAACTCGCTGATGTCGGCACCGGCCACAAAGGCTTTCTCGCCTGCGCCCGTGAGAACGACCGCGCGGACGGAGTCGTCGCCCGCCAGTTCCTCGACGGCGCGGGCCAGTTCGGCCACCGTGGCGCGGCTCAGCGCATTCAGCGCCTTGGGGCGGTTGATGGTGATGGCGCCCACGCCATCCTTGCGTTCCACAATCAGGTTCTCGTAAGTCACCTTGCACCTCCAGGAAGGCAGCGTTCAGCAATCAGCAATCAGCATTCAGCATTCAGCGAGTCTCACCGCGCCCAACGGGCCTCGGCTCCTGAACGCTGACGGCTGACCGGTGACGGCTAACGACCGTACTCGTAGAACCCCTTGCCAGACTTGCGGCCCAACTGCCCCGCCAGCACCATCCGCTTGAGCAGAGGCGGCGCAGCGTAGCGGGGGTCCTTGAACTCGTCAAACATCACGTTGGCGATGTAGTAGGTCGTGTCCAGACCCACAAAGTCCAGCAGCGTCAGCGGGCCCATGGGATGGTTGCAGCCCAGTTTCATGCCCGCGTCGATGTCCTCCTTGGTCGCCACGCCGTTCTCCAGGGCGCGGACGGCGTCCAGCAAGTAGGGCACCAAGAGCAGGTTGACGATGAAGCCGGGCGTGTCCTTGGCCACGATGCTGGTCTTGCCCAGGGATGCGCCGAATGCCTTGGCGGTCTCCAGAGTCTCGTCGCTGGTCAGGATGGTGCGCACCAGTTCCAGCAGCGGCATGACGGGCACCGGGTTGAAGAAGTGCATGCCCAGAACCTTGTCGCCGCGCTTGGTCACAGAAGCCATCTCGGTGATGCACAGCGAGGACGTGTTGCTGGCCAGGATGGCGGGGGACGGGCAGATGCCGTCCAGGGCAGCGAAGGTCTTTTTCTTCTCGTCCATGTTCTCGATGATGGCCTCGACGACCAGATCGCATTCGGACATGGCTGCAAGGTCGGTGGTGCCGGTCAGGCGGCCCAGGGCGCTGTCCACTTCCTCCTGGGTGGCCTTGCCCCGCTCCACGGCTTTGGACAGGGAGCGGTGAATGTATCCCATCCCCTTGTCCAGGAGCGCGTCATTGACCTCACGGACGATGGTACGGTACCCGCTGCGGGCGCAGACCTCGGCGATTCCGGAGCCCATCAGCCCGCATCCGACGATTCCCACAGTCTTGATGTTCATCTCGCGACCTCCTTGTGTTGAGATTGATAACCCTCGACCACGCTAACTCTGCTTTGTGCAGGCCGATACCATTATACCACACTTTTTGGCCTCACTTCACAAGAGTTTCACAAAATCCTCACTCATTCTTTACTCAGAAATCACCTGACATGATGTATCATTTGGGGAGACACCTTGCGTTCAGCCCACCGGAGGTCCAACGCCATGGAAGCAGTCCCAGAACTGCTGATCGACGAAATGCGCCCTACCCTAGAGGGAGGAGCGGCAGAGAGCCAAAGAGGAGACGTGCACGCCGCCCCGGAAGCGGAGGGGCAGGCCGATGCGGTGCTGGTGCAAGGGGCAGATGTTCTGCGCCTCTGCTGCTGGCTGCTGCCCAGAGTCGAGAGCGCTCTGCGCGGAACCACCCTGGACACCGCGTCGGACCCGCGGCAGATTCTGGCGGACAAGACCTTGGAAGTCTGCAAGCGCGCGGGGCTCAACCTCGATTCGGGGACGTGGGCGCAGGTGACGCACTATCTAGAAGAAGAACTTGTAGGGTACGGCCCCATCCAGCCGCTGCTGGACGATGACACCATCACGGAAGTCATGGTCAACGGCCCCAGCAACGTGTACATCGAGCGGCAAGGCCGAATCTACGAAGCGCTGGCCCGCTTTCACGACGACGCCCACGTTGTGCGCGTCATCAAGCGGATTGTGGAGCCCCTTGGGCGGCGCATAGACCACCACAACCCGATGGTAGACGGGCGGCTTCCCGACGGCTCGCGCGTGAACGCCATCATCCCCCCAGCCGCCGTGGACGGGCCTTCCATCACCATTCGGAAATTCGGGAAGCACAAGTTGACCGTGGAGGACCTGATACGCCTGGAGTCCCTCGCCCCGGAGATAGCCGAGTTTCTGAGAGCCTGCGTGGGCGCGCGCCTGAACATCGTAGTCTCCGGCGGCACGGGGTCGGGCAAGACGACGCTCCTCAACGTGCTGTCCTCGTTTATCCCCGACACCGAGCGCATTGTGACCATCGAGGACTCCGCCGAACTGCGGCTCCACCAGACGCACGTCGTTCGCCTGGAGGCCGTCCCCGGAGAGCCTGACGGCTCCGGACGCGTCACCATCCGCGAGCTGGTCAAGAACTCTCTTCGGATGCGCCCCGACAGAATCGTGGTGGGCGAATGTCGCGGCGGAGAGGCGCTGGACATGCTCCAGGCCATGAACACAGGTCACGACGGCTCGCTGACCACGCTGCACGCCAACGGCCCCAGGGACGCAATCGCCCGCCTGGAGACGCTGGTGCTGATGGCGGGCATGGATTTGCCCGTGAGGGCCATCCGACAGCAGATAGGCGCTGCGGTAGACGTGGTCGTGCAGCAAGCGCGTCTTCGCGACGGCTCCCGCAAGGTGGTGCAGGTGACCGAAGTGCAGGGCATGGAGGGCGACACGGTCATCATGCAGGATGTCTTCGTGTTCCACGAGACCGGCATGACCGAGGATGGCCGGACGATTGGCGTCATGAGGGGAACAGGCATTCGCCCCAACTTCACGGGCAGCCTCGATGCAGCGGGCTATAACCTCAAGCCCGAAATCTTCCAGGCGGAGTACCACTACGGGCAGACCGACACACCCGAGGACTCTCCATCCAACGGCCAGTCCTAAGCAGTCCTGGATTGCCTCGTGCGGGGGGCGCAAGAAAGCGGGTCGTCACCCAGACGAGGCGGCCCTCCGCACTGACTAGCCTTTCTTCACCTTGTCCCAATCGGCCAGGAACCGCTCCAGTCCCACATCGGTCAGCGGGTGTCCGATGGCCTTCCTCAACACGCCCCACGGCACGGTGGCGATGTGCGCGCCAGCCAGGGCCGCCTGCGTGATGTGGAGCGGGTGGCGAATGCTGGCCGCGATGATTTCAGTATCGAACCCGTACGTGTCGAAAATCTCGGCAATCATGGCAACGATTTCCATTCCGTCGTGCCCAGCGTCGTCCAGCCGTCCCACGAAGGGCGACACGAAACTGGCGCCGGCCACCGCTGCCAGCAGGCCCTGGTTGGCCGAGAACACCAACGTAGCGTTGGTGCGAATCCCCCACAGTTCGGCTAAATCCCTGGCTGTCTCGATATCCGTATCGCACTCACCGAACCACGGGCACCCTTCGCACAGGGTCTCCGGGTCCACTTCAAGTTCCGCAATGCGGGAGATGGCCTTCAGTCCTTCCTCCGTGACGGGCACCTTCACGACCACGTGAGGCGACCACTGGCCGATGACCTTGGCCTCCTCCACCATAGAGTCTGCATCGGTGCTGATCACCTCAGCGCTGACAGGCCCCTGCACAATGGAGCATATCTCCTGAGTGACCGTCTTGTAGTCGCTTTGTCCCGCTTTCATCATCAGGCTTGGATTGGTCGTGACGCCTGACAGAATTCCCAGTGCCGCTGCCTGCTTGATTTCCTCGATGTCCGCTGTGTCCAGGAAAATGTCCATCTCGCAATCCTCCTTCGTTCGGTTTCGCTCTATATCGGAATTATACGGGCGGGTGCGCGCTGGCGCAAGTGCCGCGCGGGGTGCACCTTCAGCCGTCATTCTGAGGAGCGAAGCGACGAAGAATCTCGTTCTCGCGATGCTGCAGCGAGATTCTTCGTTCCCTGCGGTCGCTCAGAATGACACTCGTGGAAGGGCAAGATTGCCCTATTGCCCAGGCTTCTCCGGTGCAGGCCAGGACTCGACCAGCCTCCGGAAACCTTCCAGCGTTCCGTGATAGTCGGCGGCCACGCCCCACGCGGATAGGTCCCCACTATAGTCAACGTAGAAGGTGGCCATGCCCGCGTCGCCGGCCACCATGTCAATCTGCGCGTCGTTTCCCACCATGATGCACTCGGATGGCGCGCGGCCGATTTTCTCTGCGATTTCCAGATAGTACCCCAGGTGGGGCTTGCAAAAATGCATGTTCTCGTAAGCGGTGACAAGCGCGTAGGGGAAATCGCCCACCTCTGCCCAATGGAGCCGGTGCTGCACCGCCGCGAGCGGGAACACAGGGTTCGTGGCAATCACCACATCGTACCCTCGCTGGAAGCACTCCTGCACGAGAGGGCGCGCTTCCGGGCGCACGCGGGTGTAGCGCTTCAGGGTGGGGAAGTCCTTCTCATAGAACTCGTCAAAGAGGGGCATCATCTCGTCTGGCGTGCGCCCTATCCTGGAGAAGAAATCCTCCATGAACACCTGCTGATTGGTCTTGCCGGGGTCTGCGTTCCGCATCATGGCCTGGGTAGAAGCCATAACCTGACGGGTCAGCACCTCCGGCGGAACCAATCTGCTCAACTTTCTGGTCAGCAGGCGGAAGTAGGGGCCGAGAAACGATTGGATGTCGTTGTCCAGAAGAGTCCCGTCCAGGTCGAACAGAATGGCTCGAATCATATTGCACCCCGATGCTCAGCCAACGTGCCGTATGCCTCCAAGAACCGGACAACCGCCTCCACCACCTCGGCCTCCCTGCCGAACAGATAATGGTCGGCGTCAGCCAGCACAACCACCTCTGCGGGCCCCGCAAGGGTGCGCGCCCACTCCCGCAGAGTCTGGGCAGGGCAGAGGTGATCGCGTTCGCCCGCGATGAACAGTTTGGGCAGCGCGCAGTCGCTCAGCCAGCCCTCAGGCACCTGCCACAGCGGCAGCCCGACGGCGGCCAGCGCTCCGACCTGCGGCGACTTCCTCCCCGCCTCCAGGCCCACCAACGCCCCAAAGGAGTATCCGACCAGCGCCAGACCCGCGCTTTCCACCGAAGGGTGTCCGGCCAGAAAGGCCAGCGCAGCCGCCGCATCATCCACTTCGCCCACGCCTTCGTCGTAACTCCCCTCGCTGCCGCCGACGCCGCGGAAGTTGAACCGCAGCGCGACGCATCCGGCCCGCGCCAGGCCCTCTGCCAGCGCCACCATCAGGGGCACGTCCATGCTGCCGCCATATTGTGGATGCGGGTGGCAGATGACCGCGCCGGGGAAAGGTCCCGGGCCACCGGGCAGGTGAAGGCACCCTTCCAGGCGGGGGCCTTCCCCGTCGGGATGGCGGAAGCGGACGGCTCTCACCGGCACATTCCTCCAGGCATCAGCGGCTCACCAGGTTCGCCACGGTCACGCCGTCCCCGCCCTCGTCGCGCGAACCAGGCCGGTGCTCGGCCACCAGGGGGTGCTCCGACAGGGCCTCCCGCACCACGCGCCGCAGCACGCCGGTTCCCTTTCCGTGGACTATCCGCACGAATGGAAGGCCAGCCAGGAAGGCATCGTTCAGGTACTGGTCCAACTCGCTCAGAACGGCATCGGCGCGCCAGCCTCTCAAGTCCAATTCCATCTTGACGCGCTTCCCGCCCTGCTGCTGTGAGAATTCCACGAGCCGCTCGCCCTCGACAGCGCCAACCGGGGTGGGCGGCTCCCGCCGTTCCAGGTCGGCCCCGTCCACCGAGATTCGAAAGCGGCCCATGCTCACTTCGGCTTTGTCCGCATCCAGGCTCGCAACCTCACCCATAGCCTGGAGCGATTTGACCCAGACCGTGTCGCCGACCTGGATGTCACCAGGCAATGGCCGGGAAGGCGGTGGAGTCACCGGAGGCAACTGCGATTCCAGCGCTTCCACAATGCCCTCGGCCTCTGCGACAGTTTCAGGGAGCGCCGCGCCTCGCTCCAGGCGGCTCCTGGCCTGCTTCAGTTCCCGTCGGAAGTTCTCGAGTTCCTCGCGCATCTCCTCCCGCGCCTGGGCCAGGATGTCCCGCTCGGCTGCGTCCATCTCCGCAAGCCGCTCTTGCAGCGCGTGCTGGAGTTCCTGCAGGCTGTCGCGGGCGGCTCGGGCCGCCTGCAACTCAGCCTGGGTTTCGCGATGGGCCACTTTGATTTCGCCCAGCAGAGCCTCCGTCTCCAGATTCTCCGGCGACACCAAAGACTGCGCCTCGCGAACAATCTCGTCCAGCAAGCCCAGCCGCGTGGCGATGGCGAAGGCGTTGCTGCGCCCCGGCAGCCCGATGACCAGTTCGTATGTGGGCGACAGCGTCTCCACGTCGAACTCCACGCTGGCGTTCTGCACGCCCGGCGTGATCTGCGCGTAGTACTTCAGTTCCGAATAGTGGGTCGTCGCCAGCGATGTGATGCGCTTCTCCACCAGGTAGGTAAGAATCGCGCGCGCCAGCGCCGAGCCTTCCACGGGGTCCGTTCCCGCACCAATCTCGTCGAGCAGCACCAGGGAGCGTGCGTCGGCCCGCCGAAGAATGTCCACGATGTTGTTCAAGTGCGAAGAGAAGGTGGAGAGGTTCTGCTCGATGGACTGCTCGTCCCCGATGTCCGCGAACACATGGCTGAACACGGTCAGTTCGCTGCCTTCCTTCACCGGCAGGTGCATGCCCGACTGGGCCATCAGGGCCAGCAGCCCCACGGTCTTCAGCGTCACGGTTTTCCCGCCGGTGTTCGGCCCGGTAATCACCAGCACGAAGAAGCCCTCGGTGAACACCACGTCGATGGGCACCACCGTCTCAGGAGGCAGAAGCGGATGCCGCGCCTCCAGCAGACGAATGCGGGAACCCGGGTGAGGCGGGAGTTCACCGTCGTTCGGGTCAGCACGGGCGGGCTTGGGCTTGAACTCCACCAGGGCAGGTTCCGCGGCGCGCAGTTCCTCGGCGTATTTGGCCTTGGCAAAGATCAAGTCCAGTTCGCCCAGGATGTTCAGGGTGCGCAGAATGAGCGGGCTTTCCTCGGCTACCAGATAGGTCAGTTCGCTCAGGATTCGGTGGACTTCCCGCTCCTCTTCCAGTTGGAGTTCGCGCCACGCATTGTTCAGTTCCACCGTAGCCAGCGGTTCGATGAACAGCGTGGCCCCGGAGCCCGACTGGTCGTGCACGATGCCGGGGATGCGCCCCTTGAACTCAGCCTTCAGAGGAATCACGTAGCGGCCACCGCGCTGGGTGACAAGAGCCTCCTGGAGGAAATTGGCGTTCTGGCTGCTGGCAACAATCCGGTTCAATTTCTCCATGAGGCGGTCGTAAGCCACCTTCAGTTGGCCGCGAATGCGCGCCAGCGCCGGGCTGGCGGCGTCGACGACCTCGCCCCTGTCGTTGATGCAACGGGCGATTTCCGCCGCGACGTGGGCGCACTCTTCGATGGCCGCGGCCCTCCGCGCCAGGAGCGGAATTTGATTTCCCATGTGGGCCAGGGAGCGGCGCAGCGTGCGCGCGGCAGACAGGGTGTCGCGAATCTCCAGCAACTCCTCCGCATCCAGTGTGGACTGGCGGTCGGCGCGGCTTAGCAGGGGGCGCACGTCCCGCGCGCCGCCCACAGAAAAACGCCCCTTGTTGGCCATGAACAGGCGCGCCTCGCCGGTGAGGCGCAGGAGGTGACGGGCCTCTTCCAGGTCGTCCGTGGGGCGCACGTCGAGGGCGAGTTCGCGCCCAAGGGAAAACGAGGTGTGCTCTGCGATGCGCTCCAGTATCCGGTCGTATTCCAGTGTCTCCAGGTGTTTGGGTTCCATAATCTTCCACGCGGCAGTTTCGGCGAAAGTATACCATACCATGCTGGCTTCAACAAGGATGCAATGTAGCGCAAGATGCCATCTTGCGCCACGGAGGGCGCGGGGCTGAACCCCCGCGCTGAGAGAGCGAAGACTTGCAGGCTACGCCAGCCCGAAGGGCTTTGCCCTTTCAGCCCGACGGCTTCAGCCTCGGGCCGACGGCAGCCGTAGGATGGATTGGAAATCTGTCCGCGCGGACAGGCTGCCAGCCTATCCTACGCGGGCGCGAGGCAAGAGATCCTTCGCTGCGCTCAGGATGACATGCTCGTAAGGCGGGTTGGCAACCCGACCCACACAGCCTTCATCGCGCAGAAGCCGTCACCGCAGTTTGCCCGCCTGCTCCAGCGCCCGCCGAATCGCTTGGTCCGCCCTGGGGTCATCCCCGGCAAAGAAGCCCGCGGAAGGGTAGCCCAGTTCGATTCTGATGACGCGGCTGTCAGAGCCGAGGGGCGTCCAGATGACAACTCCGTCGAAGGACAGCGAGGATATGGGCGTCCAGAAGGCTCCCCAATACACCGGCTTGCGGCCAACGCAGACGACAAAGGCGGTGCCGCTCACCGGCACGTGCAGTTGCAGGACGCGCTGAAACGCTGCGTCCGTCAGTTCGATTTCGTGGGTCGCCCAGGTGTAGGAGACGATGTCCTCCGTGGAGATGAGTGGCGCGTCCTGGAGTTGAACGGTGTTGAGGTCTACTTCCGGCAGGCGGGAGAGTGGAGTTTCCTGCGCCGTCAGGTAGATGGCGAAGCCGCCCTCCGGCTGGGGTGCGCAGCCAACCAAGACGAAAATGAACAGCAGAAAAACCACCAGCGCGGCGTTTCCTGTCACCCTCCGACCGTGACGCTGAGGAGCCAAAACCCTGGGTCTTGACCTGAGCAGCGCGAAGGGACGGCAAAGGGGCAGCAACGAGATTCTTCGCTTCCTGCGGTCGCTGAGAATGACGAATCTCGGGCCGCCCATCACCTACGGTTGCTCCCCGCCCTGCTGCGCCACCGACGGCGACCACCAGAACTTCGCCACGGCCTCGCCGGCGTGCTCGTAGTATTCCACCGTTATCGTATGCATCCCCTGGCTCAGCCCCTCGAACTCGGCGGTGTAGGTCTGGCGGACCCCATCGTGCCACTCGTCAATCACTTCCCAGGAGTCGATCCAAACCCGGATGCCGTCATCGGCCACGGCAGTGAACAGATAGTCGCCTCCCGCGAAATTTTCCTGCCGCGTCCACCGCACGGAGAAGTCATCTATCAGCGTGCCGGGGCCGCCCAGCCCCCACTCGAAGTCAATGGCCGGGTCGTCGCGCACGAAGACCGGCTGGCCTCGGAGTTCGGTGTTGGAGTAGTACTCGCCTTTCCAGCCGCTGTAGGTAACCAGATAGTCCCAGGAAACCTCAATCTCCGCTCTGCCCGACTGATTGTAATACTCGATTCGGACGGTGTGGTCCCCCTCCTCCGACACCTGGACATCCCCAGCGTAGGTGGTATCCGTGCCCGCATG
>Ga0315554_1002734_pt1 | contig 10008 bp, 6 predicted proteins | sample SalMarSW160370MG_FD_202114 | JGI IMG/M metagenome (GOLD analysis project Ga0315554, IMG submission 202114) | Salt marsh sediment microbial communities from the Plum Island Ecosystem LTER, Massachusetts, United States - Salt Marsh Sediment SW1603-70 ... | reverse complement strand
GCAAAGCAATTCAAATAGGAGACATTATCCAGAAATGACACAGGGAAAAGGCAGAGGGAAAGAGATGTCCTCCAAGGATGAGATGAATACTCAGCCAGTGCGCTATGACATAAGCATGCTGAGCAACGACGACCTTTTTCTCTTTAATGAAGGGTCTCATTATCGACTTTATGATAAGCTTGGAGCTCATCCCGTAATGGTGGATGGAGTGGAAGGAACCTATTTTGCCGTGTGGGCACCTAATGCCAAGCAGGTCTCTGTCATGGGTGAATTTAATGGCTGGGATAAGTCGAGCCATCCACTGCGTCCAAAAGGGCAATCCGGTATCTGGGAAGGATTTATCCCTGGTGTGGCTAAGGGCACAATCTACAAGTATTACCTCGTCTCCCATCGCCGCGGCTATCATGTGGAGAAAGCCGACCCATTTGCCTTCCATACTGAAACGCCTCCCAAAACAGCCTCCATTGCCTGGGACTTGGATTATAGCTGGGGAGACCGGGCATGGATGGAGAAGCGACACGCTCGCAATGCCCTTGATGCCCCCATCTCCATTTACGAGATGCATCTGGGCTCCTGGCAACGGGTGCCCGAGGAAGATAATCGCCACCTTAGCTACCGGGAACTGGCTCCCAGGCTGGCTGAGTACCTGAAGCAGCTGGGATTTACCCATGTTGAGTTTCTACCGGTAATGGAGCACCCGTTCTATGGCTCCTGGGGTTATCAGTCAACAGGATACTTTGCCCCGACGAGCCGCTACGGCACCCCCCAGGATTTCATGTACCTTGTTGACTATTTACACCAGCATGACATAGGTGTAATTCTCGACTGGGTACCTTCTCATTTCCCTAATGATGAACACGGACTGGGATATTTCGATGGAACACATCTCTACGAGCACGGTGATCCGAGACAGGGCATTCATCCCGACTGGAACAGTTTTATTTTCAACTATGGTCGGGACGAGGTGAGAAGCTTTCTCCTTAGCAACGCATTGTTCTGGCTGGACAAATACCACGTCGATAGTCTACGTGTAGATGCGGTGGCCTCCATGCTTTATCTGGATTACGGCCGTAAAGAGGGTGAGTGGATACCCAACAAGTACGGGGGGCGGGAGAACCTGGAAGCTATCGCCTTTCTACGCCACTTTAATGAAGCGGTTTATCAAGAAAGCCCTGATGTACAAACCATTGCTGAGGAATCCACTTCCTGGCCCATGGTATCTCGTCCAACTTATCTGGGAGGATTGGGATTTGGCCTGAAGTGGGACATGGGCTGGATGCATGATACTCTTGAGTACATGACCAAGAATCCCATATATCGGAAACACCATAATAATAACCTGACTTTCCGCTTAATTTATGCCTTCTTCGAAAACTTTGTCCTGCCGCTTTCCCACGATGAAGTTGTACATGGCAAGGGTTCACTCTTAGGAAAGATGCCGGGAGACGACTGGCAAAAGTTCGCCAACTTGAGGCTCCTTTTGGGATATATGTATGCCCAGCCCGGTAAAAAGCTCCTATTTATGGGAGGGGAGTTGGGCCAGTGGCGGGAGTGGGGACATGACGAGAGCCTGGAATGGCACCTCCTTGACTACCCGCCACATTCGGGCCTTAAACGCTGGGTTGAAGACTTAAACCGATTTTATCGTGGACAGCCAGCTCTCTACGAATTGGACTTTGAACAGGCAGGCTTCGAATGGATTGACTGTAATGATGTTGAGCACAGCGTGATCAGTCTCATTCGCAAAGGGCGTTCACCAGACGATCTTCTTGTGGTCGTTTGTAACTTCACTCCCACAACTCATTTTAACTATCGAATTGGCGTACCGCAGCCAGGATTCTGGAGAGAGCTATTAAACAGCGATGCCAGAGAATACGGAGGCAGCGGTCAAGGCAGTCTAGGCAGAGTGGAAGCAGCGCCGATTCCCTTGCATGGCCGCCCCTACTCTATGACCTTCACCCTGCCACCCCTGGCCATTGTGTTTTTTAAATCCTCACAGTGAGGCGGGGTAGCTATTTCCATAACACGCTGTAAGACTCTTACACGCAGAATACGCAAAGATTACCTTGGCCCGACTAATGGACTTTTTCCACTTTGAGCAGATTCGTAGAGCCTGCCACCCCAACAGGAACGCCACCGGTAATCACTACCAAATCACTCGGCTTTGCCAGTCCCAGTTCTTTAGAAAGCTTAGCCGCTGTGGTGAATAATTCATCCACCGATGAGGCTCTGGCCGTCTGAAAAGGGTAAACACCCCACCGCAGCATTAATCTCCCCACGACAACAGCATCGGGAGTTATCGCCAGAATGGGCATTCTGGGACGGTATTTTGATACCCGTCCTGCTGTGCTGCCAGACTGAGTAAAGGCCACAAGAGCCGCTGCCCCAAGATTTTGTGCCGTATGACAGGCACTATAACTTATCAGCTCATCCGTCTTATGCTCCAACCACCTGCCGCCTTCCGATAGTATCTGCTCATAGGGTAGCTCATCTTCTACTTCCCGGGCAATCTTCGCCATCGTTTTAACTGCTTGCATCGGGTACTTCCCGATGGCGGTCTCTTCTGAGAGCATGATGGCATCGGTACCATCAAATATGGCATTAGCCACATCAGCGACCTCGGCCCGAGTTGGCCGGGGAGCATTCACCATTGATTCCAGCATCTGCGTGGCGGTAATCACCGGCTTCCCTGTCCGATTGCATTTCCTGATAATCTCTTTCTGTACCAGTGGCACCTTCTCCAGAGGAATGTCCACGCCAAGGTCTCCCCTTGCTACCATTATGCCTTCGCTGGCTGCTAGTATACTGTCAAATTTGTCAACTGCCACGCCCCTTTCAATCTTGGCAATAATTGGTATATCTGCATCGTTCTCACGCAATTTGGCTCTTACACTGGTTACGTCCTCAGCATTGCTGACAAAGGAAAGAGCTAGATAATCAGTCTGTTGCTCGATAGCAAAGAGAATGCATTCCCGCAAAGCATCGGTAATGAAAGGACTAGAGGTACGCATACCAGGCACCACCAACCCCCGTCCCTCGGTGAGTATTCCCCCAACCATGACCTTACATCTAACCTCCGTGCCTTGCCCCTCAAGTACCTTGAGTTGCATTGCACCGTCATCAAGCAACACAGTATCCCCCACTTTCACATCCTGAGGAAGGGTAGGAAGATTAATTGGTATTAGCCTATCATCTCCCTCTATATGCCTTGTGGTGAGGATAACCTGCGCACCCTTTTTCAGCGCAGCCTGACCATCTTTCAGCTTGCCCGTACGATATTTGGGCCCCGGTAAGTCCATAAGTATAGCAACGGGGATTGCCAGACGCTGGGACAATTTCTTTACTGTCTGGATATGGTGGGCGTGCTCCCTGTGGGTACCGTGGGATAGATTAAGCCTGGCGACATTCATGCCAGCTCTTATTAGCTGCTCAATCACGGCGGCTGAGCCAGTAGCCGGACCGATGGTACACACTATCTTGGTTCGTTTTTCAAAAAGGTTGGAGCGTTTCATATCACTGCCTCGCTCTACCAAAGTATTACCTGTCAATAACCCCGATACCAGCCCTCAATCACCGGGGCGAATTTGCCGTTTTCAGCCCCCAGCCTGGAATACCAGGGCTTACCGTAGATATCAGCTATTTCAGCTAGTTCCTTCAACCTTGGAGCAGCCGTATTCTGGAAAAAATTCATCCTCTCATCCCGGGAACGAATTTGGGCGCCCTCCTGCCACAGTGCACGCCCTGCCAAAAAACCGGAGGCTCCCGCCTTACAGGCTATCTTCACCTGCTTCCTGAACGACTCAAAGTCAACACCGGCACTGAGCAACACCCAGGGTAGCCGGGATGCACGGTTTAACTCCCTACACAAACCCAGCAGCTTTCCCTCATCCTGCTCAAATTTAATATCTGCCGGGAATTCTGCTTTCAACACGTCAATGGGCAAGGTAGTAATCTGCTGAGCAGTTTCGATTACCAGTCCAGGCTTTATCTCAGCAAACTTCTTCGAGGATGTCCCGGCTTTTTCGATAGGATAGCTTACCGGCTCGACCAGAAAGGCTATATCTTCTTCAAGACACTGGTCGGCTAGCCTTGCCACCAAATCGAGCTGTTTTGAGGCGATATCCTTCAGGTCGGGTCTGAAGTAGATTAAAAGCTTGACCGCTGAAGCTCCCATTTTCTTCACTTTTTTTACGCTCCAGCCGGGCAGAAGCTTAGTAATTCTAGCCATACTGTCTCCGGTATAGCCGGTCTTTTCCAGGCTGACAAGAAGCCCCTTGGGTCCGGGCAAGAGACCCGCAGATATAGCTTGACCAGCTCCATATTCCGGGTCAAGCAATATGGCACTGGCAAAAGGCGCTACCGCTTGACAGAGGTCAAGCTTAAAATCAACTATATCCTGGTAACTCACCGTATCAGGGTTTTTCTCGTTCAGGGCCCGCTTAAGCGCTCCCCTGTGGTCAATGGCACACATTGTCATCATGCCCCTGGAATCAGCTAGTTGCTGAAGCCCTCTTAGCTTGCCGATAGATATGTTCATTACATCACCTTCCTAGACAAAACTATGACCATATTTTTTCTTTTACTCACAAAGGAGCTTCCTCATCTCCACAAGCTCAACGTTCAGCTCCTTTTCCTTTTCCCAGGTATATTGAAGCGGAGTATAGGCTACCCTCCAATTGATCTCGCCCACCATGTACCCGCTTTTGCCAGCCAGGAGTGCCTGTACAGCCGCGATACCAAGCTTGCCAGCAAGAACTCGGTCACGCGCCGTCGGCGAACCTCCTCGCTGAATATGTCCCAGAATACATACCCTGGAATCGAAACCCAACTTATCCCTCACTTCCTGGGCTATACGGAAGCTATCGCCCGGCTGCTCAGTTTCCGCCACTACCACGATGGCACTCTTCTTTTCTCCTTTGAAGCCCCTTTCCAGGTGTGAGCAAAGCTCATCAACACTCATGGAAATCTCGGGGATAAGCAGCTCTTCGGCGCCACCAGCGACACCACTCTCCAGGGCAATAAATCCAGTGTGGCGCCCCATCACCTCCACGAAAAATAGGCGCTCATGAGACAGGGCGGTGTCCCGAATACGGTCAATGGCCTCCAGTGCGCAATTTACGGCAGTGTCAAAGCCTATGGTGTAATCGGTGCCATAGACATCATTATCTATCGTCCCCGGCACACCGATGATGCTAACGCCGCATTCTTGCGATAGGACGGTGCCGCCACGGAAAGTGCCGTCGCCCCCGATAAGAATCAGACCCTCGATACCCGTTTTCTCCAGGTTCTCTATAGCCGTGGCCCTGCCCTGGCTGGTCATAAATTCAGGTGAACGGGCGGTGCCCAGTATTGTTCCACCCTGGTGGATAATATTGGCGACGGACCTCCTGTCCAGGGGCTCCATCTCACCGCGGATGAGTCCGGTGTAGCCACGCCTTATGCCAAAAATTTCAAGCCCCTGAGCCAGGGCAGCACGCACCGCCGCACGTATACAGGCATTCATGCCCGGAGCATCGCCGCCACTGGTCAATATGCCGATCCTTTCCATAGATACCTCCTGGATTATCCCTCCCGTCTCAAACTTTGTTATAGCTACATCTTCCAGCAGTAAAACCTTGGATTTCAAGGGCCTTGCCTTTTCATCTCCTTGAGGGCAAAGGCAGCAGCACCGAGCACGCCGGAATTCCGTCCTAGCCCGGCAGAGGCAAAGCGCACCGCATGGAAAGCTTCTTTATATGCTCTCTCCCCGGCTACCTTGAAGGCTGGCTTGAGCAGCATATCACCGATGTTTGATAAACCACCACCGATAACTATCAACTCCGGGTTGAATATGTTTATTAAATTGGCCAGCCCCACACCTACGTAGTAGCCAGTCCGAGCAATAAGTTCCTTCGCCAAGCTATCACCTTGCTCGGCAGCGCTATGAACGACCTGCGCCGTCACCTTTTCCACGTCACCCTCGGCGTATTCCAGAATGGACGTCCTGACTCCTTCTTCAATCCGATGCCTTGCCTCCCTGGCCAGAGCTGTCCCCGAGGCCAGCGTTTCCCAACAACCCCTGTTCCCACAGTTGCAGATTGGGCCATCGTCATCAATGGTCATATGCCCCACCTCGCCAGCGGCACCAATAGCTCCACTGTAAATCTTGCCATCAATGACAATGCCCCCGCCGATGCCTGTGCTGAGAGTAATATAGATGAAGTTACGAACACCCCGGGCAGCGCCAAAATAAAATTCCCCTAGTGCAGCGGCATTGGCATCATTAATGACAAAGGTTTTCTTGCCCAGCCTTTCTTGTATTATATTTCTTAGGGGAATGTCTTGCCATCCTGGCAGATTCGGTGAGGTAAAGAGAATGCCCGTCTCAGGGTTTGAGAGACCGGGCGCCCCAATTCCCACGACGGTAAGCTCCGAAATGGCAACATTTGCCTGCTCTAAAGCACGATGCGCAGACCCCAAAATAGACTGGATAACCGCTTCATGGCCTTTTGAGGCTGGCGTTATACTGTGGTCGCGCGATAGCATTTTCCCTTGAGAGTTGGTCACCGCCGTCAGAATTTTGCTGCCTCCAAGGTCAATGCCCAGAATCAAAGTTGTTAAGTCCTCAGACATTTTTACTCCCCCGCCAGCATAGGAAACAGCCTATCCTACCAACAGGCATTGTTTACTGCTATGCCCTATTGTATACTGGTGTAAATAACAATTCCAAGATAGCAAATCTTTCGTGGATAATCAAAAGCGCGGTGAAATCGCCAACTCTTCCATCCCAGACTTGAATAACTTGGATAAGGGACAAGTCAGCATGAGTTTTCCCAGAGCAAGCGGGATATTATTACACCCGACCTCACTCCCGGGCCAATTCGGGATAGGAGACTTGGGAAAGGAGGCTTATCAGTTCGTAGATTTTCTGGCTAGCACCGGGCAACGTCTTTGGCAGATTTTGCCCCTGGGCCCCACCGGCTACAGCAATTCTCCATACCAGTGCCTTTCTGTCTTCGCCGGAAATCCGCTGCTTATAAGTCTGGAAAGACTGGTTGAAGATAAGTTCCTGGAACCTGCTGACTTAGAGAATAGGCCTTCCTTCCCTAAAGACAGGGTTGACTATGGCTCAGTTATCAAGTTTAAGATGCCCTTGTTGAAAAAGTCCTTTGAGACCTTCCAGAGGAAAGCTGCTCCAAGTGAGCGGGAGCAATTCGAAGTTTTCTGTCAGCAGAACACCTCTTGGCTTGAAACTTACTCCTTGTTTATGGCATCAAAAGAGACTCATGGACTCGCCGCCTGGAACACCTGGGAGGAAGGTATCCGAAGACGGCAGCCAAAGTCTCTCGAAGGATGGAGCAAGAAGCTGGACCACGAAATCCGCTGCCACAAATATCAACAATATCAGTTTTTTAAGCAGTGGTCCGAACTGAAGAAGTATTGTAATGAACATGGGATCAGGCTCATCGGTGATATGTCCATATTTATCGCCCTTGATAGCGCCGAGGTCTGGTCGCACCCAGAAATGTTCTACCTGGATACCAGTGACAAACCAACGGTGGTGGCCGGGGTGCCGCCTGACTACTTTAGCAAGACCGGACAGTTATGGGGAAATCCCCTCTATCGCTGGGATGTAATGGCCAGGGACGGCTATGCGTGGTGGATTGAGCGTTTCCGGGCAACACATGCCCTGGTGGACATCATCAGGTTGGACCATTTTCGCGGCTTCGAGAAATACTGGGAGGTTCCAGGCACAGATATCACTGCCATGAACGGGCGGTGGGTCTCCGGACCGGGGGCTGAACTCTTTAAAGCCGTGCAGAAGGCACTAGGCACCCTACCCATTATTGCCGAGGACTTAGGGGCAATCACACCGGAAGTAGACGCACTTAGAGACCAGCTTGGCTTTCCGGGGATGCGGGTTCTCCAGTTTGCCTTTGACAGTGACCCCAAAGCTGATGATTACAAGCCTCACAACTACCCGCGAAACTGTGTAGTTTACACTGGCACCCACGACAACAATACAACCATTGGCTGGTTCAAAGATATCGCGATAGAAGATACCACTCAGAGCAGGGAGGAGAGAAAGAGAGAGAAGCAGGTTGTCTTGAAGTATCTTGGCATAGATGGGCACGAGCTCAATTGGGATTTCATCCGCCTGGCTTTGGTGTCAGTCGCCGATACAGCTATCATCCCTATGCAAGATGTTTTGGGATTGGGCAGCGAAGCCAGGATGAATTTGCCAGGCACCACGGAGGGGAACTGGTGTTGGCGTTTTGTGCCTGATATGTTGACCGAAGAAATCAAAGACAGGTTAAAGGAATTAACTGCACTCTATGGACGGTAATTACAGCTTGATGGTCTTATACCGGAAGATTTATTCGGTTGAAAAGACTAGCCTACAGTTAAGGAAGTAAGCCAGCTTGCAACCGTTGAACATTCCATCGAAATGTTACCCCTAGATTGTTGCGCCGGACAGACAGCTAAGCTTCGAGGCTAAATGGGGTTCAGGTGGTCGGAGGTTCAAATCCTCTCACCCCGACTTTGAATTGGAAGCTTAGCCATCTCTTCCAGGGCAGACGAGTCAGCCATAATCGATTTCATCTCAAACCAGTGCCCCAGCAACATCACATCGATAAGGGTAGCCAACTCTCAGAAAAAGACCTTCCCACTAAGCCCAAACACCACAGCGCTGCTATAGGCATAAGCAATTTGGTTACTTATAGTGACCTTTTCTCGACACCCCGCTAGATTTTTGTTCATCCTCTCCTACAATTTAAACTGCAGCTTATCCCCCGGTTTCAGTTCAAATGTATCCTCTCGAAAGCCTATTGTGATTGGCGCCGCAGCGTGGGGTCGCGTGCTTACCACCAGCCGGTTAGACGTCATAAGAAGGTTAACCCAGTGCTGGCGATACATAATATCGAACTGTATCTCTTTCAAATCGTTTGGCAAATATGGATTAAGCTGCAGCTTGTTCTGGCGAGTTTCAATGCCTGAGTAGCATCGTTGGACCAGGTCAACTGTGCCCGCCATGGCACCGAGGTGAATACCCTCTGGAGTAGTACCACCCTGAATATCGGAAACATCGCTCTCAAGGGCCTCCTTGAAGAGATGCCACGACAGCTCACGCTTGGAGCGGGCCAGAACCCAGGCATGCACCACCCGGCTCAGGGTGGAGCCGTGAGAAGTACGTTTGAGATAATACTCAATATTTCTAGGAATAGTTTCGTACTCGAACGGATAATTGAGACGACGAAATAGCTCCCCCAGCTCATCAGCTGAAAGCAGGTAGAATAACATGAGCACATCGGCCTGTTTGGACAACTTGTAACGATTAGGTGTATCCCCTTCTGCGTCAAGAATGCGGTCCAGGCGGTGGATATTTCCGTATTTTTTCTGGTAGCCTTCCCAGTCAAACTCTTCAAGTTCGCCATAGCCCTCAAACTGGCTGATGATGCCATCGTCATGGAAAACCACACGCATCTTGCGGCTGATGTCCTCCCACCGCTTCAGTTCCTCCGGCTTCAACGCCAACTTCTCCATCAGGGCTTGACGCCGTATATCTGGAAGGGCAATTGCCTCCAGGGCGCGACACAACACCCAGACCACCATGATATTCGTGTAGGCATTATTGTTAATGCCCGGCTCATCGGCCCCGGGATAGGCATCATGGAACTCATCAGGTCCCATAACTTTGTGGATCTCATACCGTCCCAGAGAGCGGTTGTACCGGGCAATACTTGCCCAAAAACGAGCAATCTCGACGAGCATCTCCGCTCCATAGAAGGAAAGGAATTCAATATCACCGCTAACCTGATAGTAGTGCCACACATTATAGGCAATGGCAATATTGATATGCCGCTGCAGTTGCGAGTTGTCCGGTATCCAGCGTCCGGAGCGTGGGTTCAGGTGCAGTTCCTGGCTCTCCTCCCGCCCATCACTGCCGCTCTGCCAGGGATACACCGCTCCCTCGAAGCCTGCCTGTTTGGCTGCCCAGCGGGCTTCGGGAAGCCGACGGTACCGGTA
>Ga0315554_1002732_pt1 | contig 10016 bp, 10 predicted proteins | sample SalMarSW160370MG_FD_202114 | JGI IMG/M metagenome (GOLD analysis project Ga0315554, IMG submission 202114) | Salt marsh sediment microbial communities from the Plum Island Ecosystem LTER, Massachusetts, United States - Salt Marsh Sediment SW1603-70 ... | reverse complement strand
CGCTGGAATGACAATTAAGGAGCTTTTATGAAAAAGGGAATTCTGATAATCTTGCTGGCTACTATATTAATCCTCATATTTGTCTCTGCCGGCTGCCAGAGCGGGATTTCCACTGAAAAATACGACGAACTGAACCAATCTTATCAAAACGCACTGGCCCAAATCGAAGAACTGAATAGTCAAGTCGCCAGTCTTAACAGTCAGGTCGATGCGGACCGCGCCGCCATACAGGCCAAAGACGACAAGCTCGCTTACTACGAAAGCGAGGTAGCCAACCTCAGGGACAAGTGCGACCTCACCGGGGCCACACCGCAGGAGACCGCCGAAAAAATCGTCAGATATTACTACGAGACCCACGTCTATACCACGATTGATTACTTCGTCTGTTCGGACATGGCGTCCGAAGTATGGAACATGCTCAAAGCCGCCGGCATCAACTCGATTGTCGTCGTGGGCAACACGCATACCCCTATCAGCGATATACTAGAATCCAACCACGCCTGGGTGCTCGCCGAAGTAAACCCCGGACAGTACCTCGCCCTGGAGACCACCGGCGGGCGCTCCGTTTTCGCCGAAGAGAACCCCCTCTACTACAAAGGATGGAGCTTCGACAGCCCCGCCGAACTGAAAGCGGACAACGACCTCAGGCAGGAATACAATATAAGGGTCGACTTCAGGAACCTGCTCTCCAGCGAAGTCACCAAAGCCGCAGAGTCCAACAATCAAGCAGTCTATGACAAGCTTATGGAGCTCATGACCGACCAGGAGACCATCCTGAACAATATCGAGGCGCAGATATACAGTCTGGCCTCGGTGCTGCAATAGAAAAGCAAGGAGTGCGAGCGTGCGCGTTTCAAAGCTATTCGGAAAAACGCTAAGAGAAGTCCCCGCCGAAGCGGATACGGTCAGCCACCAGCTTTTACTCAGGGCGGGAATGATTAACCAGCTCGCCGCCGGCATTTACTCCTACCTGCCGCTCGGCTGGCGGGTGATGCGCAAGATAGAAGAAATTATCCGCGACGAGATGGATAAAGCCGGAGGGCAGGAGGTGCACCTGCCGGTGCTGCAACCGCTCGAGATGTGGCAGCACTCAGGCCGGCACCAGGCCCTGGATAAAGTGCTGTTCACGCTCTACGACCGCCGCGAGCGCCCGCTGGCCCTAGGCCCCACCCACGAAGAGGTAGCCACGCAACTGGCGAGTAGATATATCCAGAGCTACCGCGACCTGCCCCTGCTGCTCTACCAGATACAGACCAAGTTCCGCGACGAGCCCCGGCCACGCGGCGGGCTCATCCGGGTACGCGAGTTCCACATGAAAGACCTCTACAGCTTCGACACGGACGAGGCCGGGCTGGATGTCAGCTATCAAAAAATGGTCAAAGCTTACCAGAACATTTACGACCGCTGCGGGCTGCCGGTGATGCTGGTAGAGGCGGACAGCGGGGCCATCGGCGGGAAAGACTCGCGGGAGTTCATGGCGGTATCGGAAACCGGGGAGGACGAAATTATCTACTGCCCGGCGTGCAAATACGCCGCCAACGCCGAGAAGGCGGAAAGCGTCAAGGAGAAAACAAAAAGCGGCGAGCCCCTGCCCGTAGAAGAAGTCGCCACGTCCGGCGCGGCGACCATCGAAGAGGTAGCCGACTTTCTGAAAGTCCCGGCGAGCCGCACCCTTAAAGCCGTCTTCTATATCGCCGACGGCGCGATGGTCTTCGTGGTCATCCGCGGCGACCTGGCCGTCAACGAAATAAAGCTCAAGAACCAGCTCCACGCGACCGACCTCCGCATGGCAACCGAGACCGAGGTTATCGCCGCCGGCATCGTGGCGGGGGCGGCATCACCGGTGGGGCTGAAGGGCTACAGGGTTATCGCCGACGACTCCATAACGACGGGCAGTAACTTCGTGGCCGGCGGCAACAAGCCGGATACCCACCTGAAAAACGTCAACTACCCGCGCGATTTCAAAGCGGATATCGTGGCGGACATCGCCGCAGCGCGGGCGGGCGACAAATGCCCCAGATGCGGCGGGACTCTCGCTTCCACGAGGGGAATAGAGGTGGGGCACATCTTTAAGCTGGGAACGACCTACAGCAGCAAATTCGAGGCTGATTTTATCGATGAAAAGGGCGAGAAACGGCCCACCGTCATGGGGTGCTACGGCCTGGGGCTGAGCCGACTGATGGGGGCGGTCGTCGAGCACAACCATGACGACAAGGGGATTATCTGGCCCCTGTCTATCGCGCCTTATCACGTCTATCTCTGCGCCCTGTACCGGGAAGACTCCAAAGCGCGAGAGGTCGCGGAAAAGCTCTATAAAGACCTGGACGCCGTCGGACTCGAGGTGCTTTTCGACGATAGAGAGGAGTCCCCGGGGGTAAAGTTCAACGACGCCGATTTGCTCGGGATACCGCTCCGGGTGACCGTAAGCCCGCGCACTCTGGAGAAGAACGGCGTGGAGCTCAAGAAGCGCGCCGAGAAAGAGTCGGAGATAGTGCCGCTGGCAAAAATCGTTGACAGGCTCAAGCAGCTTATTGAAAGCTGAATATATTTTCACTATAATAATCACCAAATGCCTTCCATTATCTCTGTCCAGAACCTCCGCAAGACCTACGGTAAGACCATCGCCGTAAACGATATATCATTTGAGGTCGAAGAGGGGGAAATTTTCGGCCTGCTCGGGCCGAACGGCGCCGGCAAGACCACCACGGTAGAGTGTATGCAGGCGTTGCGCCAGCCCGATTCCGGCGATATCCGCGTCCTCGGGCTGGACCCGCGCACCGAGGCCCAGGCATTGCGACGGCGCATCGGCTCGCAGCTACAGGAGTCCGCCCTGCCCGACCGCATCAAGGTCTGGGAAGCCCTGGACATGTTTGCCTCGGTAGCGCCGGAAGCGCTGGACTACCACGTCCTCATGGACCAGTGGGGAATCGCCGAGAAACGCAAAGCCTCATTTTCCAGCCTGTCCGGTGGCCAGAGACAGCGCCTCTTTATCGCCCTGGCACTCGTTAACAATCCCGAAGTGGTCTTTCTCGACGAGATGACGACCGGGCTCGACCCCGCCGCCCGCCGCGTTGCCTGGGACCTGATACGGGCGATAAGGGACAGTGGCACCACCGTCGTGCTCGTTACCCACTTCATGGACGAAGCAGAAAACCTCTGCGACCGGGTAGCTATCGTTGACCGTGGCAGCATCGTGGCCGCCGATAGTCCGCAGGGCCTCATCGCCCGGCATACCAGCGACGTGCGCGTCATCTTTACGACGGACAAAGGCGATCTCGACTGGCTGGAGAAAGTCCCCGGCGTCACCAGAGTAACGAGAACCGGACCGCGGGTGGAGGTCGAAGGGAGCGGGCCCGTGCTGGCATTGACAGCGGCGGCGCTAGTGGAGCACGGCATCATACCCGCCGACCTGCGTGTAGAGCAGCCGAGCCTCGAGGATGTGTTTCTAAAGCTGACCGGCCATGCCGCCGTGGATTGATGTAAAAAATGCGTACATTACTAAAACTGACCTGGGTGGAAATAAAGCTGTTTATCCGCGAGCCGATTACGGTCATCTTCACGCTGGCCCTGCCGCTGATTTTCCTGTTTGTGATGGGGGGCGTATTCGGCAACGAGCCGAGCCAGGGGGATATCATTATCTACCGGGGCGTGGGGCCGATGGACTACTATATGCCTTCCTACTACGGACTGGTGATGATGGCCATCGGCACGGTGGCGCTGCCGGTGCACCTGGCCGGCTACCGCGAGCGCGGCGTCCTGCGCCGCTTCCGGGCTTCTTCCTTCTCGGTGTGGTCCGTACTGGGCTCGCAGACGATGGTCAGCTTCGCCATCGCCGTAACCGGCAGCATCCTGATAACTATTATGGGCATCGCGGTGTACCATCCGCACCTGCCGGTGTACCCGGTACAGCTGGCGGCGGCGTTCGTGCTCGGTGCGGTGTGTTTTATCTGCTTCGGCTTTTTCCTGGGCGCGGTGCTCCCCTCGACGCGGTCGGCACAGGGGGTGGGACTGATACTCTTCTTCATCATGATGATACTGGGCGGGGCGGGACCGCCGCCGGAGGTCATGTCCGGGGGGATGCAATTTATCGGTGAGATAACGCCGCTGCACTGGGTGATATATATGCTTCAGAACCCATGGCTCGGCTTTGAGTGGCACACGAACGCCTCGCTGATAACGGCGGGGATTACGGTGGTATCGGCGGGACTGGCGGCGCGCTTCTTCAGGTGGGAGTAGTATTACTACGTCCGCAGCACCGCTCCGAGTTCTTTCGACAGCTTCGCCAGGATCCGCTCCTGGACTTTGTTGACCTCATCATCAGTAAGGGTGTGGTCGGGAGACTGATAGACGAGACGGTAAGCCAACGATTTCTTTCCCGTGGCAACCTGCTTACCGGAATAAACGTCGAAGAGGATAACCTCACTGACCAGAGGAAAGCCCTTAACGACATCCCGAATCTGACGGTTGGTAACACCCGCGTCGACAACCAGAGCGATATCCCTGAAGGTTCCTGGAAAGCGCGGCACAGCCCGGTATAACTTGAAGTCGCCGGCGAAAGGCAGCAGCGCCGTTACGTCGATTTCAAACAGGCCGACCGGCCCGGTAATCTCGAAAGCATCCGCTACCCCGGGGTGCAGCTCGCCGAGAACACCGATTTTTACGGCTTCCCCACCCTTCTCCACGGTTACAGTGGCCTGCCGGGCGGGGTGCAGGCTTCCGTCATCGCCTGGTGTAAAACTTACATCCAGGTTAAGCCGATTGAAAAGCAGCTCCACCACCCCTTTAACGTCATGGAAGTCCATAGCGCCGTCGCCGCCCAGCCAGGACCTCTCCACCCTAGGACCGCTCATAACGCCACATAGTATATCAGGCTCCTCGGGGAGGTCGTTTTTACACGGCAGGTAGACCTTGCCCAGCTCGTAGAGCCGGATGCCGCCCTCCTCATGACGCCGATTCGAGGCCAGGGCCGCCATCAGGCCGGCGCGCAGGTCGGGCCGCAGGTACTCCTGCTCGACCGTCAGCGGCTTAACGACGCTCAGGGGCGCGGGCTCCGGCGAGCGCCGCTCGGGTGAAAGATTCTCCAGCATCTCCCGGCTGGTCAGGGTATAGCTATTTATCTCCACGAAGCCGCAGCCTGTCAGGCACTGCCTTATTTTCTTCCTCATTCCCAGGGCGGGCTCCGGGGTGTGGCGGGGTATGGGCACGCTCAACATGGTCATGGGGATTTTATCGTAGCCGATGACCCGGGCGACCTCTTCAATGAGGTCGACGTCGAGCCGGATATCACTGCGCCAGTACGGCGCGATGGCGGTAACAGTAGAGCCTTCATACTTACATTCGATGCCAAGGGCCATCAGCGCGTTCACGATAGCGTCAACGCCGACCTCTATTCCCAGCACACGCCCGACTTTATCCACCGTAAGAGAAATCGGCTGGCTCTCTTTTTTACCGGGATACACATCAATAATGCCCTTAGCGACTTTCCCACCGCCGAGCCCGGCGATAAGCTGCGTGGCGTGCCTCAGGGCGGGTATGGTCAGCCCGGCGCTAATACCGCGCTCAAAGCGCATGGAGGCCTCGCTGGTCAGGTCGAGGCTGCGGCCGGTATAGTGGATGCTGGCCGCCTTAAAGCTGGCGGCTTCCAGCAGGATAGACGTGGTGCTTTCAGTGACCTCGCTGTTGAGTCCGCCCATGACCCCGGCAATCGCCACCGTCCTCTCGCCGTCGGCGATGGTCAGCATTTCGGCGGTCAGCTTGCGCTCGGTCTCATCGAGAGTATAGAAAGTCTCGCCTTCCTTCGCCCGTTTTACGATGATTCGCTTTTTATCGAGCTTATCGTAGTCGAACGAGTGCAGGGGCTGCCCGTACTCGAGCATGACGTAGTTAGTAATATCGACGATGTTATTGATGGGGCGCTGACCGGCGGCGACCAGTCTCTCCTGGAGCCATGCCGGCGAGGCGGCTATTTTAACGTCCATAACGAGGCTGGCGCAGTACCGCGGACAGAGGTCGGGGTCAATAATTTCTATCGTAATTTGTTTATCGATGGAGTCGCCCGTTTCCTCGTAGTTAATATCTGGAATATGCATCTGCTGACCCGTCAGCGCGGCGACCTCCCTGGCGATGCCCACCACCGAAAGTCCGTCCGGTCGGTTGGCGGTGACGTCGATGTCCAGTACCGTGTCGCCCAGGTAGCTCGCCAGCGGCGCGCCAATCTCCGCCTCAGTCCCCAGCACCATAATGCCCTCGTGGTTTTCCGAGATGCCAAGCTCCTTCTCCGAGCAGACCATGCCGCGGGAAACAACGCCGCGGATTTTGGCGGGCTTGAGCTCTTCCACCTGGCCGTTATAAGGATTGAGCAGTCTCGCGCTCACGCGGGCAAAGGCGATTTTATCGCCCACGTTGAGATTGGGGGCGCCGCAGACGACGGTCTCCTGCTCCCCGCCGAGGTCAACGGTCGCCAGCCGGAGGCGGTCGGCGTTGGGGTGGGGACTTACAGCAGTAATTTGTCCGATAATAACGTTGTCCCAGGAGCCGCCGGTGGATATAATCTCCCCCACCTCGAAGCCGGCCATCGTCAGCTTTTCGGCCAGTTCCGCCGGAGGCACAGCAACGTCCGTATAGTCTTTGAGCCAGTTCAACGGTACTTTCATGTGTGTATCCTAAAATTGTTCCAGAAATCTCAAATCGCTGCCGAAGTAAAGACGGACGTTGTCAACGCCGTAGCGCAGCATGTGGGGCCGCTCGACGCCTATACCAAAAGCAAAGCTGGTATACTCTTCGGGGTCGATGCCGGCGCGCCGCAGGACGTCCGGGTGGGTCATACCCGCCCCCAGTATCTCCAGCCAGCCGCTGCCCTTGCAGAGACGGCAGCCACCGCCTTTACAGACCATGCATTCGATAGCCATTTCCACACCGGGCTCGACGAAAGGAAAGTAATCGACCCGGAAACGCACCTTCCTGTCCTCGCCAAAGAAGCGGCGGGAGAACTCGTAAAGCGTCCCCTTGAGGTCGGCGAAGGTAATGCCTTTATCCACGGCGATACCATCGATTTGATAGAACATCGGTATATGGGTAGCATCGGTGGCCTCATAACGGTGGCACCGCCCCGGTTCGACCGCCCTTATCGGCGGTTTCATCTTCTCCAGCGTACGGGCGGTGACCGCCGTGGTGTGGGTACGCAGGAGTTGTTTCCCTTTTTCTCCCGCCGGGGTATCAATCCAGAAAGACGACATGTCATCGCGCGCCGGGTGTTCGGCTGGTATGTTCAAAGCCTCGAAGTTATAATAGTCCCACTCCACGTCCGGCCCTTCCGTTACCTGGAAACCCATTGAGGCAAATATCTCGCACATCTCGTCGATAGTCTGGGTAATGGGGTGAACGTGTCCGGCAGGCAAAGGCCGACCCGGGAGGCTTACATCTACAGACTCCTGCTGCGCCTCCGACTTTATTTGAGCTTCACGGAGGGCTTGCGCCTTCTCGGCGGCGCTGCTTTCCAGCATAGCTTTCAACCTGTTGGCGGCCGCGCCGACCTCTTTTCTCTCCTCAATGGATAAGGTCGAAAGGCCACGCAGGATTTGCGTCAGCGGGCTCTTCTTGCCAAGGTACTGGACGCGCCACGTCTCAAGGTCTTTGACGTTGCCAATCCCTGCAAGTTCCGAAAGCGCTTTCTGCTTGAGTTCTTCAACCTGTGCGGACATTTAACGCCCCTATTATATCATCCTTTTAATAAAATTCCCCTTCCGTCGCGAGGGGGAAGGGGAACTCGAAAAAGACCTTACTTAAACGGGATATATCAATCCTTAGCCTTCCCGGTAGCCTGCATAAGCAGGCTGGTAAAGCTTTCCGGCTCCCGTACGGCCATATCGGCGAGTATCTTGCGGTTTATCTCGATGCCGGACTTCTTCAGCCCGTCCATGAACTGGCTGTAGGTGATGCCGTTAGCGCGGCAGGCGGCGTTAACGCGCAGAATCCAGAGCCGGCGCATATCGCCTTTGCGCTCGCGCCGGTGGAAATAGGCATAGGATAGCGAGTGAATCATCGACTCGTTGGCGCGTTTGATGAGCCGGTGCCTGGTGCCCCTTTGCCCCTTGGTCAGGGCAAGAACCTTCTTATGGCGATGGTGCGAGGTTACACCCCTTTTAACTCTGGACAATGACGACTCCTTCTATTTACCGACGCCGTTAGGTATCAGCCTGGATATACGCTTGCGGTCGCGGGGGTTCAGCTCAATCATCTCATCGAACTGGCGGCGCACCCGCTTGGCTTTATGGGTCCGCAGGTGGCTCTTGGGCCCCTTGACCCGCATTATTTTACCGGTGCCGGTAATATGAAAGCGGCTTTTAGCACCCTTATGCGTTTTCAGTTTTGGCATTTGCGGTTTCCTTTACAGCTACTGGTTCCCTGTCGGTAGCGGCAACTTTAGCCTTTGGCCTGGTGCTATTGGGAGCAAGGACGATATCCATCCTTCTCCCTTCCATCAGCGGCTGCCTTTCCGGGTAGGCGACCTCCCCGAGGGTCTCCGTCATCCGCTGGAGCACTTTCCAGCCCAGTTCCGGGTGCGTTACCTCACGCCCGCGGAACAACAGGGTCACTTTGACTTTATTGCCATCAGCCAGCAGCTTTTTAGCTATCCTGGCTTTAGCTTCAAAATCGTGGACACCTATCTTGGGTCGAAGGCGAATCTCCCTAGTGGTAGTGAGCTTCTGGCTTTTCTTCGCCTGCTGCTCTTTCTTCCGCTGTTCGTACTTGAACTTACCGTAATCGAGGAGGCGGCATACGGGAGGCACTGATGTCGGCGCTACCTCGACGAGGTCAAGGCCCTGCTTTCTCGCCATCTCCCGCGCCTGTGCCACGGGCATAATCCCAAGCTGTTCCCCCTTCTCCCCCACCAGGCGGACTTCTCTGGCATTTATTCGCTCGTTGACACGAAGTTGTTTAATTATAGCCCTTGCTAGCCTCCTCCATTCACAGGTATCCCACGAATAAGAACTATATCACATTTTCACTACGAAAATCAACTCCCCCCGAAGAGAAAGCCAGGTTCAGCCGTCCCTGCCGCCTTTGACATATTCAAGCACGAGACTTATAATGAGTTTGAACCTGTTTGAAAGGACGGGGAATTGGCTAAAAAAGACGAAGCGGAAACAATAGACCTCGAGAGGCTCGTCAAGCAGATTGAAATGCTCGATAAACGCCTGGACAGCGTCGACTCCATAGTCTCAGCGGTCGCCGAGCGTGTCATGCGGCAGCCGATAACTCTTAATTTCACCTGTCCCAGGTGCGGGCAGAAGATAGAAATAGCCATCCTCGGCAGCGAGAAGCCGGGGCGTTAGATATCCGTATGCAGGGTTGTTCCTGTAGCGTATCCTTCCACGTAAATTCGCAGCTTTTCTGTATATCTGCAAGCAGGAGGAAAACGTGACTATAGCCGCAAGAATCGACCGCACCAGGCTGGATGTTTTCCGCTGGCGGTCCGAGTTAAGCGTCTCTAAAAAGCTGGCCCTCGCCCTGGGGGTAGCCGCCCTCACGGGGCTGCTCGCCCAGCTCAGGTTCTATCTGCCGTGGAGTCCCGTGCCCCTCACCGGTCAGACCTTCGGGGTGCTGCTGGCGGGGGTTATGCTGGGGAGCTGGTGGGGAGGCGCGAGCATGGCGCTGTACGCCGGGCTGGGCGCGGCAGGACTGCCGTGGTTCCAGGGGTGGGGCGGAGGCATGGCCTACCTGGCGGGCCCGACGGGGGGATATATCATCGGGTTTATTTTTGCCGCCCTTTTCCTGGGTTATTTTACTGATAGATACGTAAAGGCGCGCCGCTTCCCAGCCATGTTGGGGTTAATGTTTTTCTCCAGCTTTATACTTATCTACGGTCCGGGGCTTTTACAGCTTAATCTGTGGCTGACCAATGTCAAGGGCGAACCGGCAACGTTCGGGGAGCTGATGACCATGGGAGCGATACCGTTCATCGCCGGCGACGCCACCAAAGCGGTGATAGCGGCGCTCATCGCGCGGGGCATCAC
>Ga0315554_1002730_pt1 | contig 10023 bp, 12 predicted proteins | sample SalMarSW160370MG_FD_202114 | JGI IMG/M metagenome (GOLD analysis project Ga0315554, IMG submission 202114) | Salt marsh sediment microbial communities from the Plum Island Ecosystem LTER, Massachusetts, United States - Salt Marsh Sediment SW1603-70 ... | reverse complement strand
CATCTAGCTTTAATCTGCTGACCGAATCCAGCCAGACCAGCCAATTTTCCTTAGCCAACCCCTATCGGCATCAGGATTGGAGCGCCTCGATTTTTTCTGACACCTAATCCCAAACTTCGAGGAGAGCTCAGGTTAGATGTGACCCATTAAGCGTAAACAGGTTCGCCAGTTATTTTTTGCCACTTGTTTAATGAGGTTAGTGGCACCTCAGCCTGCAATTCTGTAGGCCTCCCCCTGTCGAACCCACGCGCCCCCATGCTCCAGCCTACCTTCCCATCACCTCCTTCTCTGTTTCAACGCCCGCTCTATTTCCCTGTCCGCGTCCCGACGGGCGATAGACTCCCTTTTATCGTAAACTTTCTTGCCTTTGGCCACCCCCAGCTCCACCTTAGCCACCCCATGTTTAATATACAGCTTAAGGGGCACTAAAGTCAAACCCTTCTGCACTACTTTGCTGGCAAGGATATCAATCTCTTTTCTATGAAGAAGAAGCTTGCGAGGTCTGATTGGCTCATGAGTGTTATAGCTGGCAGCATCGTAAGAGGAAATGTGGCTATTATAGAGCCACAGCTCACCATTTTCTGGCCTGGCATAGGCATCACTCAGATTTACCTTGCCTGCCCTGATGGACTTAATCTCGGAACCTTTGAGAACAATTCCTGCCTCAAAGCTCTCCTGAATATGGTAGTCGTGGTAAGCCTTGCGATTAACGGCTATCACGCCGGAACCTTTTGCCATATGGCAATTTTAGCACCGGGACATAGGACGAGCAATTCGGCTTGTTGCTATAGGCGGGTCCATTCTGAGTTTATAGTCAATTACAAAACCCCTTACAGCCCTCCCTCCCTCCCCTGGCGGGAGGGAGGGAGGGGGATTCCACCCTCACCTTGCCTCACCCTAACCCTCTCCATCAAGTGGAGAGGGATCTCCCGTCAAGGGAGAGGAATTTTATACGAGATTATGCGGTTGACTATAGTAATTTGCTCTCGTAAGAGGCAGTTATTCTTTTTTCTTTTCCAGTCCTTTTTCCTTAGCAAATGCCCTTGTGCGCTTACTTACCTCATCAGCTTTACTGAGTAGGTAGACCATGCCACCTAAACCCACAAGGAAAATGGCAAGGCCGATAGGCGAGCCCCAATGAAGCGCCAACCACATATCCATTTCTCCCCCTTTAACTGAAAATGTAGTTTTATTACCAGATTGTATATGCATGCTTATAGTGAAGTCAAGAGGGGGCAGCTCTTTGTCAAATTGTGTGGAAAGAGCTACGAGATGGTAGCCGACTAACCGAATGGGTTGTTGAGTACAATTTCAACCGCCCACACCAGTCCCTTGCCTATCTCACCCCATAGAATATATTGAAAGAGAACCTGCTACAATATCCCCTCAAGTGTTACCCACGTGGTCAGCCAGCGCAGGGCATTGACCAAAGCTCAGGAATATCATATAATATTACTTCAGTTCATTTGTCGGAAAACAACTGAACCAATACAAGGTGAGGGTTGTCGTGGTGCCTAAACTCAAGGCCTCTGCTGCCTGTCTCAGAAGTTGTTCCAATCTCTCTCATTTCTCGGGCGGCTTTGTTGGTAAAGGTGACCGCCATGATGTGGTGAGGACTACCGCCGCAGAGTTTAACCAGATAAGCGACCCGATGGGTAATCACTCGCGTCTTGCCGCTGCCCCCGGTCCAGCCAAGATAAGCACAGGCCCTCACGATGGCTCCCCAGGCGACTGTGGTAGGGGTATTATTCACTACCGTGACTGCTGTCTTTTCTCGGCTTTCTTCCAGTTGCCTGCCTGGCTGTTCAGTTCAGCCAGGAACTGGGCGATTTCCTCGCGCTTAAATCTGCGGTCACCCCGGGGGTTAATGCGGTATGCCTTTATTCTTCCGTTGTTACTCCAGCGCCTCAGGGTGTTAGGATGGATATGGAAGAGCCGGGCCACTTCCCTGACCGTCAGCATGTTACTCATATGGTCACCATTTCCCATATCTTTTCCCGTCTCCTCTTTAATTAACCTATCTTAAGGGTAACTCACTTCAGCTAACCGCACAATCACCCAGAAGTACCGATTTGACCAGAAAATGGTACTGGAAAAAAAGTCCCGATTGGGAGGAAAAGTTAACTTTAGGGCATTGACTTTGTATTAGCGTGAGGTGTAAAATACCTATACGCCCTCGCGGCAGAGAATTCGAGCATAAATGGCGTGAAAGGCGCCTCGGTTTCATCGTGATTGCTTGAAGGTTGAAGCAAGAAAGCTTGTTTACACACTGGGAAAGGAGGTGAGAAATCAAGAGAGGTATTCAGGTTGCTTCATCAAAATCCTAAAAAAGGGAACGGAGCTGAGAAATGGAAGAGGACATATAGGTTGCGTGCATTAAAATCTTAAAAAAGAGGAGGAGCAAAATGAGAAGAAAATTAATAATAGGAATGGGGAGTATTATATTAGTCTTAGTGTTGGTCGGAGTACTCGTGGTTGGAGTTGGTGCTCATGGCAATTCCCGAGAGATTGACGCCATTGTTTCCACCCAATGGTTAGAGGATAATCTGAGTAATCCAGACCTGGTTATCCTTGATGTTAGGAACCCCGACGAATACGCGGGCGGCCATATCCCCGGCGCAGTAAGTAGCCCTGAATGGATGTGGTACGTAAGTTATCCCTTTGTAGACCCTCCTCCTTGGCTGGAATTGCCAGCCGTGGAGGACCTATTTGCTACTATTGGCAACGCCGGAATAACTGGCGATTCTCTGGTAGCTGTTGTTAGTAGAACAGTTGATTCAGCAGCGGGACCGGCCACCTATGCCCTCGCTGGTGCTACCAGAGTCGCTGATACGCTCATATATGCCGGGGTTAAAAACGTAGCTATCATGGACGGGGGATACGACAAATGGGTAGCAGAGAGCAGAGCTACGTCTGCTGCACCCGTTACGCCAACGCCAGTGACATACGAAGGCGCAGTAAATGAGGCAATGTTTGTCTCAAAGGATTATGTTCAAAAGCAGCTTACTCGGAAGTGTTGGTGGTGGTGGCAATATCTAGGGAAATCCACCATTGTCGATGCTAGAGACGCTGATGTTTACTTTGGTGTGACGCTGGAACCTTGGGCAACAGCAGGCCACATCCCGGGTGCTACAAATTTGCCCGCTCCCTGGCTCTGGAATATTGGAGCAGATTACTCCACATACAAAGATACCGCTGTACTTAGAGACATGGCTGCTGGTGTCGTCATAAAGTATTTCCCCCCGAAAGAAATCATTGTCTATTGTGGCGTTGGGGGGTATGCCAGTACCGACTACTTTGTGCTGAGCGAGGTACTTGGATACAGAAATGTAAAGATATATGACGGCTCGGCACAGGAATGGACAGCAGATCCAGAAGCACCGGTAAACTTATATATGTGGGAATAGGAATGTTCCCCAGGTGGGATTCTTGATTTGAGAGTTTAAACCTCAACCAGTAAAGGAACGGCAGGGCAGCGAAAGCTGCCCTGCTTAGTTCTGCCGCGGATACAACGTCACTTCAAGCGTGCTTTACCACTGCAATAAGCAATGAGGTGTATCATCACAAAACCATTTCGCACCAAGCTGAATTTACTAGAAGAGGGAGCTGTTTTAAAATGTAGGGGAGGCTTTATTGGGCTCTCTTCAGCCTGGATTGGAGAGGAGGAGAGATTCACCTCACCTGATTTCTCCTTCGAGGGAAGGGGATTTTATTATAGAATATTACGTAGAACGCTAGTCATTGAGAAAGGAGCTATGCCATGAGCCGCGCCGATAGATTTTACCTATTCGCAACTGTTTTTCTGGTTATCGCCGCAATAGCTGGCGGCGTCATGCTGGCGGTGCAGCGCAGCCGAAGCCAGCCTGTGGAAATCGTCCTATCTCAAACAGAGCCTCCACAGCTGAGCGGAGAGATTTACATCGGCGGCGCTGTGGCTAATCCCGGCATCTATTCCTTAAAGGAAGGTGATACCTTGCAAACACTCCTTTCCGATGCTGGAATCGAACCCGACGCCGACCTCAGCCATATCGAGCTCTACATTCCACGAAAAGGCGAAGAACAATCTCTCCAGAAGATAGACATCAACCGGGCCGAGCCCTGGCTTCTCGAAGCCCTGCCCGGGATAGGTGAAACTAGAGCTGAGGCTATTGTGGATTACCGCAGTGGAAACGGCCTCTTTCAGAGAATTGAGGACTTGCTCCAGGTCGAAGGCATTGGCCAAGCGACACTCGACAAGATAAAGGACTACATAACCGTGTCGGACTAGGAAACCCTACCCAAACCCGCTGGCTGGGCTACGTTCATTTTATTCCCTTGCTATCTGAAGGGCAAGAATGAAACAGAATCCGCTCAAGATTGCAAATAAATCGACTCTTATCTCATCACTTCTTCGGGCCCTTCCGAAGATATTCCGCGGCATTCTTCCGTGCTTTCTTTCCTGTCTTTTTGGCTGCTTTCTTCTGAGCCATCCGTCTCCTAGTAAACGCAATTCCCTTTGCGACATTATAGCAGCCTGTTAGACAACACACAAGAAACATAAGGTTTGAGGATAGCTTGAGGCTGTCTCCAAATCCGCTGGCTGGGCTTGCTGCTATTCGCCTTTAGGCTGAGCAAGCCTCACCCTGATTGCGTGGAGGCGACCGCTGGGGTCGCGTGTAACCCCAAATTCCACTTCTTGCCCTTCTCTAAGGGAACCATAGTCCACCCCTTGAAGCTGGTTGCGGCCAAAGAAGAGCTCTTCTTCCCGCTCTGTCTTGATGAACCCAAAACCACGGTCTGCAATTAGCCGTTTTATTGTGCCCTTTTGCATAGAATGCCTCTCCAAATCCGCTAGCTGGGCTACTCGTCAGGCAAAAGCCCACTCCGTCGAGTAATCTCAATTATAGCACTTGGGGGTCGGTGAAGTTTGAGGGTAGCTCGAGGCTATGTCGGGCAGCAGCACAAAGCATCCTCTACTCTATGTTGATGTATTAGGACCTGAAAATGAAAAACCTCAAAATTGTTAACAGGCTAGTAAGCGCAAAACCGGCACTGCCAAAGGCATCGACACCACCACCGACAGCGGGAGTATAACCGGAATCTATGGGAGTGGACAAGAACTCTCCAAGTCCTCTCAGTGTTTCAGTTGAGTGCCCGGACTCATATGACGCTACCAACTGACCAACACGTTCTTCCAGTTTCTTATCTTGAAGGCTTATCTTCTTCGAGCTCATTAATTCCTGGCGGAACTGCTGATACTTCGTGAACATCCCCCTATTCAACCAGATTCCATGACACAATGGACAACGCACTAAGACAATATCCTGAGGAAAATACCTGTCAGTAAATCGGTGCATTGCTGCTTTGTCTCTGGGGCAAATTAATTCGGAATTCTCAATCGTGGTGGGAGTCCGTAGAATTCCGGCGTTCAGCGCCTCGACCTTCTCTGCTTCTCCTTGTTTTGCCCGAAATAGCTCCGACTCATCGAACCAGATACCTCCACACTTCTCACACTGGTCAACAATTATTGGCCCACCGTAATGCCCTACTATTTTGACCTGGTGCATTTCAATACTATCGTTGGGGCAAAGCATGGCTTCATTATATCCCCAATATGTGGGATGTAAAAGGCCAATTTTCCGGGTATAGCCTCAAGCTAACGGAGCAACAATAAGAACAGTTTTTGGTGAAGCTTGAGGATAGCTTGAGGCTTTGCCTCCAAATCCGCTGGCTGGGCTCCGCCGACCGTTACTGAAGCATGAAATTGCTCATACTTCTTTGGCTGGGACGGCGCTTAGGGTTTCGACAATGTAGTCTGTCTCAAATGCTATGTCCAGCACAAAGCTCATAGCCGTCTTTGGGTTGGGTGCTTCAAAAACAACTACACCATCATATCGCCCGAAGGTAACATAAACATCATGGATTGTGATTCCCTTCGGAGCTTTGAGCTTTTTCAAATATTCGACAGCCTCTTTACCTACTCCTCCCGGTGATAGAAGACTCATGAATAACATAGCTGACCTCCTTCCTTGTTCTAGTACCATCCAAATCCGCTGGTTGGGCTATTCATCAGCAACAGCAAACATCACAATTGTAGCACTTGCAGAATCTTCAATATAATTCCATTCTACCACAGAGATAAGCTGGTTATAGCTGCTTTGGTATAATGCAAATGTGTGGCTTCTCTATGTTAGCTGTGCCTGGGTAGCCGGGATATTCCTGGGTTCAAAGTTTAGCCTGCCTCTGCTTGCCCTTGCCTTCGGATTTATCCCTTTCGCGCTAATAACTTTCCTCCCCAGCAGAAAGAAAATCTTAATAGTAGCTGGGTTATGCCTCCTGGCTCTCATCGGAGGCGGGCTTCGCTTCCCATCAAGCTTGCCTCCAGTAGACGAGCATTCCCTTTGCTTTTACAACGACGCGGGGGTTGTGGAGATTCAAGGCATGGTGTCGGAGGAGCCTGACATCCGGGATAGATATTGCCTGCTGACATTTTCCGCCAGCGAAATAATTGTAAACGGCGAAAAAGAAGAGGTATCGGGAACTGCCTTAATTCGAGTACCTCGATACCCCGTCTACCATTATGGGGATGTGCTCAAGGTAACTGGAGAGTTAGAGACTCCTCTCCAGTTTGAAGACTTTGACTACAAAAGCTATCTGGCTCGCCAGGGAATTTATTCGGTCATCTATTATCCCGGGGTAGAAGTTCTAGACCGTGGTCAGGGCTTGAAACCTTTGCAGTGGATTTACTCTCTGAGGGAACGGCTCTCTGCTTCCTTAGCCAGAGCTTTGCCTGAGCCACAAGGTTCATTAGCTCAGGGTATTTTGCTGGGCTTGAGAGGCAACATACCTGATTCCCTTTACGAAGCCTTTTCCAGGACGGGAACGGCGCACTTGTTAGCTATTTCCGGCTTACATATCAGCATCATTATTGCCATGCTACTCAGCTTTGGCATCCTGGTCTTTGGCAGGCGGCGTTCAATATATATCTGGCTGACTCTCGCGCTTATGTGGCTTTATGCCCTGCTTGCCGGGATGCATCCGCCGATAATTCGGGCGGCAATCATGGGAAGCTTGTTTTTAATAGCTGAATATCTGGGGAGGCAGCGAAGTGCCATTATTGCCCTGGCATTCGCTGCCGCGGTGATGGTGGGAGCCCAACCGCATGTCTTGTGGAGCGTCTCTTTTCAGCTCAGCTTTCTGGCCATGGCCGGTCTTGTTCTCCTCTATCCTTACTTCCAAGCGTGGGGGAGAAAGAGTGTTGCTTCCTTATTTAAAGCCAGAGAAGGGATTGCAGCTGCAGCCGATATGATAACCGACGGCTTTGCCGTAACCCTGGCAGCTATCGTGGCAATTGGGCCGCTTATAGCTTACAACTTTGGCGTAGTCTCCCTAGTCGCCTTGCCAGCAACCTTCTTTTCCTTGCCTGCTTTGCCCATTATAATAGTCACGTCAGCGTTAGTCGCCTTCGTGGGACTACTTGCTTCGCTTGCGGCCCAAATACTGGGCTGGCTGGCCTGGCTTTTTCTTAGCTATCTCATTTTCGTAATTCAAGGCTTTGATGCCCTGCCCCACTCTTCACTAGAGGTAGCCACTGTTTCTACCTGGCACATCTGGGGATACTATGCTATATTGGCTGGAGTCATAGCACTCCTTAACCACCGGAAACAGTTGGCTGATTTTTCCTCCAGGTTGATTTCAAGGATAAGGAAAGTCGCTCAAGGCATTCCTAAACTCCACCCCGGCTTTTCTACGAAATGGCTTATCCTTCCCCTTTTGGTAGTAGCTATCCTGGTGTGGGCTGTGGCCCTGACCACACCTGATGACAAGCTTCATATAAGTTTTCTTGATGTGGGACAGGGAGATGCCATCCTGATTCAGGCGCCCGATGGCCAGGACATACTCATTGATGGCGGTCCCGACCCCCAGAAAATCAATCTGGAGCTGGGCGAGAAGCTTCCCTTCTGGGATAGGACGATAGACCTCCTGGTCTGCACTCAACCTCACGCCGACCATGTCACAGGCATGGTAGAGGTCCTTCATAGGTACAAAGTGAAGCAAGTGCTTGATCCTGGAGTATCCTACAATTCTTCCATTTACCGAGAATGGCTCAGTCTTGTTGAAGATAAAGGAATCGAATATAACATAGCCAGGGCCGGACAGGAGATTGATTTGGGCAATGGAATTACTATAGAAATACTTAACCCTCCACCAGAGTTTTTTCAAGGGACTAGCTGCGATGTGGATAACAATGGGGCAGTGTTAAAGCTGGCCTGGAACAAAGTTAGCTTCCTGTTTACTGCCGACATCAGAGAAGAGGCTGAGTTCGAACTTATCGAGCAGCGAGCCAATTTGAAAAGCACCGTGCTGAAGGTAGCTCATCATGGCAGCGAGACCTCTACCTCTCCGCAGTTTCTGGCTGCGGTTGACCCCGAAGTGGCGGTGATTTCTGTGGGGGCGGATAACACCTTCGGTCATCCCGGCCCCGAGGTGGTGGAGAGACTGATTGACAGGCTGGGCGAGGACAATGTTTACCGCACAGATGAGAACGGCACCGTCGAATTCATTACCGATGGTGAGAAGCTATGGCTAAGATTTGCCGGGAATGAAGGTTTGTAAACCTCCCTGACCACGTCCGCCGCTCACTCCATGTGAGCCATATTGCGACGGTAGAAGTAGGCAGGTATCCAACTACAAACGGCACCTAGCTTTCTCTGGAATTCCGTCGGCAGCCTGAGATTGGCAATATTTTATAACGGCGCTAGCCAATCCGGTATTTGCGGGCAAGCTTACTGAAGGCGTCCAGTGAGCTCTCTATAGTATCGTTGTCAACGCAGAAGGAGGCGCGGAAATAGCCGGGCGAGCCAAAGCTACTTCCCGGCACCACCAGTACCAGATGCTCCAGCATCTCCTCGACGAAGGCAACATCGTCAGCAATGGGAGTCCGCGGGAAAACGTAGAAGGCCCCTTGAGGCTTGACTATGGAATAACCCATCCCGCTAAGCGCGTTGTAGATGAGGTCGCGCTTTTTCTGGTACTCGGCAATGGAAACACTGACGCCCTGCAGATGGCGCAGCAGGTTCTGCATCAGTGCCGGGGCATTGACGAAGCCCAGTGTTCTGGTGCAGAAGGTCAGGCCGTTGAGCAGGTCTTCATGGTCGGCGCACCCGGGGTGTACCGCTATGTAGCCGATTCGCTCACCGGGCAGTGCCAGGTCCTTTGAGTGCGAGGTTATGGTGATGCAGTTAGCGTGGTGTTGCAGGGGGAAGGGGAACTTTATGCCATCGTAGACAAGTCGGCGGTAGGCCTCGTCGCTGATGATGTAGATGGGGGCACCGAACTGGGCCTCCTTTTTTCTGATGCTGTCGCTGAGAGCTTGAAGGAGCCCGGCATCGTAGACCGCACCGGTGGGATTGTTGGGGGAATTGACTATCACCACTCTAGTTCGGGGGCCGATGGCAGCCTCAAAAGCGTCAAGCTTAGGCAGGAAATGCTCGTCCGTGGGCAGAAGCTTGGGGATGCCCCCACAGTTTTCAATGTAGTGTGTGTATTCCACGAAGTAGGGCGCAAAGATGATGACTTCGTCACCGGGATTGAGCAGGGTCATCAGGGCAACATTGCAGGCACCGGCGGCACCACAGCTCATAATTATGTCATCGCTTGAGAAGCTGACGCCGCTCACCTGTGAGAAATGCTCGGCCACAGCGGCGCGGGTTTCTCCGTAGCCGGCATTGGGCATATAGCGATGCATTCCCGGCTGGGGGTTGTTGGCCAACTTCCGCAGTTCCTCGTGGAACTGGGGTGGTGGTTCCATCACCGGGTTGCCCAGGGACAGGTCAAAGACATTCTCGTCGCCGTGCTGCCGTTTGAGGATTGTCCCTTCCTCAAACATGCGCCTTATCCAGGAGCCCTCGGCCATGCTTGCCTTAATTCTGTCGGAGAGTCCCATTGCTGGTCTCCATTCTGCCCGGTTACTCCGGGCTGAAAATCTTGCCCGGGTTCATAATACCGTTAGGATCAAACGCCCTCTTGATTCTTTTCATTAAC
>Ga0315554_1002729_pt1 | contig 10024 bp, 9 predicted proteins | sample SalMarSW160370MG_FD_202114 | JGI IMG/M metagenome (GOLD analysis project Ga0315554, IMG submission 202114) | Salt marsh sediment microbial communities from the Plum Island Ecosystem LTER, Massachusetts, United States - Salt Marsh Sediment SW1603-70 ... | reverse complement strand
CGTGGCGATCCCGATGGGCGTGGGCGGGGCGATCTATTTGTCCGAGTATGCGCGTGACACGTGGCTGACGCGCGCCGTCCGCCTGGCGATCATCAACCTGGCAGGGGTGCCGTCGGTCGTATACGGGCTGTTCGGGCTGGGACTGTTTGTCCTTTTCCTGCAGTTTGGCACGTCGATCCTGGCCGGGTCGCTGACGCTGTCGATCATGACGCTGCCGGTGATCATCAGCGCGGCCGAAGAAGCGCTGCGCGCCGTGCCGACCGAGTTCCGCACGGTGAGCGCCAGCCTGGGCGGGACCAAGTGGCAGGGGATCCAGCGGATCGTGCTCCCGCAAGCCTTTCCGGGGATCATCACCGGCGTGCTCCTGGGCCTGCTGCGTGCGGCGGGCGAGACGGCGCCGATCCTGTTCACGGTAGCGGCGTTTTACCTGCCCTACCTGCCGCATTCGCCCTTTGACCAGACCATGGCGCTGCCCTATCACCTGTTCGTGATCAGCACGCAGGTGCCGGGCATGCCGGACGAGATCAAGTATGGGACGGCGCTGGTGCTGCTGGTACTGGTGCTGTCGATGAACCTGGTGGCCACGCTGATCCGCGGCTATTTCCGGCGGCGGCGCGAATGGTGAACGAGCGTGCTGGCCGTGCGCCGCCCTGGAGTCGATAGGGACGGATGGAAGACGACAAGATCCACATCGAGGGTTTGAGCTACTCGTACGGCGACGTGCGTGCGCTGCACGAGATCACGCTCGATATTCCCGCAGAGGCGATCACGGTCCTGTTTGGGCCGGCCGGAGGCGGCAAGACGACGCTGCTGCGCCTGATCAACCGCCTGAACGACCTGGTCGACGGGACGCATATGGAGGGGCGCATCCACCTGGACGGGGAGGATATCTACCGGCCCGGTGTCGACGTGACCGACCTGCGGCGCAGGGTGGGCATGGTCTTTGCGCTGCCGCTGCCGCTGCCGGGCACGGTGCGCTCGAACGTGCTCTATGGGCCGGCGTTGGCCGGGATTCGCGACCAGGCGCGGCTGCAAGAGACGCTGGAGCGCAGCCTGGCCCAGGCCGCGCTGTGGGATGAGGTCAAGGACCGGCTGGATGACCCGGCGAGCGCGCTTTCTGGCGGGCAGCAGCAGCGGCTGTGCATCGCACGCAGCCTGGCGCTCGAGCCAGAGGTGCTGCTGCTCGACGAGCCAACCTCGGGGCTGGATCCGATCTCGACGGGCAAGGTAGAAGAGTCCTTGTTCGAGCTCAAGAAAGACTATACCATCGTCATCGTCCCGCACAGCGTGCAGCAGGCGGCGCGAGTAGCTGACCATGCTGCCTTTCTCCTGCAGGGCGAGTTGATCGAGCACCAGGAGGGCAAGCGCGTCTTTACCCAGCCACAGAAGCAGCGGACAGAGGACTATATTACGGGAAGGTTTGGTTAGCGGGTTGGAGAACGGCAAGATCCAGGTCGAGCACCTCGACTTTTACTATGGCAAGAAGCAGGCGCTGTCCGATATCACGCTGTCGATCCCCGAGCAGCAGATCACAGCGCTGATCGGCCCCTCGGGCTGCGGCAAGTCGACTTTTCTGCGCTGCCTGAACCGCATGAACGACACGATCCGGGGCACGCGCATCGAGGGCCGGGTGCTGCTCGACGGGCAAGATATCTATGCCCTGGGGATGGACGTGGTCAACCTGCGGCGGCGGGTGGGGATGGTCTTTCAGCGGCCGAACCCCTTCCCGCAGTCGATCTATAACAACGTGGCCTTTGGGCCACGTGTCCTGGGGCTGCACTGGAACGGGAACCTGGACGAGGTCGTCGAGCGCAGCCTGCGCGAGGCCGCGCTGTGGGACGAGGTCAAGGACAACCTGCGGCAGGACGCGCAGAGCCTGTCGCTGGGCCAGCAGCAGCGGCTGTGCATCGCCCGCACGGTGGCGGTGCGGCCCGAGGTGATCCTGATGGACGAGCCGTGCTCGGCACTCGACCCGATCGATACGCTGGAGATCGAAGAACTGATGCGCGCCTTGAGCGCAGAGTATACGATCGTGATCGTGACCCACAACATGCAGCAGGCGGCGCGCGTGTCGAGCCGGACGGCGCTCTTTTGGCTGGGCGACCTGGTCGAGTATGGCGTGACGGAGAACATCTTTGCCCGGCCCAAGCAGCAGTTGACGGAGGACTATATTACCGGGCGCGCCGGGTAGTCTCCTGCGCTCGGCACGACTGAGCCCTCCGGGTGGCGAATTCGCCACCCGGAGGGCTTTTGTGTTGAACGTTAACCAATCGTTAACAATCCGTTGACGTGGCCTTAAACGACGCGCGGTAAGATGTACGCTGACTACTAGATCACATCAAGATCACGGAGGAAAAGAATGCGTCGGTTATGGATGTCCATCTTGATTCTGGTGGCCCTGGTCGCGGTCGGTTGCACGCAGACCGCTGCGCCCACGGCGACGACGGAAGCCAGCCAGCCTACGGCAACTCCGCAGGCCTCGGCGCCCACAGCAGTGCCGGTTGACGGCGGCAGCGTCTCTGGGCAGATCCAGTTGGCCGGGTCGACGACGGTGCAGCCGCTGGCGGAGGTGTTGGCGGAAGCGTTCATGGCCAAGAACCCCGGCGTGACGATCGATGTGCAGGGCGGCGGCTCGAGCGTGGGCGTGACCTCGGCGGGTGAGGGCACGGTCGACATTGGCGACGCCTCACGTGCGATCAAGGATTCCGAGTTTGCAGAGTTCCCCAACCTGCAGGTCTATACCATCGCCTACGATGGCATCGCCATCGTGACGAACCCGGACGTCGAGCTGCCCAGCCTGACGATCGCGCAGGTGCAGAGCATCTTTGCCGGCGAGATCACCAACTTTTCCGAGGTAGGTGGTCCGGATGCGCTGATCACGGTGGTGTCGCGTGAGGAAGGGTCTGGCACGCGGGCGGCGTTCGAAGAGCTGGTGATGGCGGAAGGCGATACGGAAAAGGCGATCACCGAGAAGGCGCTGCTGCAGCAGTCGAACGGGCAGGTGCGGACGACGGTAGCGACCACGCCGAACTCGATCGGCTACCTGTCCTTCGGCTTCCTCGACCAGAGCATCGGCACGGTAGCGATCGACGGTGTGGACCCGACGGTAGCGAACGTGAAGAACGGCAGCTATCCGATCTTCCGCCCGCTGAACATGCTGACCAATGGCGAGCCGAACGAGCTGTCCAAGGCATTCCTGGAGTTTATCCTGGGCGCGGAGGGGCAGGCGATCGTCGGCGAGGACTATATCACAGTTCAGTAGACTGGCGGTCCTGACTCTTGGTGAGGAGGCACGGCGCGAGCGTGTGCCCCCTCTTCTGGCGTTGGTACAAGGATTGTGTGATGAGTGAAACGAGCGAGCAGTACAAGGATATACCCGCGCTGGCTGGCGACCGGCGCCCTTGGGTAGTGACCGCAATCGCAGCTCTGTTCGGGTTGGCTGCGATCGCGGCGGTCGTGGGAGGGCTTCTCCTGGACGTACGTCCAGCGGTCCTGCCGGTGGGAGGCACGATTGGGCCCTTGGAGACCGCCCTGGCGGGCCTCGTCATTGCAGGCTTGTGCCTGCTGGTGGCCTGGGGCCTGTGGCGGCGGCGCAACTGGGCGCGCACCGGCGTGCTGCTGCTGCTGGGTCTGGGAACGCTGTACTATTGGCTGACGATCCTGTTCAGCGTCTCGGCCCAGATCTTTGGCGGCGAGCAGGTCAGCCCCTGGGGCGAGATCGGCGCCGCGGTCGGCATGGGCTTGCTCAGGGCAATCGCCGTTGGACTGGTCCCAGGCGCGATCATCTATGCCCTGGTTCGCTACGAGCCTGCCTTCGAGGACAACCCGGGACAGCGGACCTTCATCGACCACGCTGTACGCTACTTGCTCCTGGCGACGGCATTGAGCGCCATCCTGATCGTCTTCTTGATCATTGCCTTCACTGTCTCTGAATCGTGGGAGGCGATCCGAGAGGTCGGGGTGGACACGATGCTGCTCGGGACCGTGTGGCGCCCAGGCTCGATCATTGGTACGGAAGATGCCCAGTTTGGCCTGGTGCCGATGATCGTCGGCTCGATCTTGAGCACCTTTGGCGCGGTCGTGCTTGGCGTCCCCCTTTCGGTCAGTGCAGCGATCTTGCTCGCCGAGGTGGCGCCGCCGCTGGTCCGCGAGACGGTACGGCCGGCGATCGAGTTGCTGGCAGGCATCCCCTCCGTGGTCTATGGCCTGTTCGGGATGGTGGTCTTGGCGCCGTTGATCCGCAAGATCCAGGTCCCCTACAACTCGGGGTTTGGGTTACTGAACGCCTCGATCGTGCTGGCAGTGATGATCATCCCGACCATCACCAACATTGCCGAGGATGCCATCCGGGCGGTGCCTCGTTCCTACAAGGAAGGCTCGCTGGCGTTGGGGACTACCCACTGGCAGACGATCCGCGACGTCATCCTCCCGGCGGGGCGCTCGGGCATCGTGGCGGCGATCATCCTGGGCATTGGGCGCGCGCTGGGAGAGACGATGGCGCTGATCATGGTGATCGGCAACTCGATCGCGATCCCCAAGCCGCTGACCGACAACCCGCTGACGCTGTTCCTGAGCTCGGCGCGCACGCTCACCGGCAACATTGCGGTCGAGATCAACTATGCGGCGGGTGCACATCGCAGCGCGCTCTTTTTCACGGGTGTGCTGCTCTTTATCATGATCATGTTGGTGAACACGTTGGCACGCGGCTTTATGAGAAGAAGGACACCGGCATGAACGTACAAACATCCTCTCAAGTCTCGGAGACGCGAATGGAACGGGCCAAGTCGCGCATTTCGTCGAGCAACCTCCTCCGCCGCAAGGTGGGGCAAGGCATTGCTTTTGGGCTCTTCTGGTTGGCCGCCGCCGTCGCCGTGGCGGCGCTCTTGTTCATCATCGGCTATGTCGTCGTCCAGGGCTCTCAGGTGATCAACCTGGCATTTCTGACCACGCGGCCTGCGGGCGGCGTGTCCGGCGAGGGCGGCATGTCGACCACGATCGTGACCACGATCTACCTGGTGGTGCTGGTCATTGCCATCGCCACGCCCCTCGGCGTGCTGGCGGCGGTCTACATGGTCGAGTATGCCAGCGAAGCCGAGCGCGAGAGTGCCCTGGCCCGGTGGCTGATCCGCATCGCGCGCAGCGGGGTCGAGATCCTGGCCGGCGTGCCTTCGATCATCTTTGGCCTGTTTGGGTTCGCGCTCTTTGTGTCGTTTATGAAACTCAAGTTCTCGCTGCTCTCGGCAGGGCTGAGCGGCGCATGCCTGGTGCTGCCGGTGATCATCCGCACTTCTGAGGAGGCATTGAAGGCGGTGCCGCGCTCCTACCGGGAGGGCAGCCTGGCGCTGGGCGCGACCAAGTGGCAGACGGTCGTCCAGGTCGTCCTGCCGACGGCGGCGCCGGGCATTGTCACCGGGATCGTGCTCAGCGTGGGGCGCGTGATTGCCGAGACGGCGATCTTTTGGGTGACCCTGGGCGGCAGCTACCGCTTGCCGACGGGGCTGCTCTCGTCCGGGCGGACGATGGCCCTGCACGTATACATGCTGGCCTCCGAGACGCGCGCGTTCGACAAGGCCATGGGCACGGCGGCGATCCTGATCGTGACGATCATTGTGATCAACCTGCTGATCAATATTACGTCACGGCAGCTGGCACAGCGAGTGATGGGGAAGCAATAAGATGGAAACGAAACTCAAGGTAAAAGACTTTTCTGTGTACTATGGCGGGTTCGAGGCCATGCACGAGATCGATATCGAGATCCCGGCGCACCAGATCACGGCGATCATTGGCCCCTCTGGCTGCGGCAAGAGCACCTTTTTGCGGGCCTTTAACCGCATGAACGACTTGATCCCGACCTCACACGTAGATGGCGAGATCTACATGGACGACGAGGACCTCTATGACATTGACGTCGTCGAGCTGCGCAAGCGCGTGGGCATGGTCTTTCAGCGCCCGAACCCTTTTCCGAAATCGATCTTTGACAACGTGGCCTATGGCCCCCGCGCACACGGCCTGCGCGCCCGCGCCCAACTGGAAGAGATCGTGGAGCGCAGCCTGCGCCGTGCCGTGCTGTGGGACGAGGTCAACGACGACCTGGAAAAGTCGGGCCTGGCGCTCTCGGGTGGGCAGCAGCAGCGGCTGTGCATCGCGCGCGCGCTGGCGATCGAGCCGGACGTGATCCTGATGGACGAGCCGGCTTCGGCACTCGACCCGATCGCCACGCTGCGCATCGAGGAGCTGATCCAGAGCCTGAAAGAGAGCTATACGATCGTGATCGTCACGCACAACATGCAGCAGGCGGCGCGTGCGTCGGACTATACGGCGTTCTTTAACATGATGGAGTCGCGCGCCGGGTACCTGGTCGAGTACGGGCCGACCAAGCAGCTCTTTACCAACCCGCAGCAGAAGGCAACCGAAGATTACGTGACGGGGCGGTTCGGATGAGCAAGCAACGGGTGCTGTTCTTGTGTACGGGCAACTCGGCGCGCAGCCAGATGGCAGAGGGGCTGGTGAACCATTTCCTGGGCGATACGTGGGAGGCCTATTCGGCCGGCACCAAGCCGTCGGGCTATGTGCACCCGCTGGCGAACGAGGCCATGGCGGAACTGGGGATCGACATCTCGGCTCAGCGGAGCAAAGCGGCGGACGAATTCCGCGAGATGGACCTGGATCGGGTGATCACGGTCTGCGATCAGGCTGCCAAGAGCTGCCCGGCGTGGCTGGGCAAAGGGCACGTCAAGCACATGGGCTACCCGGATCCTGCCGCAGCCCAGGGGAGCCGGTCGGAACGGCTCGATGGCTTTCGCCAGGTGCGCGATGGGCTCCGCGAGCAAGTGTTGGCGTATTTGCAGCAAGATGACGATCTAGGGACGGAGGTATTCTACCTTGCCACGGGAGGCCTTTGAGCGAGAGATCCGGCAACTGCAGGACGAGTTGCTGGTGCTGGGCAGCATGGTCGAGCGTGCCCTGCCGGAGGCGGTGCGTGCGCTCAAGTACCGCGATCATAAGCGTTCACGGCGCCTGATCGACGACGACCAGATCACCAACGAGAAGCGCTACGCGATCGAGGCCGAGACGTTGGCCTTGATCGCGACCCAGCAGCCGATGGCCGGCGACCTGCGTACGCTGGCCGCGGTCTTGGAGATTGCGACCGAGCTGGAGCGGATCGGCGATTATGCCAAGGGGATTGCGCGCATCGACCTCATGATCGGCGAGCAGCCGCTGCTCAAACCGCTGGTCGATCTGCCGCGCATGGCCGAATGCGCCCGCTCGATGCTGCACCGGGCGTTGGATGCGTTCGTGCGACGCGACGTGGTGCTGGCGCAGTCGATCCCGGCCGAGGACGACGAGGTCGATCGGCTGTACGAGCAGGTGTACCGGGAATTGATCAGCTACGTGCTCGACGACCGGAGCGCGATCCAGCAGTCGAGCTATTTGCTGTGGGCAGCCCACAACCTCGAGCGCGCCGCGGATCGGGTGACGAATATCTGCGAGCGGGTCGTGTTCACCTGCACCGGTCGCCTGATCGAGATGGATCAGGAATAGAACCTGAAGACCTGCAGCGCAACAGGGCGGCCCCTGGTAACGCGGGCCGCCCTGCTGGCGCGATCGGTGGTGCTGCGACGGACTCAGCTACTCTCTCCAAAGTTGCCGGCAGCGATGACAATGTCCAGTATGTCGACCATGCCGTCGGCGTTGAGGTCAGCCTGGGGATCGGCCCTGCCGAGATTGGCGCCAATGTAGACGATGTCGAGGATATCGATCGTGCGGTCGCCATTGGCGTCGCCACCCAAGAGCGTGACCGGATCGAAGGTCAGCACCGGGTCGGGCGGCACGGGTACTGCCCACTGTACGGGCAAGTAACCAGCATATACAGCACTGATTGTGCTGGGTACGGTGACCGCAATGCTGAACGCGCCGTCGGCAGCCGTGGTCGCTGTGGATCCTCCGGGCTGGGCCACGATCTGCACGCCGCTGTGCACGCTGCGTCCCTGCAGGCGCACCGTGCCGCGCACTGTCGGCGAAAGCATCTCGACAGAGAAACGATAGCCTGTGCCGGACCCGGTCACACCCCCCGAATTGTGGACGCGTGCGTAATAGGAACCGCTGGCCGGTGCGCGCCATTCCACGCGCGAGGCACGGCCCTCCGATCCGCTATCATCGTCCGTCAGCAGCAGCGAAATGCTGTCCCGATCGTAGAGCGAGAGCACCGTATCACTATTGGCCTCGAGCGCGCTCGTCTCGATCGCATACGCCTGTCCCTGCACCGCCATAAACCTGTACCAGTCCACCACGTCGCCGGGAGCGCAAAAGTTGTGCGCCCGGGGCGCAGCATCCGCCTGTACAACCGTCGCTGCTGCCGGATCGTCGTCGGGTTCGTACGCGTCGGGCGTGCAGGTCGGCGTGTCGCTGTCGACGCGCAGGACATAGCCGGTATCGGAGCCGGTGCGGCCAAAGTACTCGATCACCTCTACATAGTAGATGCCATCTGCGGGACTGGTCCAATTGATCTGCGAGGCCCACCCCGCACCGCCGTCGTCGTCCTGCCCGAGCAGCGTCTTGCCGTCGCTTCCATAGAGCTTGATCAACGTGTCGGCGTAGGTTTGTAGCTCAGTGGTCGAGATCTGATAGTTCCGCCCGCTTGTGGCGCTAAAAGAGATCCAATCGGCGGTGTCATTCTCGGGGCAAAAGCTGTGCGACTGCGGACCGCCGTTTACCTGCGTGGTGGTCGCCGTCGCATAGTCGTCATCGGGTTCGTAGGAATCGGGTTCGCACCCTGCAGTGAGCTGCAGGTAGGAGATGAGAAAGTCGTCCCAACGGGTGTTGGCAGTGAAAGAGAGATAGTCGCTGTCGCCATCGTAGGCACTATCCCACGCCGTCGGGCGAGCAGGAAAGTAGACCGTGATGCCGTTCGCGCCGGGCCAATAGTTGCCGTGCTGCTCGGCAAGGAGGACGGCGTCGGCCGCGGTCATCACTGCCTGTGCCGCCTGCCGGACAGCCGGCACCTGCGCTGCCTGGAAGATACGCTGCGCCAGGTCATAGAGGTCGACGTAATGCATCTGGAACTGCTGGGTCTCTTGCCGCACGGCACCGATGGTGCTGAGCAGGGCATCCTGATTGGCGATCAATGCTCCGGCAAACTGGTCGATCGCATCCACCAGCGCCCCGTAGCCCGCTCCGAGGTCGACCGCCGAATGTGTCTCTCCCTTGTAGGCCTCATAGTAGCGCGCGACGATGCTCTCTCCCAGCTCGGTGGCGTCCCACAGTGGATGGGCACGCAGGTCGGCGAGAATGGTGTCAAAGGGATAGCCGGTGCCGGGCTCTGTTTCCTCCGAGGCGGTGCGTACGCGCACGTACGGGCTGATCTGGACGTCGATCTCGATCATCGCCATGAGACAGGCGTCAAACGCGAGCAGGTCGATCGGGTTCCCCCCACCGTGCGTGACCTGAGCCAGGACGTCGCCCAGTTCGGCCATGTCGAGCGACTCGCGCCCGTTCGTGTCGTCCCATGCAATGGCCTTGCGCGGTTCCTTGAGCAAGCTGGCGCGTCGCCATCCGTCGCCGTGGTTCCAGATGATGGCTGCCGTGTGGCGGGAAGGGTAGGCTGCCATCCCCCACGCCATAAAGTCGCTCAACGTCTGTGGAGAGCCCATGTTGACCTCGCCCAGATCGCTGAGCGCGTTTCCGGGCTCGGGGGTCATGCCCTGCTGGACGAGAAAACGCTTGGCTCCCGTCCAATCTCCGTATCGATTGTCATAGCCAGGGATACGATCGAACTGGACGACGATGTTGACCTCAGGGCTGGAGCCTACCGAGGCCATCTCGATGAAATCGTCGACCGCTTCGCGCTCCAGGTTGTTGTCGGCATCGAGGTAGACGAGGACCGTCCACTCGGCGATCGACTGTTGGACTGCCGGGTCCTGGGCTGCCGCCTTAACAGGCAGAAACACCAGGAGCACTACCAGGCCTGTGATCAGGCACCGGAGGATGCGCATATACTCTCCGCAACGCCACAGCAAGCACCCGC
>Ga0315554_1002728_pt1 | contig 10024 bp, 10 predicted proteins | sample SalMarSW160370MG_FD_202114 | JGI IMG/M metagenome (GOLD analysis project Ga0315554, IMG submission 202114) | Salt marsh sediment microbial communities from the Plum Island Ecosystem LTER, Massachusetts, United States - Salt Marsh Sediment SW1603-70 ... | reverse complement strand
GCGTTTGCTAAGAGGGACACCTAAACCTGAACCTTCCTGTTTGCGGCGGATGGAACTGTCCACCTGGCCAAATTCATCAAAGACCTTATCGACGTCTTCCGGCGCTATTCCAATGCCGGTATCGGCTACCGCCACTTGTACGGCGTGCCCCGTCAGTTGAGCGGTGATGGTGACACCGCCGGTGGTCGTAAACCGGCTGGCGTTGGTCAAAAGGTTAATCAACACTTGACGAATACGTGTGGCGTCAATACGCAACAACGGCAAACCTGGCATAACCTGGACCTGCAGGTACAGATTCTTGACATGGAAGATGTCCTGTACCACGGCCACAGCTTCTTCAATGACCGTCTCGATCGCGGTTTCCTCAATGGTTATCCCCAATCGGTGCATATCCAGCGCCGTCAGGTCGAGGATATCGTCGATGAGCGATAACAGGTGGCGACTGCTCTGGTAGATTTGATCGACATCGCCGCGCAGCGTGGGAGACCACGTAACGCCGGCGTAGGTTTCCGGTGCGTTGGCCATCGTTTCGCTGAAACCAATAATGATGTTCAAGGGTGTGCGTAGTTCGTGGCTGATATTGGCAGCAAATTCTGTCTTGAGCCGGCGTGCCTCCTCGGCAGCGCTGTGGGCTTCTATCAACGCGTAGTTCATTTTTTCAATACGCTGGTATGCTTCTTCCAGCTGTTTGAGCGTTCGAGCCAGCGACGCACGTTCGTCGCGCAACTGTTCAAGGAGATGATGTGCCTGTTTGTAGGCCGTGCGCATCCAATTCAATGCGGTCAGAAGCTGGCGCGCACTCAACCATATGGTGAATGCGGTCAAATAGATAAGAATGTCCGGCGTGATGCTTTCGGAATAATCAAGCCAACCGGCGCCATGCAGGCGGGCAACGCTTGCGGCCGTAATCGCGGCTATCGTAGCTACGACAAAGACGCTTAAATTCGATTCGAGCAGACCGGCTACAATCACCACAAGCGGAAAATAATATTGCGCCAGGCTGTCCGGGTAGAATATTTTCAGGGAGACAATCGCGCCCATGAGGGTCAGAATGATGCAAACGAGCGCCCCCCGCAGGTGAGCGGCGCGCAACCTGGCTCCCGCCATGGCCCCCACGGCCAGCATAGCGGACACCAAAAAATAGCCGATTTGATGGTAATGTAAGGAAGCCCACAGAAAAGGCCAACTAACCAATCCCATTGCCACGGCAATGGATAAAACCATGCCGCGCCGGAATTCATCTAATTCCTCAGAGGTGGTAGTAGCCGAGATGCGTTGCCAGAAAGTCTTTATCGTCATATTCAGCTGCCTCCCGGTAGCCTTTCAGGGAAGTACCACATTTTGGAATTCCTTCTCAAGCGGATGCGCTTGCTAGCTCGATTAACCGAAACCTATCAACCTGCCCGCCAATTGGATGACTGCCTGACCAGCCGGGATGGGCAATACATCGGCCAGAATAACGTTCATTCGTCAATTTCAATTCTAATCAGAATTCAAGTAAGGCTTCCACAAAGATCTGAGCCGTGATAGTTTACTGGAGGTTTTTCGAAGGTGTATCGACGCTATACAAAGAAATATCCGATTCCATGCAGCGGTGTAATTCTTCCAGGTCAGCGGGGACGAATTGCGGTGGCGTAATTCTACCAGATCAACGGGGTTGATGCGCTGCGGCACTCTCCTATCGACCCAGGCAATGTACGCGCCGCCATACGCTGCCCGCAGCTTAATCATGGTTATCCTCCTAAATCCAAGAGATTTGCCCGGCCCTCTTCAGATTTTTGACGATGAGACGCACGTCCTGCACGTCGTCCCTCGAACATACAAGCAGCGCATCTTCCGTGTCGACAATCACCAGGTTTTCCACCCCGATTGTCGCGATCAGACGCTCATTGCCCATCACCAACGTGTTACGCGTATCGATGGTTTCATGAGGCCCGACAAGCACATTTCCCAGCGAATCGCAAGGCATCAACTCGAAAAGACTCGACCAGCTTCCGACATCGATCCAGCCGATCTGGGTGGGAATCACCGCCACATTTCGCGCCCCTTCCATGACGCCATAGTCGATGGTTTGTTCAGCAACTTGCGGCCAAACTCGCCCGATGACTTTCGTATATTCCTCAGGATCTTGCAATGAGGCTTCGACCTGCATAAGTTGGGTATAAAAATCCGGCATTTGTCGACGTAATTCATCCAGCAAACATTTCACACGCCAGGTGAACATCCCACTGTTCCAGAGGAATTTTCCACTGGCCGCCATCCGAACCGCATCTTCGACGTCCGGCTTTTCAACGAACCGCTGCACTCGAAAAACCGGCTGATCCGATTCAAGCGGAAGGCTTTCCCCTTTCTCGATGTAACCATATCCGCTGGAAGCGAAGGTGGGTATGATCCCAAACGTCACCAAATAATCGGACCTCGCGGCGATTTGCGCGCCCGCCAGCAACTTACGAAAGGATGCTGCATCGGCGATGAAGTGGTCTGCGGTCATCACGGCCATTATCGCCTCCGGGTCGCGCCTTTGCAGGTGAATGGCTGCCAGACCCAAAGCCGGTGCCGTCCCGCGGCCTTCCGGTTCCACGATGAAATTTTCGGCAGGCAATTCGGGGGATTGATCCCGCAACAGGGGGACAAGGTCCGACTTGGTAACCACCAAAATTTCAGCCGGAGAGAACAACGGCTGCAGGCGATCTACCGCTTGCTGGAAAAGCGTCCTCTCTCCAAACAGCTTCAACGATTGCTTCGGACGGTTGCGGCGGCTCATCGGCCACAGCCGCGTCCCACTCCCCCCCGCCATAATGACTGCATAAAACACCCCGGCGTTCTGCCTGCTCATTAGAAACCCCTCAGATTCGTGCTGCTCCGCCGAGGTAAGCCGGGTTTCGGCTCCCGCTTGAGGACCACGTATTCCAATCCATGCTGCCTGCAGAACTCTCTTTTCTCAGGTTGATCCCCATCCTCGTTGACGATGTAGATATCCGGCTGGATGCGTTCGATCTCCGGCTCGGCGTCCATCCATCCCGCGCCGGTGGAGATCAGCGCTTGCGTGACAAATCGAACGGATTGCACGACGTAGCGCCGCTCCTCCTGAGAAAACAGAGGGTGCTCCTTTCCTTTAAGTAGACGCAGATTGCTGTCGTTTCCGACCACCACGTAAAGATCTCCATAATCTGACGCCTCCTCGAAAAAGCGAACATGGCCGGAATGGAACCAATCAAAGCAGCCGGTGACCACAACTTTCTTTCTCCCGGAAGGCTTGCGTGGTATTGGGAGATATGGAAATCCCGCCAAGTCGCTGTCCTTGATGACGCTGTATTGAATGTCATGCCTATCGCAAAATGCACGCCGAGACTCCAGATCATCTTTCTCGCGCACCGCCCAAATATCAGGCCGGACCTCATTCTGCAGAGGAAGGTCAAGCCGTCCCTCGCCTTCTTCCGCGATCGTCACGGAAGATACATAGCGGTTGTTTGCCAGCAGGTATTGACGCTCCTCTACTGTGAATTTCATCGATCCGCGGGGTACAGCTTCGTCGGGTTCGTCCACCCACAGCAGCACATGGACACTCCCCAGCTTGGCTGCCTCCTCTAAAAAACGGATAGCCGGTGATTGCATGCTGAAAAAACTGCCGCTAACGAAGACGGTCTTTTCACTCATCTCGAGGCGTAATCCGAATCTTGACTTTTAAGGTTCCGGGGATGTTCTCTTCCGATACCACGTACAGATACCCGCCACCGCATCCGGAATACATCGCTCCCTCGTATTGCGTCTGGTAGCGTGTCAAGAGAGATTTCAAATCAACAGTGATTTCAGGATGAGCAACGGTATGCGGCAGAATGGCCTCCCAGCATTGCATGCATTCATTCATCGAAGCGCCAAGCCCGATAACATCGCGTGCCAGGATCGCGTCAAAGCAATCTCGTCCGGTCTTTCCCAAACGGGCTATCCATTCGGGGGATAGATTCTTTACACCCAACGGATTGTAATGGGCCGACCGCATGGCTACCGGAATCAGATGGAGTACATCTTCCAACCAGCTTGCAACAACAGGATCGTTGTTCGATTCCACGTGAACGGGAAAAATACCTCCCTCGTAGGCGAAGTCATAATCCAGCCGGCTGATCCCAGGATAAAGCAAACCCGCCATATCCTGCGAACCGGATGGCTCCGGCTTGTCCTTATTTTCCTCGGCATACAGCTCACGCACCAATTCCGCAGGAGCCCGATCGGGAATAACACCATTCCACAGACGCTTCGCCACTTCGCGCGTGCTGGTCGCCATCCCACAGCGGTCCATGAAACGAATAGTAGGTTCTATCGATACTACAACCATCGACCCCGGTGGTTCCGGGTTGAATTGCGAAACGAAAGGTTGATCGATCCAGCCTCCCGCGAAAGCCATTCGATAGGGGATTTTACCGATGACATCAGTGTTCTCATTCGTCCGTGATGTAGTCATATGACTTTCCTGATGTAAGAAGGTAAAGGGCCTAGTAGACTTCTTCGACGGTATGCCGGCCGGCTTTACGGTCTTGGAATTGCGTCTCGATCCAGGCATACGTTTTACGAAGACCTTCACGGAATGGCGTGGTGGGTTCCCAGCTTAACACTTCCTTTATAAACGTGTTATCGCTATTACGTCCGGCCACGCCGCGCGGCGCATCCAGGTCATATTTGCGCTCCAGCTTGACGCCGCCGATTTCCTCCGCCAGGCTTACGAGTTCGTTAATGGAGAGCAATTCGCTGGAGCCGAGATTGATCGGCGTCGCGATCAGGCGGTCGCAATGCATGATCATGTCGATCCCCTCCACACAGTCGTCAATGTACATGAAACTGCGTGTCTGCGTCCCGTCTCCCCAGATGACGATCTCGTTCTTCCCGGATTCCTTCGCCTCGATCACCTTCCTGCAGATGGCAGCCGGCGCTTTCTCGCGCCCACCGTCCCACGTCCCGAAAGGCCCATACACATTGTGGAAGCGGGCAATGGCGGTATTCAAGCCGCGCTCCGCCGTATATTCCTGGCAGAACATCTCCGACATCAACTTTTCCCATCCATAGCCCCGTTCCGCCATCGCCGGATAGGCATCGGATTCTTTTAGCGCCCGCACATGTGGATCCTGCTGCAGCTGCGTGTTGTAGGCGCATGCCGAAGAGGAAAAGAAATAGCGATTCACCCCTGCGCGATAAGCCGCCTCCAGGAGATGCGTATTGATCAGGATGCTGCGCAAACATTCCACGCGAAAATGCTCGATAAATCCCATCCCGCCCATGTCCGCCGCCAGATTGAAAACCTCGACGGCGCCTTCCACTGCGCGGATACAATTTTGCTTTTCTCGCAAATCCATCGAGAGGCATTCCACGCCGGGCACCCTCTGAAACCAGTACGGCAGCGGCTTTCGATCGATGGCCCGGATGCGCGTAAAACCCTGGTCATGAAAATGGCGAGTCAACGCACCGGCAATAAACCCCCCGGCTCCGGTTATGACGATAAGAGCATCCTTCTCGAGAACATCGAGAGCTGTTTTGTTTTTGGTTTTGTTCATCATGACTCCTTGTAAAATGCTACTACTACAACAGGACTACATTTCAATATCCAGACGTGGCTGTTTCGACAAGTCTCGCGTTGGCAGCGCGTTTGCTTCCAATTACTCTCGAAACCTTCCTGGTCAAATTACCATCCGTTTTCAACAACTTTCTCACTGCCGCCGGCCCCCACTCAATTCCTCCGGTGTTCCATTTAATTAATCTATGATTGCGACGCTGACGGCTGCGGGTGAGGTGCAATCGCCATGGAATCGACCTCGCTTCCTTTCCACGCGCCTGGCGCATCGCTACCAGACCACCCATGATCTGTAAGGGGATACCCGGCTGGTTCCTATCCTCTAAAACAGCTTACTTATGACTATCACCTATTGGCCATATTCCCTCATTATCAATAATGGGAGTCACTCCTTTCTTCAAAATGATGTTGCCATATTTTGCCGTCTCACCGGTCATGAGGACGGCAAATGCTTGTTTCGCCCTTTCGTAAAACTCAAAACGATCAATGCGTTGAATAGGCGGTGTGTTGGGCCAGTATTTGTCGATGATCAGCCGATATGAAACCTCCACGGCCGGATCTGCCTGATCGCCTGCAACCACCGCCATCATGATTAGTGGGCTTTCGACATAGGTATCCAGAATAAAAAGGGGCAGGATTGCATCCAATAAACCAGCGATCTTCAAACCATCTGCGCGCAACACACGTTGACCACAAGTCTCACCTGGAAAGTGCGCATCGGCGAGCACGATTTCATCCCCATGTCCCATGCGGTACAAGACTGCCAGTAAATCAGGAGAAATCAAAGGGGATATTCCAATCAACATAACCAGCTTCTCCTTTACTCAACCAAGCTAACTACTCTGCGAAGCGTGCCCCTTTCGGTTGGGCCAGATACGTAGAACTATACTTGTTCGTGCTCGACTCGAGGCCACTATCTTTCTCACATCATTGCCCATAGCGCTATAGGAAACCGTTAGCGTCATAAGTTGCAACAATTCTTGCCATCGTCAAGGCATGCCGTCCTGTGTTCTTGGACTTCCCACCCAGATTATTCTCTCGTCGCCGACTGAAATGCAACCATCTTAGACCGCGCTGCCAACCACAGGCATGGACGGCCTGTGCTTTCAGGCACAGGCCGTCCACGGTAGACCTAATTGGAAACTAGTAAAGCACGTTCTGAGCATCCTGAGAATCGATGTTGTCCTTGTCGACCATGATGAAGCCAGTGTCGACATAGTGGTCAACCGTCTCGCCTTCAAAGGCAACGGCATAAGCAGTCATGACGCCCAAGTAGCCCATGTTATAGGAGCTTTGAACGGCAATGGCCTGGAGCGTGTCGTTTCTGACCATTTCTGCCAGGACACTATTGCCATCGAAGCCAATCGCGGCAATCGTCCCTGCAAGGCCTGCTTGCTCGATCGCGCGGCCCATACCAATGGCGGTCGGCTCGTTGGCGCCGAAGATACCCACCAGATCTGGGTTTGCTTGCAGCACATTCGTCGTCTGGTCGAGTGCGGTGGGCATGTCGGCGTTGGAGTACTGAGTCGTGACGACCTCCAGACTCGAGTTCGCCGCGATGTAATCCTTGAAGCCACCCACGCGGCCGATCTCGGAGCCCACGCCGGCAACGTAAGACATAACGGCAATATTGCCGCTATCGCCGCCCGTGTTGGCCTTTACTTCCTCGATCAGCCTCTTGGCACAAGCTTCTCCTGCTGCATAGTTGTCGGTCGCGAGGAATGATACGTAGTTATCTTCCGGGCCTTCGAGCAGCGAGTCGATGATGACCACAGGAATGCCGGCAGCCTTTGCCTTCTCTACCACCGGGATGAGAGCCTGGGTATCTGAGGGCGCAAGCACGATCGCCTTCACGCCGCGATCGATTGCACTCTCGACGATGTTGATCTGCTCGTTGATGTTGCTCTCTGACTGGGCTCCAAGGAAGGTGACCGAGAGCTTGGGAGTCTTATCCTGAAGCTCGTTCTGGGCGTCCATTGCCCCAGTCTGTACATTCTGCCAGAAGCTGGAGTTGCCCGTCTTGACGATGACCGCAATCTCCCCACCCTCTTCTACCACTGCAGCGGGGGCAGAGGTTACTTCGACGATCTTCGTCACCTCAACTTCTCTCTCGATGACTTCCGCAGTCGCCGGAGCGCCGCAGCTTGCCAAGGCGAGAGAAATGACCATGAGAAGGCTTGTTAGAGCGAACAGTTTCTTATTCATATTATCTCTTCTCCTTCGAAATAGTCGGTTCATAGAACGGATCGTAGTAGCGTTGCCGAATTTTCATCAGTATGAAGCGAGCACCTCCTCTCGAGACATGAACAAAGTGGGGAGTCCGATATCGCGATCCTTCGTCTCTCACTTTCGGTTTCTGAGTCGGTCGACTGTTACTGCGCCGATAACCACGAGCCCGATAACGATCTGCTGCATGAAATAATTTGCACCCTGCATCGTGAGTCCCACGGTTAATATGCCGATGATGAAAGAACCGATCACCGTCCCTGCTACTGTGCCTACGCCGCCCATGAGGCTTGTGCCGCCGATGACGGCGGCAGCAATGGCGTTCATCTCGTAGCCAATTGCGCTGTTGGGTTGGGATGTGATCATGCGGGAGGCGAGGATGATGCCGACCAATGCCGTAAGCAGGCCGCAGAAAATGTAATTGATGATTTTGACCTGATGGATCTTGATCCCGGCGAGCCGTGCCGCCTCTTCGTTCGACCCCACGGCGTAGGTGTACCTTCCGAGCCGCGTTTTCGCGAGAATGAAATGAAAGACGAACGCCACTGCGATCATGATCAACAGCGGGTAGGATAGACCCGGGAATTCCGGTCCGGTCCCCAGGATGGTGCCGTTGCCCAACTCACCGAAGCCTTCAGGCGCCGGCTTTGCATTTGCATTCGTAATCGTAAGCGCAACCCCTCTGGCAACCATCATCATGCCGAGCGTTGCGATGAACGGAGGCAGCTTCATTTTGGTGATCATCAGTCCGTTGATGAAACCGCTCACGACTCCGACAAGCAGCCCGACGATCATGCTGAGCCAGATGGGGACTCCTTCAAGGGCAACCATCACGGCGATGGTGCCGGACAGGGCAACGATCGATCCGATAGAGAGATCGATACCGCCCGTGATGATCGTGAAGGTCACACCGATACCCATGAGGGTGATCGTGCTGGTTTGCAAGGCAAGCGTGAGAATACTTCGGACGGTAAAGAAATTCCTGGCCGTTATTGAGAAGATAGTAAACAACACAGCAACCGCAAATAAGCGAATGAACCTGTCCACAGCCAAGCCGCGATTCACGGCTGCCTCCCCGGCGCGAACTGCATCATCCCTGCTAATTTGTTCCGTTAATATCTCGCTCATGGCTGCTCTTTCCTTTTGTTTGGCCTTTTATCAGTCGCCGCTACGCCGACTCTCGCTAACGAGGCCGGTCCGGTGGCAGGATTGAGTACTTCAATCGGCGTCGTTTCAACACGGCCGCGAACCGTCGGTAGATCTCCCGTGAGAAGAACCGCAGAGCAATACATCATGCCAAACGTCTCCAGCGCGTTTGAGGAGATCATGACAGCACCCTTTCCTTCACGCGCATCAGTCAACTTCTGCCTCGGGAAAATCATTTCGGGCGCCAACGATGTAAGCGACCACCCGCTCGCGGAAATCATGAATGTCACCAGAGACGGGATAATCGCAGACTTTGCGCCCGTGACGCAGCACCACCATTCGCTCACTCACCCGATATATGTCCTCCAGGCGGTGGCTGATGATGATGATCGAACAACCCTGCGTCTTGAGCTCCCGTACCAGATCGAGCACCTTGTCAATGGCCGCCACGCTCAAAGCCGCCGTAGGCTCATCCATGATGATGACCTTGGCGTTGAACGCCGTCGCCCGGGCAATGGCCACAGCTTGACGCTGGCCACCTGAAAGTCGTTCCACACCCAAGCGTACGGAGGAGATGTCAATCTTGAGACGATCGAGCAGGCGCTGCGTCTCTTCTTCTATATGACGCTGGTCGATCACGCCAAACAAACCCATTTGTACGGACATCTCTTCCCGTCCAAGAAAAACATTGGCAGCCACACTCAGGTGGTTGACCAGGGCCAAATCCTGGTAAACCATCTCGATCCCCATTTGGCGCGCATCCAACGGATTGTTAAAATGCACTTTCTTACCTTCGATGAAGATTTCTCCACCGTCAGGGATGTAGGCGCCACTGAGAACTTTCATCAATGTGGATTTACCCGCGGCGTTGTCGCCCACCAACCCCAACACCTCATTCTCGTGCAGTGTCAGATCTACGCCGCGCAGCGCCCGGACGGCAGCGAAGCTCTTCTTGATATGCCGCATTTCCACAATGGGCGTGGCTTCTGTTTTGGGTTTCATCGCAATCTCCTTGAGTTTCGAGCTACAAAACTCTCTTGCCGACAAGGAAATGAATCACTCCACCAACGACACGAAAGCTGACCGTTCAAT
>Ga0315554_1002727_pt1 | contig 10025 bp, 11 predicted proteins | sample SalMarSW160370MG_FD_202114 | JGI IMG/M metagenome (GOLD analysis project Ga0315554, IMG submission 202114) | Salt marsh sediment microbial communities from the Plum Island Ecosystem LTER, Massachusetts, United States - Salt Marsh Sediment SW1603-70 ... | reverse complement strand
AATCAATTTAGTCCCGCCCCGGCCCCGTCCTTATCCCCTCCCGGCACTCCGGCATGTCCGTGCTGGCCTGCCATCTGGCGCAGCAGGCGGGCTTCACCTCGTGTATCGCGCAGGTCGCCAGCCCGTTTTCGTAATTTAGGAAAACGCATTTCCCGCCGGCGTGCCTTATCAGCCGGTACTCCGAGTATCTCCAGCGAGGGTCGTCGTAGAGCCTTTCCCAGTCCTCCGCCGTTATCCCCAGGTAGGCCAGGATTCTGTCTATATCTTCCGGCGTCACGAAAGCCTGGTGGCGCGTGCAGCAGACGCCGCAACGCCGGCAGGCCATCGTTTTGGTTTCGGATTTTGCCTTGACCATCTCTAGAACCGCTTCCTGAGTCTGGCGGCGGCGTCCTCGGGGGGCAGGATACAGATGTTCTCATCCTGGAGCATCTGGTAGTAAAACTGGTCGCTCGTCTCGATGGGCGAATAGAGCAGCAGCCCCCTCGGCGTTATCCTGGCGTGCGCCGTGAAGCTTTCTTTGTCGGACCCGGAGTACGTGCTCATGTTGAAGCTGATGAGGTTGAGCTCGCTGATATAGCCGAACACTTTGAGCAGCCCGTCGGTGAAATCGCCGAGGTCTTTGTCGGTAAGCTCGGTAATCGATGCCTTGCCCGGGAATACCGCTACCGCGTCGGAGAGCCTCCCCCGCGGCACGAAGGCTGTCAGCCATGCCACCCCGCCCGTTTTCCCCACCCACCTTTCCCCCGTCTTCCTCTCCTGCTCGACCAGATCGTTCCAGTAGTTCGTCCCCTTTTCTTTGTAGTAACGACCGGACGCCTCGATGACCTCCTTCTGCTGGTTGGTCGGGTGGTAGCCGGCGTTGCACTGGAGGTGCGGGTGGACCAGGCTGCCGCCGGCGGGGGGCATGTAGTTCCAGGCGATGAAGCTGTATTTCGCTCCGGTATCTATCTCCTGGACCCTTTTGAGGTAGGTCAGCGCCGCCGCCAGGGCGTTATACACGGTCTCGTGGTCGAACCTGTCCAGGGCGATGTAGTGCTCGTCCGAGACTGCCACGACCACCCCGTAGGTGTCGTACGGGTCGATGTTGGGAAAGGCCAGGGCTTTGCCCTTCCGTATCGCCCCCCCGGGGACAAGGTCGGGCGTAAAACGGGGCGTGATGCGCTCGACGAGCGGCGGGCAGAAGGGGCAGGTGAGGGCTCTCGACCTCTTTTGGAGGACTTTGAGGTCCGGTTTTATGATTCTTGATAGCGAGTACGGCACGAGCCGGCAGGTCCTGCCCGTCAGCGGGTCGAATCTCAGCTCCACGGGCGCGGTTGTTTCGACCAGCTCGCCGGATTTATCGCGCCGGAGCATCCGGGACGGCATTATTTCCCGCCGGAACTCTATCGGACTATGCTTTGTCTGTTTCATCCTCTATCTATTCCGCCTATTTCACTATCGCGCTTATCTGCTTGAACTTGTCGCCCTTCGCTTCTTTCAAAAGCTCGAAGAGCGCCATCTCCGTGGTGGTGGGCTTTATCCCCTCCGCCCCCATCCTGAAAAGCGCCACCAGCCTGTTCTCGTTCTCCCTTGAAGTAACGCAGTCCGCGACCACCTGTACTTCGTACCCCGCCCGCGCCAGCCCCGCGGCGGTCTGGTAGACGCAGATGTGCGCTTCTATCCCCGCTATGAGAACCTGCTTTCTTTTCAGGGCTTCCAGCGACCGGCAGAATGCCGCTTCGTCGCAGCAGTTGAAGCTGACCTTCTCTATCGGCTTGATGTCGGGCATCAGCTCTTTTATCTCCGGCAGCGTCGGCCCCAGTCCTCTGGGGTACTGCTCGGTCAGCAGTACGGGTATTTCCAGCGCCTGCGCCCCTCTGATGAGCTTGATTACGTTGCGCAGCAGACTTTCTTTCTCCTGCATCACGGGGAAAAGCCGTTCCTGCATATCAATAATCAGCAGGGCGGCGTTATCTGTCGTTAGTGTTTCCGTCTTCATGGTTGGACCTCGGTTTAAAACTCTATTCAGTATAAAATCATGCTCTCCGCGTGTCAAAGCCGCTTCCCTTGAATATTTGTCACAAATTTGTTATTTTACTTATGCCAATGTTATAACTATTAAATATCCGGTACTACATAATTCTGTTGATTTATCTTGTACGCGGAATTGAAGAATAAAGGGAGGTAAACATGAAAGGCGACCCTAAGGTAATTAAGACCCTCAACTCTTTGCTGGCGGACGAACTAACCGCAATCAATCAGTACATGGTGCACTCCGAGATGTGCGAGAACTGGGGCTACGATAAGCTGGGGGATGCCATTGAGAAACGGGCTATCGACGAGATGAAACACGGCGAGAAGCTTATCGCGCGTATCCTGTTCCTTGAGGGCACTCCCACCGTCACCGAGTTGCGCCCGATTCATATCGGCGCGGATGTCCCCAAGATGTTCGCCGCTGACCATGTCCTGGAGGCCGATGCCATCAAGGCGTATAATTCGGCTATCTATTTATGCGGCGAGGCGCGCGATTTCGCCACCCGTGAGGTTCTGGAGGGCATCCTCAACGAAGAGGACAAGCATATCGACGATATCGAGGAAGTCCAGGACGAGATATCGCAGATGGGCATCCAGATCTTTCTGTCCGTCAACGTCAAGTAGCCCCTGTTGACAGGCGCTTAATCTGGTGCCGGTTTTGCTTGCATCCGTTTTGGAGGGCTGACCTTGCCCGGTATTCTGGTGGTGCCTCTAATGTCACCCTGAGCGCAGCGAAGGGTCTCGGAGTGGTGGGCCTGTTCGTATTAGCCCCTGTCTGGAGAGGGGGCCGGGGGGTGAGGCACTTAATAGAAGCAGGGCGTTTAAGAGGGGCTGACGCCCCTCTTTTTCTTCTCCCCCTCTCCAAACAATCAATCTAACGTCTTCAGTCTATGGCCCTGTTTGGAGAGGGGGTCAGGGGGAGAGGAAAATACGGAGCGAGCGGATGAGATTGCCGCGCCTCCGCCCTAGGCGGATGGCTCGCAATGACAGAAACCTCAGGCTTTTTCGGAGAGCACCGCTCTCGAGCAGGCCAGGCCGAGTCCTTCCAGCAAAAACACTACGATAAAAGCCGCCGCCAGTATTATCACGTGACTGACGTTTATAGTAGCGCCGTTGAGGCCCGCGGCGATAAAACTAACGGCGTAAATTACCGTTATCAAATGGTCGAAGACCATGGTGCGCAGGCTGAAAGACTCCTGGACCTGCCGGTAGCGCAGTCCCGTACGGAAAACCGTCAGGATATTCCATACTACCAGCAGCAGCAGGATAACCGAAAGGTACGCGCTGACGACCGGGATACCGAAAAAGACATTCACGATGATATTCAAATAGCACAGGACAAGCAGGACGGCATACAGCACACCCGTTTTCTCGATGCCGAGCAGTACCGCCAGGGTGTTTTTCCCCGAAGCCTTATCCGACCTGATATCCGGGACCTCGTTCGCGAGTATCACCAGGAAAACGCTGAAAGCGCCGGGCAGCGAAGCAAGGGTAGCCGCGCTATCGAACCGGCCGGCCTGAAGATAATAACCGGTGGCCACGGCCAGCCAGCCGCAGGAAAACGCGATGGCCAGTTCACCCAGGCCGCGATACGACAGGCGGAGGGGAGGGGCGGTATAGAAAAACCCGGTGATAATCGCGACTGCGCCCAGGGGGATGGTCAGGAGACCGGTATGGAAACTTAGATACAGAGACAGCCCGATACCGCAAGCCAGCGCGAAGAAAATGGCGGCGGCTATTATAGCGTGGCGGCGGGGGATAAGGCCCCGGGGCAAGACACGGCTCCCGCCGGAAAGCCGGTGATAGTCTTCGTTAGCAATGTCCGTGGAATAGTCAAAATACTCATTCACCAGGAACGTCATCAGCATGACGCAGAGAACGGCAAAGGATGAAAGGACCAGGACCGACCAGTCGATTGGCACGCCCCGGCTCCAGGCGATAGCGGTGCCGAGAAGGAACGGGAGAACACCGCGGGCGGTAGCTCCCAGGCGGAAAAGGGCGAGCCAGGAAAGCAGGTTCGTCCCGGTAGAGACTGCCCGATACAAGTAGACCTCCTTAAGCCGCGCCGCGGTCACGGCACCTTCAGCCGTTCTTTTCAGGATAGCAGAAAAAGAGGGCAGGACAAAATGGCCGTACAGACCAAAAATAAGGCGCCGCTTGAAGCAACGCCTTATTCACCGAGTATAACAAATTATACACCGCAGCAACGCAGCGGAGCCGGATAAACCTATTCAGACTGCAAGCCTTTAATAACTTGAGCCAACTCCTGAGCGGGGTCGCTACAGCGTGTCCGTACCAGCGAAAGCAGTCCTGTTACGAAAACAGGGCGTATGGTAACGCTAAAACTACCCTTTGCCGATGCGGAAAAGTTTAGTGCCGCAAACCGGGCAAACGCCCTGGGTCGCCGGCCGGCCGTTCTTGAGAGTTACCTGTTTGGGGTTCTTAATCTCCCTCTTGGTTCTGCATTTCATACAATAAGCCTGAGCCATTGTTACACCTCCAATATTACTCTTGCCTAGCAGAGTAGCAAACCTGAGCGTATTTGTCAATAGCGGCGGGCGGAAAAAACATTACAATTTTGTGACCAATTCAGCTAATCCTGACCTCATCGCCCGCACGGGCATGGAGAAAGGCGGCGGCGGAGCCGTCTTTCAGCGATATTTCCAGATAGCCGCCGCTGCCAATCAAAGCCAGCAGCCCTTCGCCGGAGCCGTAGGTGAGGCTCAAGCCGCGGATGACGCGATTATGCAGCTCAACGGTGACAGCGGACGTGTCCGGGGGGAGTTCGGCGGTGGTGACATCAGTGATAAGGTTGCCGAAGCCATCGACGTGGAGGACGTGCCCCAGGAGCGAGCCGTCCGGGGCGCGGGAGGGGCATGACAGCGGCAGCACAGCCAGGGAGTCGAGATGAGGGCCGAAGTCGGAGGGACTGACGCCGAGGGAAAGATGGGCGGCGACGGGGGCAAAGATATCGCGGCCGTGAAAGGTGGCGCTGACCGGCTGACGCCAGAAGCGCGGCTCGGTGACAGCGAACGCGGCAACGCCGGCGTCGCTTTTCAGAGCCTGACGGCCGTTCTTTACCGGGCCTGTGGCATAGGGCCGGACAACATAGCCGAGGACGCCGTTATCCGGCGCCAGGAAGTCGAAAGCCGGGGTACGGAGAAGGACGATATTCCGCTCCGTGCCCACACCGGGGTCGACGACGACAACATGGATAGTGCGTTCGGGGAAAAAAGAGTAAGCGGTCGAAAGAACAAACGCGGCCCCGGCGACATTCCGAGGCCTGATGTTATGGCTGATGTCGACGAGGGCGGCGGCGGGGTTAATGTCTAGGATAACACCTTTCATGGCGGCGACGTAAGCGTCAGACAGGCCGAAATCCGTGGTCAGGGTTATCACGGCACTCATGGCTGCGCCCGCAAATCAGGAGCCTATTCTGAGGGAAACTATGGAAAGAACGATAAAGATAACCGCCAGCGCGATGGTAAACTGGAAAAGGGTCTTTTCCACGCCGCGCTTGGTGCGGTAGACCGTATCCGCCTGGCCGAAGATGCCCCCCAGGCCGCCGCCCCTCACCTGAAGCAACGAGACCAGCACCAGCGCCGCGGCGACGACAATCTGGGCGATATAGAGATACATTTCCATACTATTTTCTCCAGGATACGCGTTTTCAGGCAGCCAGCTTCTTCTTCAGCACATCGTTGACGAGCTGCGGATTAGCCCGGCCCCGGGTCGCCTTCATCACCTGTCCCACCAGGAACTTCAGGGCGGTCTCCTTGCCGGCGCGGTAATCCGCCACAGGCTGCACATTAGAGTTTATCACTTCACCGGCTATTTTCTCAAGCTCGGAGGTATCAGAAATCTGGGAGAGTCCGCGCTCCTTGATGATTTCCGCGGCGGACCTGCCCGTATTAAACATATCTTCCAGGACGGACTTGGCGGTGGCGATATTGATATCGCCATGGGAGCTGGCGATGAGCCCGCAGAGCATGGGAGGGGGAACCTTCTTACAGAACCCTTCGATATCTATCGTATTGGCGTTTATAATGCGGCTGGCCTCGCCGAGGAGCCAGTTGCTGATTTCCTTGGGAGTCGCCCCGCCACCTGCCTTAACAGCCTCCTCAAAATAGTCGGCCATGGCCCTGGAGCCGGTAAGCAAACCGGCGTCGTATTTAGGCAAGCCGTATTCCTTGATAAACCGGTCGCGGCGTGCCCCGGGGAGCTCGGGGAGCTTTTTACGAATCTCCTCGACCCAGTCGCGCCCGATAGCCACCGGAGGGAGGTCCGGCTCGGGGAAATAACGGTAGTCGTGGGCGTACTCCTTGGAGCGCTGGAGGACGGTCTTGCCCTGGGGCTCCAACCAGCCCCGCGTCTCCTGCGAAAGCTTTTTACCCTCGGCGGCGGCTTTACGCTGGCGCTGCGCCTCGTAGTCCATCGCCATAAAGACCGCCTTAAAGCTGTTCAGGTTCTTCACCTCCACCTTGGGGCCGAGCTCACTGGCGCCCACGGGCCGGATACTGATATTGGCGTCGCACCGGAAGCTGCCTTCCTCCATATTGCCGGTGGAGACGCCCAGGTACTGCAAAAGGCTGCGCAGCTTGATAAGGTACTGGCGGGCCTCCTCTGGCGAGCGCATGTCCGGCTCGCTGACGATTTCCATCAGGGGAACACCGGAGCGGTTGACGTCCACCAGACTGTAGTCCTCGCCGCCTTCGGCGCGGTGCAGGAGCTTGGCGACATCCTCTTCGAGATGGATGTGGTTGACGCCGATGGTCTTCTTCTGGCCGTCGACCTCGATATCCATCCAGCCCCGGCCGGACACGGGCATGTCCGACTGGGAAATCTGGTACCCTTTCATGAGGTCGGGATAGGGATAATTCTTGCGGGCGAAGCGGGTCATCTCCGAGATGGGGCAGTTGAGGGCCAGGGCGGACATGATGGTGAACTCCACCGCCTGCTTATTGATGACGGGCAGGACGCCGGGCATGCCCAGGCAGACGGGGCAGACGTGGGTATTGGGGGGCGCGCCGGCGTAGTCCGCCGAGCAGGCACAGTACATCTTACTTTTAGTCAGGAGCTGGGAGTGCACCTCAAGGCCGATAACGGTTTCGTATTCCATAGGCAAACGATAAATAGTATAGCACGGATTGGCCGGTAGCTGTTAGCGATTAGCTATTAGCTGTTAGCTGTAAGCTATTAGCTGTTAGCGGTTAGAAAGTGAGTGATTTGTTTTTTGTTTTTATTTTCGCTATTTTTTTACTGAGTCCCACGAACGATTTGTTCGTGGTAATTGTTTTATTTGTTTTTGCATTTTAGCTACGAATTGTTTTTGATTTGTTTTTTAGCAGTTTACAGTTTACAGTTCCCCACATCCCCCGGAATTACTTTAGGGGAAAAGGCGGGGGTTTACAAGGGGAGAATGTCGCTTTTTTATGGATTGTCTGTTGCCCTCACCCTGAGTCCCCCTGCCATGAAGCGAGATGGAGGGGAAAAGGGGTGAGGTTATCATCTGATACCAACAACAAACTAAAACGACTGAAATATTATCAATAACAGGACAGAATACATAGTCTCCGGTATTATTTGACATCGCCCTAATGGTGCGCTACTGTTTACAAAGTAGATAAAAATAGTCAACAATATTTTTAGAAGACGCATCGGTGAAACTATCCACAAGGACGCGTTACGGCGCCAGGGCTTTACTGGAGCTGGCGCTGCATAAAGGCGGGGGCCCGGTCTTTCTGAAAAACATCGCCGGGCGGCAGCAGATTCCGCTGCCCTATCTTGAGCACATCATCGCCCCTCTGATAGCCGGAGGCATTATCCGTAGCGCTAAAGGACCCAGAGGCGGCGTATCTCTGGCTAAAGACCCCGCGGAGATAAAGCTAAGTGAAATCGTGCGGCTGCTGGAAGGCTCTTTAGCGCCGGTGGAGTGCGTCGATAACCCGGAGGTGTGCCGCCGCTCAAAGACCTGCGCCGCCCGCGACGTTTGGCTCAGACTCAAGCAGGCGACGGACGGCGTACTGGAATCGACCACTCTTCAGGACCTCGCGGACGACCAGCGGAAAAGAGGCCGGACGGCTTCCGCGATGTATTACATTTAAGGGGGCATAAAATGGCAGGCAAAATCGAACACGTAAAATACTATAACCTGAAGATACCAAAGCTCACGCGGGGCGTCGCCGGGAGTATCCTGGAGCTCATCGGCAACACGCCCCTGGTGAAGCTGAACCGCATCGCCGGCGGGACCGGCGCGGAGGTGGTCGCCAAGCTTGAATATTTTAACCCTACCAGCAGCGTCAAGGACCGCATCGGCGTTGCCATGATTCTCGACGCCGAGGCAAAAGGACTGATAATAAAGGACACGGTCATCGTCGAGCCCACCAGCGGCAACACCGGCATCGGCCTGGCTTTCGTCTGCGCCGCCCGCGGCTACAGGATCATCCTGACCATGCCCGACACCATGTCCCTGGAAAGGAGGCAGCTCCTCTCCATTTTCGGGGCGGAACTCGTCCTGACCCCCGGGGCGGAGGGCATGCCGGGGGCGATAAAGAAAGCCGAACAGCTGGTGGCGGAGAATAAAAACTACTTCATGCCGCAGCAGTTTACAAATCCCGCCAACCCCGAGATACACCGCCTGACCACCGGGGAAGAAATCTGGCGGGACACTGGGGGTAAGGTGGACATCGTGGTGGCGGGGGTGGGCACGGGCGGCACCATCACCGGCATCGCGGAGGTATTGAAGTCCAGGAAGCCCGGAATCAAAGCTATCGCCGTGGAACCCGCCGGCTCGCCGGTGCTTTCGGGGGGAAAAGCCGGGGCGCACAAAATCCAGGGTATCGGCGCCGGGTTTATCCCGGAAGTCCTGCGCGAAGACCTGGTCGATGAAGTTATCGCGGTGTCTAACGAGGACGCCGGCAATACAGCCCGGCGACTGGCGCGGGAGGAAGGAATCCTGGCGGGGATATCGTCGGGGGCAGCGGCATGGGCGGCTCTGGAGGTCGCCAGACGGCCCGCCAGCCGAGGAAAACTAATCGTGGCTATCCTGCCGGACACCGGCGAGCGCTACCTGTCCACCTGGCTTTTCCAGGAAACGGGCAGCCGGACTTAACGCCTGCCTAATACCTCGCGTAGGTCGGGACGACGTTCTTGTATTTCTTAACCAGCTGCGGCCAGTCTGCCGGCAGCTCCACCTTTCCGGTCATCGGGGGAGGCCCGCCCTGTAAAAAGCCCATCCAGGAGCCGAACCCGCCGAAAACGAACACCCGGACGGGGTCGGGGTCAAGCGGGCTGGCGACGAAAATGTGGTCTTTATCAGCGGCGGCGGCCACGTTACCGCGGTCGAAAGGCTTGCTGTCGTCCAGGCCGAGCCTTTTATAATAGCCCTCCGGCACGACCGTATTTTTCACGATATATTCCTTGACGGCCGCCTTGCTCCAGCCGGCGTCAGCCAGCGACCTGGCGTTATTGGGCGTGAGTATAACAGCAAAAGCGCCCATGCGCGCGGGGACAACGCTGCCGACGACGGTCGCCAGGATGCCCTTATCATCGGTGCCGAAAGGCATCATCTGCTGGTACTGGTGGGGGAACATCAAAGTCAGCGCGGTCTCATCTTTCTTGAAACCCCGGCCCACGTGGAAGGGCTCCCAGGGGCTGTTCTCCTCGTTCTCGGCGGCCACCCATGAGTATTTGCCGGGGTTGCCGAGAACGCCCATATCCTCGACCTGCTTGCGGATGCCGCGGATGTTCTTGGTAATCAGCCCCATGGCCCGCCCGAAGGAAGCGTTGGCGATATCACCCGGGCTGGTGGCGCCATAAGTCGAGCGGAAATTGGCGTCCTCAGCCCCGGGGCCGTTTATCAACCAGAACGGTGAGAAAGAGCCGGTGCTGGCGGCCATCATCCCGCAGCCCGGACTCGCCGCCAGCAGGCGCACGCCGGCTATCAGGAAAGGCATGTGCACGGGCAGGCAGCCCGCCATGACCGCGTTGACGGCGATTTTCTCCACGGTGGC
>Ga0315554_1002725_pt1 | contig 10028 bp, 6 predicted proteins | sample SalMarSW160370MG_FD_202114 | JGI IMG/M metagenome (GOLD analysis project Ga0315554, IMG submission 202114) | Salt marsh sediment microbial communities from the Plum Island Ecosystem LTER, Massachusetts, United States - Salt Marsh Sediment SW1603-70 ... | reverse complement strand
AGAAGAAATATCTGAGCGAGCTGGAGAAGATCGCCCGGACCGTGGAAGACCACTTCAAGGAGATCCGCTCGATCCGTTTCACCATAGAAAACAAGAAGCTCTGGCTGATCGATCAGCGGGCCGTGATGATCAAATCCACCCAGGCGGAGATACAGACGCTTCTGGATCTGTACAACCGCAAGGTGGTGGACGACAGGTATGTGGTCTCCACGGTGAAACCGCAGCAGCTCAATGAGATCCTGCACCCGGTGATCAATCCCGCCTCGGTTACCAAGATGAAAGCCCTGGAAGGCGGAATAGCCGGTGCCCCCGGTGCGGCCATCGGCCGGGTGTTCTTCACCACCGAAGGCCTGCTGGATGCCTACAAGGATGCGCAGCTCAAGGGGGAGGATACCCGCCTGATCCTCTGCATGCCGGCAACCTTCGCCGAAGACGTAAAGGCCATCGAAGTTGCCACCGGCGTACTCTCCAATGAAGGGGGCTACTCGGCCCACGCCTCGGTCGTGGCCCGTCAATACGGCAAGGTCTCTCTGGTGAAACCGGAGATGCGGATCCGGGGTAAAAAAGCTACGGCGGGGGATGTGACCATTTCCGAGGGCGACTACCTGACCCTGAACGTCCCCTATTACGGGGACCCGGCCGTGTACCTGGGAACCGCCGAGCTGATCGAACCGGATCCCGAGGATTCGGGCCTGTTGGATTTCAACAAGCTGGTCCGGAAGCACGTGCATATCGATGCCTTTCACGTACGGGCCAACGTGGACACCCCGCGGGACGCACGACTGGCCAAGAGCTTCGGAGCCGCCGGCGTAGGTCTGTGCCGGACAGAGCACATGTTCTTCCACGAAAAGCGGATCAACATCTTTAGGGAGATGATCCTCTCCGACACGCTGGAGGAGCGAAAAGCGGCTCTGAAAAAACTGCAGAGCTTCCAGAAGACGGACTTCTACGGCATCCTCAAGGCCATGAGCCCCTATGAGGTCACGATCCGGCTTCTCGACGCGCCCCTGCACGAGTTCCTTCCCCATAACGACGAGGAGATGAAGAAGTTCATCGCCTATCTGAACAGCGGAAATGGAGGCATGCGCCTCAGCGAACGGGAGGTCCGGGCTCGCTGTGACGGCCTGTCCGAGTTCAACCCGATGCTGGGACATCGCGGCTGCCGCATCGCCGTTTCCTACCCGGAGATCTACGAGATGCAGGTGCGGGCCCTTTTTGAGGCGGTGTACCAGCTGCAGAAGGAAAAGGTCACGGTCCACCCCGAGATAATGATCCCCATCATCATGAACGAGAGCGAGCTCAAGCTCCTGATCTACGGCAAGAAGATCGAGGGGGGATCCATCCGCGGTTTGGTGGATGTGGAAGAGGAGGTGCGCAAGACCGCCAAGGCTCAGAAGGCCGCGTACAAAATCGGGACCATGATCGAACTGCCGGTGGCCGCCCTGGGCGCCGGAGAGATCGCCCGCTATGCCGAGTTCTTTTCCTTCGGCACCAACGATCTGACCCAGACCACGCTCGGATTGTCCCGGGATGACTTCAACAGCTTCATGCCCGACTACACCCAGTTCGACGTGCTGGACGGAAATCCCTTTCAAATTCTCAACAAGCACGTCAAGGAGCTGATCGAGGTGGCCGCGGGCCGGGGTCATCTGACCCGGCCGGATCTGATCACCGGATTGTGCGGCGAGCACGGAGCGGTTCCCGAGAACATCCGCTTCTGCATGGAAACCGGGCTGAACTACGTGTCCTGTTCCTCCTACTCGGTGCCGATCGCGGCGCTAACTATCGCCCAGATCAACATAGAGAAGGCTGCGGAGACGGGTTAGGGTAGGGGTTTCACACGGCTGCGTCCTTCAACTCTTTGGAGCGCTTGCGAAAGCGTTCGGCAAACTCGTTGTTTCCCATCTTGCGGTACAGCTCGCCGAGGCTGCCGTACGCCTGCCAGTCCTGGGGATCCAGTCCGATAACGCTCCGGAAAGTCTGAGCCGCCTTCTCCAGCCGCCCCTCGGCCATATACAGAGATCCCAGGCGGTGCTGCAGCCAGACATCCTCCTTGAAGAGCTTGATGGCTTTTTCAAGAAGCAGGATCACCGTCTCCCGTTTTCCGCTTCGCTCCATGCAAATCACCAGGGGTTTGACCAGGTCCAGCTCCTTGGGCGATTCCAGGAGAAGCTCCCTGTACAGGAGGATCGCCTCTGGGTACTTGGCGGTCTGCCGATAGCTATGGGCCAGCATGATTCTGAAATCCGTGTTTTTCGGCTCCCGGGGAAGGATCATCTCCAGCTGGGTGCAGGCCTTGGCGTAAATGCCCTGATCGTAGAGCTGATGGGCATAACTTTTTCGCAATTCCAAATTGTCAGGGTACGCCTTCAGATAGTCGGCGTAGGCACGGAGCAGCTTGCTCTTGTCCTCCAGGCGGACGTACACCTCGATCAGCTTCGCCAATGCCTGCTCGAAATCCGCGGCCCGTTTGAGGGTGCGCTTGAACCACCCCTCGGCCAGTTCGGGGAGATCCGCCCGCAGATACTCCTGTCCCAGGGCATTCATCAAATGCGGATCCGGTCCGCTGCGGCGGATCTGCTCCTGCAGCGCGGAAATGGTCTGGCGGACGTCGTCCACCAGGCAGGGCAGGCTGAGGGCCCTGTAGTAGAGGGCGTATTCGTCCTCGGGATGGAGGCGCAGGATCCGGTCTAAAACGGAGCTCAGCTCTTCATAATCCCCCTGCTCCCAAAGCACGGCTGCAAGCCCGTAGTTGAACTCCAGGCGATTTTTGTCCGTGTCCAAAGCCCGCAGGTAGTGGTTCTTGGCCTTCTTCAGCTCCCCGAGCTTACTGAAGGATTCCGCCATGATGGCATGCATGTCTCCGTCCCGGTAGGAAATCCGCAGGACCCGGCGGGCGCTCTCCAAAGCCTCCCGGTGCCTCTGATTCTGAAAGAGAACGATCGTCATGATCCGTAGAAGGCTCTGGACGTCCTGGGTGGAGATCTTTTGGCTGCCCAAGCGCTGCATGGCCTCGGTCATCTCCTCGAAGGCGGCTGGGTTGTTACCCTGCTGCAGATATAGGATCGCCTTCTGCAGATGCAGGACCGGGTCGTCGGGAGCCAGATGGCCGGCCTCCTCGAAGTGTAAAAGCGACAGCTCCCGATCTCCCAGCTCGCGGTAGATGCTGGCCAGGTACAGATGGGCCACCAGGCTGTCCGGGCGATGCTTGCGGATGAACAGAAGGGTGTCCCGGGCTTCCTCGTAGTGATGCCGGCGGAACAGTCGGATTCCGTTGGTCAGTAGAGCGTTGAGGTACCCTGTAAAGATGCGCTGATTGCCCGGTTCAAGGCTCAGGGCCCGTTCGAACACGGAGATGGCGGTTTGGGGTCGACCGCGTTTGAGCAGGGTCAGTCCCAGCAATCCCAAAGCGGGCACGAAGGACCCGTCCAGGGTGGTGGACGTTTCGAGATGCCGGAAGGCGTGGCCCAGCAGTCCCAGGGTGAAGTAAGCACGACCCAAGAAAAAATGACCCTCGGCGGAATCCGGTTCGAGTTTCAGGTAGAACTGCAGCGCCTGGATCGCCCGGTTGAAATCACCCGCGGCGTGATAGGCGCGGCCCAGATACAGCAGGGCCGCAGGAAACTGGTCGCTCTGCACCAGGACTTCTTGAAGCAGCTCGATCGCCAGCTGGTAGTCGCGATTGCGTCCGGCCTCCAGAGCTCGGCCAAAGAGTTCCTGTATGTGCTTTTCACTCATGAACTTGCTGTTAGGGTGCTAGCGCCTGTCGGGGTGCTAGCGCCTGTTAGGGTGCTAGCGCCTGTTTACAAACAGGAGGATATCATATAAGTATTAGCCTATGGTAGAGGGGATAGCCCAGATCGTCTTCCTTCAGGTAGTGAAGGTAGAGCGTCGGTTCGCGATTGTCCGAATCCTCTATATTAGCACCCTCTTTGCCCTGTTCAATGTGTTCCGCAATCCCCTGATCAACCTCAAAATCGACCATCTGCTCGCCCTGCTCGGCTTCATCCTGCTGGTAGGTTACTCGATCATCGTAATCGTGCTTACGGGCCGGGATTCCTTTAACGAACGGATGGGACATCTGTCCAACGGGATCGATGCAATCGGGGCGGCGGTTTTCTTCGGAATTTTCCTCTCCTTTCCTCCGGAAGGACTGCGCAACCTTGCCGTTGTTCTGGCGGAAGTCTTCTTCTTCGCTCCTGTCGTGACCTCCCTCATCAAGGTGAAGCCATCCCACACAGGCTCGGCTACGGTGTTCTCCATGTTTACCTCGGGCATCGTCATCGCCATTCACCTGCTGGTCACCATGCCCGGCGCCAGCGTGAGCTACCCTGTATTCGTTCCGGGCATCCTGTTGGTGGCCGGGATTGCTATGTGGGGCACCGCGGTTTCCTTCAACCGGCTATTCAGGGGGCATATGGTCACCGAAGATCTGGCCCGATCGTCCCGTCGCCTGCGCATGTCTATGGAAATCGTCCAGATCTCGGTGATGAATCTGGGGGAGTTCGTAAACAACCTGGAGCGCATCTCCAACACCCTCTACACGGGCGCCCACAATCAGGCCAAGAGCGTCGAGCATATCGCCGCTTCCGCGGACAGCCTGAAATCCGCGATGGGGCGGATCACCGAGTCTACTACCCGGTCCACCAACGCTTTGAAGCAGACCGTGGATGTCTCCACTCAGGGCAATCAGACCATGCATCGGATGATCACGGAAATCGCCGACATCCATGAGGTTGCCGAGCAGATGGATGCCGCTCTGGAATTGATCAATGAGATCGCCGATCAGACCAACCTCCTTGCCCTGAACGCCGCTATCGAGGCTTCACGGGTGGGAGATGAAACTTCCGGTTTCTCGGTCGTGGCCGGCGAAATTCGTACCCTGGCCGAGCGCTCCGCGGAGACCTCGGGAGAGATCAGTCGACTGGTCAAGCAGATGGAGAAAGTAATACTGGTGGGGGGGGAATCCTCCAACCAGGCCGGGGAAATCTTCGAGCGCATCAACAGGGACCTGAGCAGCTACGCTGATTTTGTCCGCGGTCTCAACACGGCCGTACAGGAGCAGCAGGCTGCCAACCGCGCGGTGAGTGAATCCCTGGACAAGATCCACGCCGTCACCCTGGAGAACAGCAAGGCCGCGGATCGCGTTCGTGAGGTGATCGGGGAGTTGAAGAAAGAGGTGAGCAAGCTGAAGGACCTGGTGGACGGCAAGCTTGTGGAAATACCTCTGATAGACAGCAGATCGATCAGGACGCCGCCTCCCCGCTGAGGCGAGGCGGAGGATGCTAATCAATAGGCGGTAAAACCATGAAACTTGTAGTAATCGGAGCCCAGTGGGGAGATGAGGGCAAGGGAAAGATCGTCGATTTCCTGGCCGAGGACGCCGACGTCGTTCTCCGCTACTCCGGCGGGGCGAATGCCGGTCACACCGTGGTGATTCGCGGCCAGACCTTCAAGCTGCATCTGATCCCCTCCGGCGTAATCACCCCGAGAAAACAGGTGGTTCTGGGGATCGCCATGGTGGTCGATCTGGAGAATCTGTTCGAGGAGCTCGCCGGTCTGGAAAAGAGCGGCATCTCCTGGAAGGGTAGGGTATTTCTATCCGATCGGGCGCACCTGGTGCTGCCGCAGTACAAAGAATTGGATCGCAAGCGGGAGGCAGAGCGACGCGTTCCCATCGGCACGACGGGCCGGGGCATTGGTATCACCTACGCCCTCAAAGCCCATCGGGACGGGATCCGTGTCGCGGACCTGTTCGATCCCGAGGTCTGGAAGAGGCTCACCAAAGAGGAGAGGAGCTTCCTCCAGCCGTATCGGGAGAAGATCCGGGATATGGTGGTGGATGTATCCCAGTTCCTGTTCGACAGCCGGGATCGGAACATCCTGTTCGAAGGTGCCCAGGGGACCCTGCTGGACCTGGACCTCGGTACCTATCCCTTTGTGTCATCGGGGATCTCCTGCGCCGCCGGGGCGGCCATTGGTGGCGGCATCGGGCCGCACAGCCTGGACAGGGTGGTCGGGGTGTTCAAAGCCTATAGCACCCGGGTGGGGAACGGGCCCTTCCCCTCAGAGTTCACCGAGCAGCGGGACGGCACCCTTGGGGATACCATCCGAGAGATCGGCAAGGAATACGGTGTGACCACGGGACGCCCCCGCCGTTGCGGCTATCTCGATCTGGTTGCCTTGAGCTACGCCTGTCGCAGCAACTCGATAGACGGGCTGTGCCTGACCAAGCTCGATGTGTATGACGGCATGGAGGAGATCAAGATCTGTACCGCCTACAGCATCGACGGCCGGGAAACCAGGGACTTCCCTGCGGCAATCGACAGCCTGAACAAGGCCGAACCGGTGGTGAAGAGCTTTTCCGGCTGGAAAGAATCGGTGAAGGATTGCCGCAGCTACGCGGATCTGCCGGCTGAAGCAAGAGAGTACATCGAGTTTGTCGAGGAGCACCTGCAAACTCCCGTGGAGATCGTTTCGGTAGGTCCCAATCGAAGCGAGACGATCCTTCGCACCAGCCCATGGACACCATCCTGATCCTGGATTTCGGGAGTCAAACGACCCAGTTGATCGGGCGTCGCATCCGGGATCTCGGTGTCTACACGGAGATTATTCCCGGCGACGGTTCGTTGGACGGGCTGATCGGCGCAGATACCCGCGGGCTGATTCTATCCGGGTCGCCTTTCTCGGTGTACGATCCAGATTCCCCCCGTCCGGACCCCCGCCTGTTGTCCCTCGATATTCCGATCCTCGGCATCTGCTATGGAGCCCAGCGGCTGATCCAGGATCAGGGAGGCACAGTGGCGGCCCTTCCCAAACGGGAGTACGGACGATCGGCCGTACGGATACAGAGCCCTTCGCCCCTGCTGGAGGGTCTGCCCGACGGATTCATTTCCTGGATGAGCCACGGCGACACGATTCAACGTGTAGCTCCGGGCTATCGTGTCGTGGCCACCACGGAGAACGACCTTCCCGCAATCGTGGTCCATGAAAACAAGCCGATCTACGGGCTGCAGTTCCATCCCGAGGTGACCCACAGCCAGCACGGCGAGCAGCTGCTGGAAAACTTTGCCCTCCGTGTGTGTGGGGCGAAGAGACAATGGAACGTGGAGGCTTACCTGAGGACCATCCGCGAGAAGGTCAGCGACACCGTGGGGGACAAGAAGGTGCTGCTGCTCACCTCAGGAGGGGTGGATTCAACGGTTGTCGCCGCCCTGCTTCTGGCCACGCTGTCCCCAGACCAGGTCTACCTGATGTACATCGACTCGGGGTTGATGCGAAAAAACGAGTCCGAGGAGGTTGCGGAGCTCCTCGGGCGTTTCGGGGCGCGGCACCTGCACGTCATCGACGCCTCCGATCGTTTCCTGGACGCCCTGGCCGGGGTATCCGACCCTGAGGAGAAACGGCGGATTATCGGCGACATGTTCATCAGCGTACAGGAGCAGGAGATCCGCCGCCTGGGCATCAAGAGCTCGTTCCTGGCTCAGGGGACCCTGTATACAGACATGATCGAGAGTGGTAAGGGGGTGGGTAAGAAGGCGGATGTTATCAAGTCCCATCACAATGTGCGCTCTCCTCTGGTGGAGGATAAGCGGGCAAACGGGCTTCTCCTGGAGCCTCTGGCGACTCTGTACAAGGACGAGGTGCGCCGCCTGGGGGAGAAGCTCGGGCTTGCCCGGGACACGGTCTGGCGCCATCCCTTTCCCGGTCCCGGACTGGCGGTGCGTATCCTGGGCGAGGTAACCCGGGAGAAGGTCAGGATTCTGCAAAACGCCGACGCAATATACATTGAGGAGCTCAAGAAGAGGGATCTGTACGATCAGATCTGGCAGGCTTTTTCCGTGATGCTGCCCCTGCGCTCAGTCGGTGTAGCCGGGGATATCCGCCGCTACGGCTTTGTCCTTTCCTTGCGAGCCGTGGTGTCCCGAGACGGTATGACCGCGGATGTGTACCCCTTTCCGACCCTCGATCTTTTGGAGATCTCCTCCCGGATCACCAATGAAGTACCGGAAATCGGCCGGGTTGTGTACGACGTGTCCAGCAAGCCTCCTGCAACCATCGAGTGGGAATAAAAACATTTTTATAGAAAGCGCTACGTAGCCGATAATCTTGTTGATGAATCCCAATGAAGAACTGTCCGACGATCTTCCCGTGTCCACGATGATCCGCTGGATCGCCAACAAGTACAATATGAGCAAGGCGGATCTATCGCGGATGTTTCAGACGACCCAGTCTACAATCCACTACTGGCTAAAGGCGGATCGCATTTCCTACAAAAATTTGAAGAAGGTGCGGGCCAGCTATTACTATCTCCACAATACCACCGATCCCCACGCCGGGGAGAGGAAGTGCGAGGATTGCCAGGAGTGGCAACCCGTGGACCAGTACCGCGACGGGAAGGCCATCTGCCGCAGCTGCGAGAACAAAAAGACACTGCGTCACTACTGGGAGAACCGGGAGCAGGAGCTGAAGCGCAGAAAAGCCAAGAACTGGTACAACAAGCGGGCTCACGCCTCGTAATTTTTTTCATCAATCCCACAAGGTATCATCCCCCCAAGAAACGCTCAAAAATCCCCGCTGATCCTTGACAAGCTCCTAAATATGAGTAATTTACATATGTTTATAGACCTAGCTGTCGAATAGGAGAAGATCATGGCAGATCAGAACTACGCCTTCGAAACCTTGGCGCTGCATGCCGGCCAGGAGCCAGATCCCACCACCCTTGCCCGGGGTGTTCCCGTGTACCGGACCAGCTCGTACCTGTTTCGGGATACGACTCATGCGGCGGATCTGTTCGCCCTCAAGGAACCGGGTAATATCTACACCCGGATCATGAATCCAACCCAGGATGTCCTGGAGAAACGCATCGCCGCCCTGGAAGGCGGAGCCGCCGCCCTGGCCCTGGCCTCCGGTACTTCCGCCATCTATTACTCGATCATCAACCTCTGTTCCGCCGGGGAGGAGATTGTTTCGGCGAACAATCTGTACGGCGGCACCTTTACCATGTTCGATGCCATCCTGCCTCAATTCGGAATCACGGCAAGGCTGGTGGACCCCAAGGACCCTGAAAATTTTTCAAAGGCCGTAAACGACAAGACCCGGGCGCTCTACGTGGAAACGATCGGCAATCCGGTCCTGGATGTGGTGGATTTGGAAGGGGTCGCCAAAATCGCCGAGAAGCACCACCTGCCGCTGATCGTTGATTCCACCTTCACCACACCCTATCTGCTGCGCCCCTTCGACTACGGCGCAACCATCGTCTGTCACTCGCTCACCAAATGGCTGGGAGGGCACGGAGTCGGAATCGGGGGGGTCGTCGTGGATTCCGGACGCTTCGATTGGACGGATGCCCGGTTCAAGCTATTCAACCAGCCGGACAATGGGTATCACGGTGTGCGCTTTGCCCATGATCTGGGGGAGCTCAATCCTCTGGCCTTCATCCTGCGCATGCGCCTCGTGCAGCTGCGCAACCTCGGGGCCTGCATCTCCCCGGACAACGCCTGGATGTTTCTGCAGGGAATCGAGACCCTGCCGCTCCGCATGGAACGGCACAGCGAAAACGCAGTCAAGGTGGCGGAGTATTTGAAGAACCACGGCAAGGTCAGTTGGGTGCGTTACCCCGGGCTGGAAGATGACCCCAGTCACCCGATTGCCAGGCGGTATCTGAAGCGAGGTTTCGGAGGCATGGTCGTGTTCGGGATCAAGGGGGGACGAAAAGCCGGGGAGACATTTATCAACGGCCTGCAGCTGTTTTCCCATCTGGCAAACGTCGGGGATGCCAAGAGTCTGGCCCTTCACCCGGCAAGCACCACCCACTCCCAGCTGTCCGAAGAGGACCAGAGGGCTTCGGGCCTCACACCCGATCTGGTGCGCCTCTCCATCGGGCTGGAGCACGTAGATGATATCGTCGCCGATATAGAGCAGGCGTTGGCAAAGTCCTGACGTGGCGCTTCCACACCACGAGACGCGCACGCTGCGCTGATTTCACGTGGTGTGCGCGGCAACCGCACCCCCTCCCTGCAACCTAC
>Ga0315554_1002721_pt1 | contig 10039 bp, 4 predicted proteins | sample SalMarSW160370MG_FD_202114 | JGI IMG/M metagenome (GOLD analysis project Ga0315554, IMG submission 202114) | Salt marsh sediment microbial communities from the Plum Island Ecosystem LTER, Massachusetts, United States - Salt Marsh Sediment SW1603-70 ... | reverse complement strand
GGTCCTTACAAATGATGCAAAAGAGTTCCGTACACATATTAACCATTAACAGTGGTTCGACCAGCATCAAGGTGGCGCTGTACCAAATTGGGCAGGAGGAAATGCGCCTGTTCTCCGGCAGCCTGGAAAAGATCGGGGAAGGCAACGGCCGTTTCCAGATTCACAGTCCCAACGAAGAGCGCTTATTCAGCCGGCTGTTGCCACTGCCCGACCACCAAGCCGCCTTGCAAACGCTGTTCGATTGGCTCGCGGAAGCCCATCCTTCCCACAATCTTGACGTCGTTGGGCATCGTTTGGTGCACGGCGGGGCCGAATTCGTCCAGCCCCTCTGGATTTCCTCGGACGTGCTCTCCCGTCTGAAAAAGTTGATCCCATTGGCCCCCGATCATTTACCACACGAACTTAAAGCCATCCAGGCCGTCGGCCAGGATTACCCCAACGTCCCACAGGTCGCTTGCTTTGACACGGCTTTTCATCGCTCTTTGCCCCGAAAGGCGTACCTGTTTGCCCTGCCGCAAACTTACGAACAAGAAGGGCTGCGGCGTTATGGTTTTCACGGCCTGTCCTGCGAATACATCTTGCAGGAGCTGGAAAAGGAAGCCGGCAGTCAGGCGTCCAAAGGACGCCTGGTCATCGCTCACTTGGGCGGCGGCGCCAGCATGACGGCCGTACTTAACGGTCAAAGCGTGGACACAACAATGGGACTGACGCCGCTTGGCGGCTTGATCATGGGTACGCGCTGCGGCGATCTGGATCCCGGCGTCCTGCTCTACTTGATGCGCATCCGCGAGCAGTCCGTCGACGCACTCGACCACCTTTTGAATCAACAGTCGGGCCTTTTAGGCGTATCGGGCATCAGCGCCGATATGAAAGAGCTGCTGGATCAAGAAGCGCAGGAGCCAGGCGCCGCCGATGCGGTTTCCCTGTTCTGCTATCAGGCCAAAAAATTCCTTGCCGCGTTGTCTGCCGCCCTGGGCGGCCTGGATACGCTCATATTTACAGGCGGCATCGGCGAAAACGCGGCGGCCGTTCGTCAGCGCATCTGTCACGACATGGCATTCCTGGGAATCCGGCTGGATCCGCCTCGCAACCAGGCAAACGAGGCGATCATATCACCGGCGGGCAGTCCGGTGACCGTTCGGATCATGAAAACAGATGAGGACCTGATGATAGCCCGGCACACCTTTAATCTGCTCGTCCAACGCGAAAGCAGCTTGGGCGCAGGCGTACCGCCTGATTAACTTGCGCAGCGGATGAAGACCGGAGATCCAACCTGTCTCCGATTTCCGGCCTTCAGTCTTCAGTGCGTGAACTCATCTTTGGAACGTCACTTTAGGAGGGCAACGTGTCCGACTTGACTCAAGATCGTCTGCGCAAAATAGACGCATACTGGCGGGCCGCCAACTACCTGGCGCTCGGCCAAATTTACCTGCGAGACAACCCGCTGCTGCGCGAACCGCTCAGCGCAGATCATATCAAACCACGACTACTCGGCCACTGGGGAACCAGCCCCGGACTCAGCTTGATTTACGTGCATCTCAACCGCCTCATCCGGGACACCTCCGCCAACATTATTTACATTATCGGCCCAGGCCACGGCGCCCCGGCCATCTTGGCGCATACCTACCTGGAAGGAACTTACACCGAAGTCTACCCGGACATCACGCTGGATGAGCCAGGCATTTTGCACCTGTTCCGTCAATTTTCCACGCCAGGAGGCGTTCCCAGCCACGTAAGCCCGGAAACGCCCGGTTCCATCCACGAAGGCGGCGAATTGGGCTACTCCCTGACCCATGCTTTTGGCGCGGTCTTCGACAATCCAGACCTTATCGCGGTCTGCGTGGTAGGCGACGGCGAAGCGGAAACCGGACCACTGGCCGGCAGTTGGAAGTCCATTACCTTCCTGAATCCGGTACGAGATGGCGCGGTACTCCCCATCTTGCATCTCAACGGCTACAAAATCTCCGGCCCGACGGTGATGGGGCGCATGGAAGATGAAGAATTGGAAGAGATGTTTGTCGGGTACGGCTACAAGGTCTACTTCGTGGCCGGCGACGATCCGCTGAAAGTTCATCCGGCAATGGCCGCCACGCTGGATCAGTGCTATACGGACATACGCAGCATACAAGAGGAAGCGCGCACGCATGGATTTTCAAGCCAACCGAAGTGGCCCTTGATCATTCTACGGACACCCAAGGGATGGACGTGCCCGAAAGAATTGGACGGTGTGCCCCTGGAAGGGACTTTCCGCGCACATCAGGTTCCCATCCCCGATCCCGTCACCAATCCCGAACATATGCAACTGCTGGAAACGTGGCTTCGTTCGTATCGCCCGTCGGAGTTGTTTGACGACGAAGGCCGCCTCATTCCCGAGTTGGCCGATCTGCCGCCCAAGGGCAATCGACGCATGAGCGCCAATCCCCACGCCAACGGCGGCCGTCTGCTGATCGATTTGAATCTTCCGGATTTCACAAGCTACGGGGTTGATGTCCCCACACCCGGCACGGTCATCGCCGAAGCCACGCGGGTGTTGGGTCGCTATCTGCGCGATGTCTTTGTGAAAAATGAAAAGGAGCAGAATTTCCGCCTCTTCTGCCCCGACGAGACGAATTCCAACCGTCTGAATGCGGTCTTTGAGGTGACAAACCGCTGTTTCACCGGAAAAACGATTCCCATTGACGATCATGTTTCGCCCGACGGCCGGGTGATGGAAGTGCTCAGCGAGCACCTCTGCCAGGGGTGGCTCGAGGGCTATCTGCTTACCGGCCGTCATGGCTTATTCCCCTGCTACGAAGCGTTCACGACGATCGTGGATTCGATGTTCAACCAACACGCCAAATGGCTCAAAACGACGCGGGAATTGGACTGGCGGCATCCCATCGCCTCGCTGAATTATCTGTTGACATCGCACACCTGGCGGCAGGATCACAATGGGTACAGCCACCAGGGACCGGGATTCCTCGACACCGTGATCAACAAGAAGGGCGCGGTCGTGCGCATCTATCTACCTCCCGATGCCAACAGCTTGCTTTCCGTAATCGACCATTGTCTCCGCAGCCGCAATTACGTCAACGTGATCGTGGCCGGCAAGCAGCCCGATCTGCAATGGTTGGATATGGAGACGGCCCGGCGCCATTGTGCACAGGGGGCCGGCATTTGGGCGTGGGCCGGAAACGAGGATGGCCAGGAACCGGACGTCATTTTGGCATGTGCCGGCGACGTGCCAACGCTGGAAACGGTGGCAGCGGCCTGGCTGCTGCGAAAGCACGCCCCGGAATTGAAGGTGCGCCTGGTCAACATTGTGGACGTGATGAGTCTTTCGCCGCCCGCCTACCACCCGCACGGCATGGGCCCTGAAGCATTTTTGGATCTGTTTACCGGGGACAAGCCGGTGATTTTTGCCTATCACGGTTACCCGCGCATGATCCACGATTTGGTACACGGCCGTCCCCAGCCGGCTCGTTTCCACGTGCGCGGCTACATGGAAGAAGGGACTACCACGACCCCCTTCGACATGGTGGTACGCAACCAGCTCAGCCGCTATCACCTGGCAATCGAAGCGCTGCGGCGGACGACGCGGCTGAAGGACAAAGCGAACCAGGTGATCGCCGCCTTCGAGGAAAAATTAACCCAGCACAAATACTACATCCGTGAAAACCTGGAAGATATGCCGGAGATTCGCAACTGGAGATGGCAGGCGTAACAGGGATAGGACACCGAAAATGAATTGGCACAGCGAGCACCGGACATCTCTAGACTTTTACAAGTCGACTCCGCCGGGCCGAATCGTGAACGAGGGAAGAACCTTTTGATGACGGACTCGAACGAAAACAAAGCTCCCGGCTGGCCGGGCATTCCACCGCGCTGGACTTCCAGCGCCAAATGCGGCGTCGGCGCGTCCTTCAATCCGCCCAGCCGCGTCTGGTTTACCCTCAGCCACGGCATCTTCAACGAAATCTATTACCCGCGCCTGGATTACGCCTGTGTGCGCGACATGGGCTTGATTGTTACCGACGGGGATACCTTTTTCTCTGAAGAAAAGCGCCACTGCAGCCACGAGATTGCCTTCCTGGCTCCGGCCGTGCCCGCCTACAAGCTTACCAATACTTGCCTGGACGGCCGCTATACCATCACCAAAGAAATCCTGGCCGACCCGCAGCGCGACGCGGTCTTGCAGCATACCCAATTCATCCCCATCATGGGCAGCCTCGCAGACTACCACCTCCACGTATTATTGGCTCCGCACCTGGGCAACCGAGGCGCGGACAACACTGCCTGGATTGGCGACTACAAAGGTGTCCCCATGTTATTTGCCCAACGGGATGACCTGGCGCTTGCGCTGGCGGTTGACATCCCCTGGCTCCAGCGTTCGGCCGGTTTTGTCGGCGTGTCGGACGGCTGGCAGGATTTGAGCAAGCACAAGGTCATGACCTGGGCGTATGATCTGGCCGAAAATGGCAATGTGGCGCTTACCGGTGAAATCGATCTGGCGGCGGGAAACGGTCGGTTCGATTTGGCGTTAGGGTTTGGCCTCAGCGCCGAAGAAGCAGGACACCGTGCCCGCGCCGCCCTGTTGGACGGCTTTAGCGCTGCGCGGCAGATGGCGGTTGCCGAGTGGCAGGCGTGGCAGGACAGCCTGCCCGCCGTTGGCGAAACTGCTGCCGGCAAAAAAGGGGGGCTCTATCGTATCAGTACGGCAGTGATGCGCACCCACGCCAGCAAACGATTTCCCGGCGGATTCATCGCCAGCCTCTCCATCCCCTGGGGCTTTGCCAAAAGCGACGACGATTTGGGCGGTTACCACCTGGTCTGGCCACGCGACCTGGTCGAAACGGCCGGCGGATTATTGGCCGCCGGTGCGCTGTCCGACGCCCGCCGCGTCCTCGAATATTTACAAACCACCCAGGAAGCCGACAATCACTGGCCGCAAAATATGTGGCTGGACGGGTCGCCCTACTGGAGCGGGCTGCAAATGGATGAAACCGCTTTCCCCATCCTGCTTGTCGATTTGGCCTTTCGCCAGGGGGCGTTGACAGGCACCGACCGAGAACGTTACTGGCCCATGGTGCGCCGCGCCGCTCAATTTGTGCTGCAAAACGGGCCGGTCAGCCAGCAAGACCGCTGGGAAGAAGACCCCGGCTACTCCCCCTTCACCCTGGCCGTGGAGATTGCCGGGCTGCTGGCCGCTGCAGAAATGGCTGAAGTGATGGGGGAAGACGATGCGGCTGTTTACCTGCGTCAAACAGCAGACACCTGGAATGCCAACATCGAACACTGGACGTACGTTACCGGGACCGATCTGGCCGGCGAGGTCGGGGTGGATGGATATTACGTGCGCATCGCACCGCCGGAAACGGCCGACGCCGCCTCACCCAAGGATGGATTTGTGCCTATCAAGAATCAGCCGCCGGGACAAAGCCTGGAGCCGGCCAAACACATCATCAGCCCGGACGCGTTGGCCCTGGTACGCTTTGGACTGCGGTCCGCCAAAGATCCGCGAATCGTCGACACGATCAAAGTGATTGATGCACTGCTTAAAACAGAAACGCCAAACGGAGTCGTCTGGCACCGTTACAATGAAGACGGATACGGTGAACACGAAAATGGCGCTCCTTTTGATGGCACCGGCATTGGCCGCGCCTGGCCGCTGCTGACCGGGGAGCGTGGCCATTATGAACTGGCGGCCGGAAATAAGCGGCGAGCCCGGAAAATGCTGGCTGCCATGACCGCTTTTGCCAACGAGGGTGGCCTTTTACCGGAGCAAGTTTGGGATGCCGCCGACATTCCTGAAAAGGAGTTGTGCTTTGGTCGTCCGGCCGGCTCGGCCATGCCGCTGGTGTGGGCGCACGCTGAATATGTGAAGTTGTGCCGCTCGCTTGCCGATGGTGCGGTGTTTGATATGCCGCCGCAAACGGCCATGCGCTACGTTGCGGGAAAAAGTGGGTCGCCGTACGCGATTTGGCGTTTCAATCACAAGTGCCGCATCATTCCCGTCGGGAAAACTTTGCGGCTGGAGTTGTTGGAGCCAGCCGTTATCCTGTGGAGCGATGACAATCGACAAACCACCCGTGAAGCCCACACCCGCGACACCGGGCTGGACATGCACGTTGCCGATCTGCCTACTACGGAATGCAAAGCCGGGACCGAAATATGGTTTTCTTTCCAGGCGCTGGGCGACGAGCGCCGGCGGGACGAAGAATTTGTCGTGACGCTGGCAGGTTGAGGTTAATTTCAAGCACTGTTCTGGCTGAGAATGCAGATCCTTTCTAAAAATACCCACTAACACAACTTGCAGCGGATATTGTCATAACCTTGTTGAATTTCTGGTCAGGCTCATCTATCGCATGACGGGAAAAATTGCATCCAGATGAGGTTTTTCCCCTAAAAGTTTTTACCTTGTAACGAAAAATCCTATCTAGGACTTTACATGAATAAACGTGATCCATTGATGTTAGAAATATAAGTGTTTAACGGTCAAACCATTATGGATTAGTTCTTTAAGCGCATCAATCCCAATTTTTAGATGCATATCCAAATATTCTTGTGTGACATTTTTATCGCTTTCAGTGGTTTTTATTCCCTCTGGAATCATCGGCTGGTCTGAGACCAGGAGTAATGCGCCGGTCGGAATTTCATTGTAAAAACCGGTAATAAAAAGCGTGGCAGTTTCCATGTCGATTGCCATTGCCCGGACACGCCGCAGGTACTCCTTGAATTGCTCATCGTGCTCCCAGACGCGACGGTTGGTGGTGTACACTGTACCCGTCCAGTAGTCCTGACCGAAGTTGCGGATGGTGGTCGAAATGGCCTTCTGCAGATTGAAGGCTGGTAGAGCTGGAACTTCAGGAGGAAAATAGTCGTTTGAGGTGCCCTCGCCGCGGATGGCAGCAATCGGCAGGATCAGATCGCCGATGTCATTTTTCTTTTTCAAACCACCACACTTACCTAAAAAAAGAGCGGCTTGGGGTTTAACAGCACTCAATAGATCCATTACAGTAGCAGCGTTGGAACTACCCATGCCAAAGTCAATCAATGTGATGTTTTCGGCGGTGACATTGGGCATAGGTTTGTTGTGTCCACGGATAGGGACGTTAAACCATTCCGAAAATTTGTTCAGATAGTCTTCGAAGTTAACCAAAAGGATATACTCCCCGAAGTCCTTCAGGGAAGTGTCGGTGTAGCGTGGTAACCAGTTGGCAACAATATTTCCTCTTGTTTTCATTAGATCTCCAGGGGGTGCTTTTGTTCTGAGAGCAAGTCATCCGATATTTTCGTTGGTTGGGAATCGGCATGGCAGAACGGGTATTCCCAAGCTTCTGATCTCTACGAAAACAATTTCGGCCCATCGATTGCAAATTTCGCCGCACCGTTCGTTCTGCAAAGATGGGATCTCAGGTCGCCTCCAGCGAGATTGGCTTGAGAAGGCCTACTCCCTCGGATACGTGCTTCGTCGCATATGACAAGCACAAAAAATTACACATTCAGATGCGTAAAAGGAGGAACCAGTCATGATTAACAATAGCACATTCTTCGTTGGATTGGTGTAAGGGGGAAAAACCGGTAAGGGGAAAACTATATCCACAATAAACCCGACATCGATTCAAGCGGATGCCTATTTCGATTTTACCTTCCATAATAATATCTATCTTTAGCATTATAAGATTCAGCATAACGTTGCCTGTGCTGGCCGAAAATGTACATCCGTTCTAATGCAATATCATTGAATTCAATAGGTGTAAGGGGGAAATACTTGTAAGAGGGAAAAACTATATCTGTACTGAACCCCGGTGTAATATCACTTCAATCTGAGCTTCTTTACCACCTACCTATTGCACTTAAAAGAAAAAGTGGCCGTTTTGTAAAGCATAAGCTGCCCGTGATTTCTGAAAATGTGCTTATTGTACAGACCGATTCTGCACGGATGATGTTTTTCCACCCTACAGGTTTGATGCTTGATCCATCTGACCGAGGAGGTTCCCCTATACGACGAAATGCGTCATGCATCTACCCGAAGCAATCATAAAAATCCTCCGAAATGTCACAAATGCATCTCGAATATTGTTTTAGAAAGTGAGCAGGAAGCTGGCAGGGTGCTATCGAATTTCTAATTGCAGCTTTAGATGTCACCCTCCGTAGGACTTAGAGATCATCACAACGCAACATCGTTATTGAAGACGGATGGGGAAAATTCATACTCCAAGCGAATAATTCTCGAGATTTCTGCGAAACATCTACCAAGGCGATAGGGGTGTAATGATGAAAACCAAACGGAAGGATCTCCTGCGATCTGTTAGCCTCCTTTGTGTCATCACAATCGTTTTCTGTTTCCCGCTGCCTGCCGAGGCGGACAGCATCGTAGTAAATTCTGTCGACGATGTCGATGACGGTCAGTGTGATTCCACGCATTGCTCCTTGCGAGAGGCGATCATCGAAGCCAACAATTCACCCGGTCCGGATTCGATTAAATTCGACATCCCCGGCGCGCCACCCCACCGCATCCTGTTATGTAATGCCCTTCCTGCATTAACGGATGACGCAACGACGGTGGATGGCGCCAGCGAGCCCGATTACGCTGGCACACCGGTCGTGATGATTGAACCGATTTTCGTTCCTGACGAACCACCCGTTTATACGCTTCACCTCCCATGCTACCCTCCTTACGTTGGACTGCAGATCGAAGCCGATGATATCGTGGTGCAGGGGCTGGGAATCGGCAACTTCCGTTACTACACACTCACGTTATACCCGCCCGTGGCAGGCGGGATCGTGATCCAGAGCGGCAGCCACGCCTTAATTCAACACAACTATCTCGGAATTGACCCATCCGGACAGCCGTTTGGCAACGACGTTGGCGTGCTCATCAACTCGAGCGAACACCTGATCAAGGAAAACGTCATCTCGGGGAATTACGCCGGAATCTATGATACAAGTGGCCACAACACAATTACTGGTAATCTCGTTGGGACTGATCCGACGGGTAATTTCCCGGTTAATAACGATACGGGCATCTGGCTAAATTTCAGCGCCACTCATGACATGATCGGAGGACAAGTGGCAGGTGAGGGTAATCTCATCTCGGGCAGCTATTACGCCGGCATATACATCCAAACCGACAACAATACGGTCCTTGGAAACCTGGTGGGGACAAATATCACCGGTGACGCAGCCATCCCGAATTATATGGGAATAGAAATCTGTGGAGGAGACTATAACGTCGTCGGTGGTGCCGCTCAAGGCCAGGGCAATGTGATCTCGGGGAATACTTATATGGGGGTTTCCATCCATTGCACTCATGGGAATGAAATCATGGGAAATGTGATCGGCACGGATATCAGCGGGCTGCAGCCCCTGGGAAATCACATGGGAGTCGGCCTGGCCGGTGGTTGGAACGTCATCGGAGGAGAGGCGCCGGGTGCCGGCAACTTGATCGCCTTCAACCTTGACGAGGGCATTGGACTGGCTGATCCTACAGTCCACCACAGGATCATTGGCAATGTCATTCATTCAAACGTCGACGGCGTAAGGATTGGGATGGCATTTGGGTGGTGGCCAGAGCAGATAGCGATATCTCGCAATCAGATTCACGACAATCTCGATTTGGGCATCGATCTCAAACCGTTTGGAGTCACGCTCAACGACCCCGGAGATGCGGATGTCGGGCCGAACACGCTGCTGAATTTCCCCGAATTGACCAGCGCAAGCACGTCGATGGTCTCGGGAAGCGCTTGTCCGAATTGCCGGGTGGAGATATTTCTCGCCGATGGAGATCCGTCCGGTTATGGTGAGGGTGCGGTTTACCTTGGATACGGAGAAGCGGATAATGCGGGAAATTTCACCGTACCGATCCAAAATGTGGCTGCCTGCGATCCCATCACGGCGACAACGATCGATAGCTTGGGCAACACTTCAGAATTTTCGGCGAACGTGTTTGCAGATTGCGTTACCGTGACTCCCATTACATCGATCATCCTGAGTCTCGGGTTGGTGTTGGGCGGCGGGATTGCGGCGACAGTTCTGCGGCGCGGTACGGGTTCTACGC
>Ga0315554_1002720_pt1 | contig 10041 bp, 11 predicted proteins | sample SalMarSW160370MG_FD_202114 | JGI IMG/M metagenome (GOLD analysis project Ga0315554, IMG submission 202114) | Salt marsh sediment microbial communities from the Plum Island Ecosystem LTER, Massachusetts, United States - Salt Marsh Sediment SW1603-70 ... | reverse complement strand
GCAAAGACAGCAATCAGCGTCATCTGGCCGACTGTAAACGGGACCACTGTGATTGCAGCCATCGTGGCGTATAAATTGATCAGCAGTCCGCTGATGATGGGTATTGCTGCCTCGCTGGGCAGGTTCAGCCATCCCATTAGCGGTTTAAGTATGATGTCGGCTTCGTAGAGCCAGCCACTCCACTGGAGAAGGGCCACCAGCAGGGACACAGGAATGATAATCTTACATATCCAGAGAAAGTTTCCCCATCCCTTTTTGACCCCCTCAAACAGAGCACTCTTTAGCTTGGTCTTATAGTCAGGCATCATACCTTACAGGCTTAATCATCGCCATGCTTCTCCAGAGTATTATAGAGTAATTACTAAAGCCTGTCTCACCATTAAGAAGACTCAGCCACTCGCAGATTGACAGGCACCTGGCTGGACTGTAAACTTTCATCAATTAGAGCTATTAGACCTGTTACTGAATCTACTACAAGTTGGAGGGGAATTGAGTTGATTATCGATGCACACTACCACTTCTTCTCACGCTGGCCTGTTGACGAAAACGTGGCCAGAAATATGGTAGAAGGGTTTTTGCTCGACGGCGAGAGGACTGGCATGAAAAAGTCTATGGAAGAAGTCTTGCCAGTCTACCGAAATATCATGGATGACCCGGAGTGCGACAAGCTGGTCAGGCGCATGGATGAAGGCGGCATCGACGTTACCGCAATCTGTGTGGTGGACAACACAGATAGGGGCACGGACAATGAACGTGTCATGGAAATCAACAAGCTCTGCGCCACTGCGGCTGCGGGACACCCGGGGCGGCTCATTGCCCTGGCCGGAATCGACCCCCGTAGACCTGAGGCCCCGGCATTGTTTCGCCGTTGTATCGAAGAATTCGGCATGAAGGGCCTGAAATGGCACCCGGATAACGGCTACTACCCGAACAGTCCGGAGGCCTACGCCGTGCTGGAAGTCGCTAATGAACTGGGAGTCCCCCTGCTGACGCACTGCTCTCCACTCCCACACTCACGTGCCAGGTATGCCCTACCCATTCATCTTGACGACGTTGCCGTGGACTTTCCCGACCTGGAAATCATTGCTGCCCATATGGGAAATATGTGGTGGCACGACTGGGCGTCACTGGCACAATACAAGAGGAATATCAATGGGGATATGGCCATGTGGCAAATCCTGGCCGCAAGCAAATCCCATCTCTTCCGCCGCTACCTGCGAGAAATCGTGGATGTTGTTGGAGCAGGGCAGGTATTATTTGGTTCTGATGGCCCCATCTTTGAGGCTCATGTATCTAACAGAGATTTTGTGGGTATAGTCAAGGGCCTGACGGAAAAAGGCCCAGATGGAATATCTTTCAGCCAGGAAGAGATTGATGCTATACTAGGTGGTAATGCAGCCCGCATCTTCAAACTGGACCAGAGCGGTACGGAATCGCATGGGTAATAACAGGGAGGATATCTAAATGTCGTTTGCACTGAGCCTTGAAGAAGCTAAGGAGAGAGCCCTCTACCATATGCATCATGGCTATCACTGAGGACCCAGCGTCCTGCAAGTTATGTGGGAATCAGAAGGGCTGGGTGATGAGGATAATCTCTGGGCCTCTATCAACTTTTTCGGGGGTATCGCCGGACAACAAGAGGCACCCTGCGGGGTGGTATCGTCAACAGCCGTCTGTCTGGGGCTTCGCTACCGCTGCCCAGTAGCAGACAAAGAGACGGCCAAGCAGGCCCGGATTAATGCCCGACGGGACGCCAGCGAGTTTGTCCAGGGCTTTAAAGACAAGTTCGGCGACATCACCTGTTTGGGACTCCTCGGGGTCAGCTTCTCAGATACAGAGGCATATCAGAAGCTACGGGAATCCGGGGCGCAGCAGGGAAAATGCGATAGCTATTTGATGTATGCTATCGAGAAACTCTATGAGTTGGCTGGTGAATAACAGAACATGATGGGCCTGTTGTACCTTTGTTACGCTTGACACGTCACCCGCTTAATGCTATCTTTTGCTATGCCGGTGGCATATACATTTGCCAACCCCGGAGGTTAGTTATGGGCTGGCGTATTGTTGCCCTCCCCATTCTGCTACTGGTTATTCTGAGCGCTTCCTTCGGCTGTTCACTCCCACCTGAAGGCTCACCAGATTGGTATTTTAACCATGCAGATGAGCTTGCCGGTAAGGGCCAATATGAAGAAGCGATAGAAGAATACACCAAAGTCATTGAAGCTAATGCCACAACCACTACCAGGGTCAGGGCCTATATTAACCGGGCAGCCGCTTATATAAATCTTGAACGCTATGATGAGGCAATCGCTGATTGCACTGAAGCGATTACTCTCGACCCTGAACGTGGTCGTGCCTATTTATACAGGGCTACCGCCTACAATACCAGGGGCGACTATGAATTGGCTATCGCTGATTGCACCGAAGTTATCGAGATGGCTGCCGCCGGTGATGCCAGAGACAGTGACATTGATAGTATCGTGGTCGAAGCTTATATCCAGCGGGCCTATGCCTACTACAAAACAGGTGAACTGAACCCGGCGCTCACCGATTGCACAAGTGCCATTTACATCGACCCGGAGCAAGCCTACGCCTATTTTAACCGGGGGCTCGCCTACAAGGGACTGGGTATGAAGACAGAGGCGATTAGCGACTTCGAGAAATCTATCACTTTGAGCGACAATCTGTGGTTTCAAGAAAAGGCCACGCGTGAAATCGAGGAGCTATCTGAAGAAGAAACAACGGAGGACACAGACTAGCCCCTCTGTCATTATGTCTAACTATCGGTCGAGGGCGACCCTTAGCTCCTGTACGAATGAAGTGACCCGCCCATAGGGTGGTTTATCATCTCGAATCAACTGAACCAGTCGGCTGCCGACAATAACACCATCGGCCAACTGACCTACCTGATGTGCCTGGTCGGGGGTGGAAATGCCAAAACCCACGCACAAGGGCTTGCCGGTCTCTTTCCGAATCCGTCCAATAAAATTTCCCAGCCCGACAGGCAAGCTATCCCTGGCCCCGGTAACACCCAGCAGAGAGACCACGTAAATAAACCCACGAGATTTCTCAACAACCAGCCGTATGCGTTCAGTGGTGCTGGTGGGGGTCAGCAGAAAAATCAGGTCAATCCCGTTTTTCTTAGCAGCACCATCAAGCTCAGTTGACTCATCTGGAGGCAGATCAGGCACTATCAGTCCATCGACGCCTGCTCTGGAACAGGCCTGACAGAATGCTTCCAGTCCATAATGTAGCACAGGGTTGTAATAGGTCATAAAGACTAAGGGTAATCCCGTCTTTTCCCGGATATGTGCCGCCACCTCAAGGCAGGTCTGTGGTGTTACTCCGGCCTGTAATGCCTTAAAGCTGGCCTCCTGTATCGTGGCACCATCGGCCAGAGGGTCGGAAAAGGGAACCCCCAGCTCGACGATATCACAGCCGCATTCCGCCAGCAGAGGCACTATCGCCAGTGTCGACTCCACCGTGGGATAGCCCACAGTCACATAGGCAACCAGCGCCTTGCGTCCCGGCTGAGTAAAGACCCTGTCAATACGACTCATAGCTCTGACCTCATAGTTCCCACAGCCTGACTGACCCCCACCAATTCTTTATAATCAAAGTGCATGGCTTCGCGGACAAGACCTATGGTCCTCTTACCCTCCTGGCTAGTCCTCTCATTACCCTCTCGTATGGCCTCTCCAATAATTGATGGCCTCGTCTCGAAGAAGGCCCTTCTCTCCCGAATCGGTTCGAGGAAGGCATTTATCTTAGCAGCCAGGTTTTGTTTGCAGGCCACACAACCTATCTTACCTTGCTGGCAAAGCCTGGCTACATCCGGTGACTCTTCTTTATTGTAAGCCAGGTGATATTGATAGATGTTACAGATATCCGGGTGCCCTTTGTCAGTAGCCCTTATCCGAGCCGGGTCGGTGATAGCAGCACTGACCTTCCGTCGCACCTCTTCTGGGGCATCACCCAAATATATAGCATTATCCATGCTATTGCCCATCTTCTTTCCATCGATACCGGGCAGTCTCGGCACTTTGCCAATCAGGGCTTCAGGAACGGGAAAGACCTCCTTGAAAGTCCGATTAAATGTGCGGGCAATTTCCCTGGTCTGCTCTACGTGAGCCAGATTATCTTCCCCCACCGGAACAAGATTAGACCGCACGATCAAAATATCGGCAGCCTGGGAAACCGGATACCCAAGGAATCCATAGCTCATCGCATGTAATCCAGAGGCTTTGAACTCTTCCTTCACCGTGGGATTGCGATGGAGCCTGGCCACTGTTACCAGCATGGAGAAGTACATGGTCAGCTCGGCAATCTCCGGAACCATTGATTGTATGAAGAAAGTACTCTTCGTCGAGTCCATGCCAACCGAGAGCCAGTCCAGTATGACTTGTTTAATATTATACTCAGTCCGGTCTGTCTCTTTGAGGTGGTCGGTGAGAAACTGATAATCAGCCACGATAAAGAAACAGTCGTACTCACCCTGAAGCCTGACCCGATTCTCTAACGAGCCAACATAGTGACCGATATGCATGGGTCCGGTCGGCCGATCTCCCGTTAGAATCCTTTTCTTCGTTGTCTGCGTAACGTTCTGGGTCAATCACATCACCCGTTTTCTAGGGCTTCGTTTACTATGTTAAGGTCTTTATCACCACGACCTGACAGGTTGACCACTATCAGCGTATCCCTGCTGAGCTCCGGCGCGAGTTTCGCCACATGGGCGATGGCGTGGGCCGACTCCAGAGCCGGAATAATGCCCTCGGTTGTCGTCAGCAATTTGAAGGCCTCAAGTGCCTCTCTATCGTTTGCTGTCACATAGGTTACGCGACCCGTCTCTTTGTAGTAGCTATGCTCGGGGCTTACACCGGGGTAGTCCAGCCCCGGAGCGATACTGTGAGTCTCGGCAATCTGCCCGTTCTCGTCCTGAAGGAGGTAGCTATGGGCGCCGTGGAGTACACCCGGACTCCCCGCCACCAATGACGCCGCGTGCTTCCCCGATGTTATCCCCTGCCCTTCCGCCTCGACCCCTATCAATTTTACGTCTTCATCGTCAATAAACGGGAAAAAGATGCCAATGGAGTTGCTGCCGCCACCGACACAGGCAATGATATAGTCAGGCAGGCGACCGTGAGATGCTAGTATCTGCTCCCGTGTCTCCCGGCCAATGACCGACTGAAAATCGCGCACCATCATCGGGTAGGGGTACGGCCCCACTGAAGAGCCAAGCAGGTAATAGGTGGTCTCGACATTGGTCACCCAGTCACGTATTGCCTCGTTGACGGCATCTTTCAGGGTACGACTGCCGGAATCAACGGAACGGACATCGGCCCCGAGTAGCTCCATCCGAAAAACATTCATCGACTGGCGCCTGATGTCTTCCGCCCCCATGTAGACGACGCACTCAAGGCCGAGCAGAGCACAGACTGTGGCCACGGCAACACCGTGCTGCCCGGCCCCAGTCTCGGCAATAACCCGTCTCTTTCCCATCCTCACCGCCAGAAGCCCCTGCGCGATGGCATTATTTATCTTATGAGCGCCAGTGTGGGCCAGGTCCTCCCGCTTGAGCAGGACTTGCGCCCCGCCGCAGTACTCGGTCAACTTGGCAGCAAAGTACAGCGGGGTTGGCCGCCCAACGTAGTCCTTGAGAAGCTGGTCTAGTTGTTGCTGGAAGGCTTTATCTTTTTGTGCATCACGGTAGGCCTCTTCGAGTTCCTTCAGGGCAAACATCAGGGTCTCCGGCACGAACTTACCCCCGAACTGCCCGTAGTAACCCCGCGAATCCGGTAATATACTATACTTCACTATCCACCCTCCTTACGGCACGGACAAACGCCTCTATCTTGGCGATGTCCTTGCTGCCACCGGTCTCGACACCGCTGGAGACATCGACACCCCACGGTCTGGCTATTTTTATTGCTTCCCCGACGTTTTCAGCATCGAGTCCGCCGGCAATTATTACCGGTCTCTTTAGACCAACCTCTCCTGCCAGCGTCCAGTCGAACTTCTCTCCCGTACCGCCGTAGCGACCCCTTACTTTAGTGTCGAGCAGGCAGGTGAAACCATCGACGCCAAGCACTCGTTCACCCGTGGCTATTTCCCCAAAAATTGCCTCAGCCCCCATGTCTTCGGAGACATGGATAACCTTGATTACCGACCGGTTGATATCCCGGCAGTACTCCCACGACTCGTCCCCGCTCAACTGCACTATGTCCAGTCCGCAGAAGTCGGCCAGGCGGTTTATTTCTGATGCCGGCGTATTGACAAAAACACCGACCACCTGGGGCCTTGTCTGGACACCACCCAGTGCCCCTACAATCTGTCGTGCCGTCTCTGCTAATACCTGTCGCGGGCTTGGCGCAAAGACCATCCCCAGATAGTCTGCTCCTGCCTCGGCTACGGCGCGGGCATCTTCGATTCTCGATATGCCGTCTATTTTTACGACCGTCATAGCAGTTCCCTCAGCCTGGCAACAACGTCATCGGCGGTAACCAGTGCCTCCCCAATAAGGGCGGCATTGATAACCCATTCTCGTAACTTATCAATGTCTTCCTTGCGGCTGATACCACTTTCACTGACGACGACACGGTCGGGCGGAATCAGAGTCCTTAGCCGTCGGGTCGTGTTAATATCCACTTCAAAGGTACGCAGGTCACGGTTGTTGATGCCGATGATTCGAGCGCTGCTTCGCAGCACCCTGGCCAGCTCAGCATCATCATGTACCTCTACAAGACACTGCATACCCAGTTCGCGGGCAAGCGCAATAAGACTCTCCAGTTCCCGGTCCTCCAGAACGGCGGCGATAAGGAGAATAGCGTCGGCACCAGACGCCCTCGCCTCGTAGACCTGGTAAGGGTCGAAGATAAAGTCCTTCCTCAATAAGGGTATTCCCTCCAACCCCGACAGTTCCCTGATTTGGGACAGGTGACTTAAACTCCCCTGAAAATAATTCACCTCGGTCAGCACCGATACTGCCGCCGCCCCACCCTCAGCATAAGCCCTGGCCAGGCTGAGCGGGTCGAAGTCGGGGCAGAGGAGGCCCTTTGAGGGCGATGCCTTTTTTACCTCGGCAATAATGCTGACACCTTCACCCCGCAAGGCACCGGCGAAATCGAGCGGCGCTGTCCTTTGAGCGATACGCACCTCGAGCTCTTGTAGAGATGTTTCCGCTTTAGCCCGCCCCAGCCCTTTTCTTTTATCGGCAACAATATCGTCCAGTATCATCGCTCTTTACCCTGATATTCAGTTACTGGCCTGCATTCTGGCTTACCCGGATAAAATCGTCCAGCTTTTGCAGTGCCGCCCCACTGTCGAGCACCTCCCGGGCCAGCTCGATACCGGTGGCGATGTTCGGCCTGAGGTCACCGGCCACCAACCCGGCAGCCGCATTGAGCAGCACGACATCCCGCGCTGGACCGGTGGCACCGCGCAGTATATTCCGTAATATTTTTGCGTTATCATCAACGGTTCCCCCCCTGATATCCTCGACACTCGCCCGCCAGAAACCCAAATCCTCCGGCGTAATAGTATAGGAAGAGGATGAATCCCCATTCACTTCCCATATCTTAGTTTCTCCAGCGATAGAGATTTCATCCAGTCCCTCCTCACCATGCATCACCAGGGCATGACGGCAACCCAACCTCTGCAAGACCTGGGCCATCTTCGGGGCAAAGTCTGCATCGGAAACACCGATGACCTGTGCCTGTGCCCCGGCCGGATTTGTCAGCGGACCGAGAAAATTAAAGACCGTCCGGATACCGATTTCGCGTCGTGGTCCGGCAGCATGCTTCATGGCTGGATGGAATACCGGGGCAAACATGAAGCCAATACCAGCTTTCTCCAGACACTCCTGCACACCCTCTGGCCCAAGGTCTATCTTTACACCGAGGGCCTCCAGGACATCAGCACTGCCGCAACTACTGGTCATCGCCCGGTTACCGTGCTTGGCCACCTTGAGACCCGCCCCCGCCACAATAAAAGCGGCTGTTGTCGAGATATTGAAGGTGCCGAAGGCATCGCCACCTGTACCGCAGGTATCTAACGTTGGTCCGGATACCTTCACCGGTGACGCCTTATCCCTCATCACTTTCGCCAGCCCGGCAATCTCCTCGACCGTCTCGCCCTTGAGACGCAGCGCCGTGACAAAAGCCCCGAACTGGGCAGGAGTGGCCTCGCCGGACATTATCTCCACCATCACGGCAGCAGCCTCATCCATCGATAGTGATTGACCGGATACCAGAGCTTGAATCGCTTCTTTAATCATCCTATGCTCCAATAAACAATTATCAATATGCTAACTTCCCTATACTTTCCTTGAACTCAGTTTCCCCTACAGTAACAAACGTATAATCACCACGTTGCGAGACTTTTGGGGTAAATGGAACCCAAGTCTCATACCATTGCAGTGGATTGGTTCTGATGACGCTTTGATATCGACACAAAACATAGCATGTAGAATCTAAATGGTTCCCCAAAATTGAGGGACTGTATGTTATATACTCATCTGCTCTGAGGTAAGCCTGTGACTGAATTTCCCGCGACTTTTTCTCTTCATTCAGCATAATCACTTCGAGGTTAATTGCTGGCCCATTTCCAGCGTTGTACACTTCAAACCATTGAAAACGCTCGTCAGGTTGCCCTTTATAGGTATCTGATAGGTCTGGAGCATGTACTGGTCGCGGAATTACAATTGGTCTTGACCCTACAACTGTCTGCTCTCTCATCTCTTTGGCCATTATTGTGTTGGCTTTTGCAATATCAGAAGTTCGCATTGCATAAACACAGGTAATCAGCACAAGAGCTAATGTCAATAACACCGAAGAAATGTTGTAATGATCTGGAACAACTGCAACAATGACTAATGCACCTATTATCGCAGCGGACGCCACAACAAAGAAAGCATATTCTACTTTTTCACCTATCATCTCTACCTCTCCCCTTTTAAATCATCTGCAGAAAGTTCCTTAATATATCCTTGCCCACGTGGGTCATTATCGACTCCGGGTGGAACTGTATCCCTTCGACCGGGTACTCTTTGTGGCGCACCCCCATGATAACACCATTGTCTGTCCAGGCCGTTATCTCCAGGCAATCGGGGAAGCCCTGACGGTGAATCGCCAGGGAATGGTAGCGGATTGCCTCAAAGGGATTGGGCAGCCCCTGAAATACACCTTTACCGTCGTGATGGATAAGAGAGCTTTTACCGTGCTTTATTTCCCCCGCATAGCCGACTTTCCCCCCGTAAGCATAGCCAATACACTGGTGCCCGAGGCAGACCCCGAGGACAGGTAGTTCATTACCAAAGTGCCCGATGACATCGTTGGAAATACCGGCATTCTGTGGGGTGGAGGGGCCGGGAGAGATGACAATCGCCTTCGGTGACGCCGCCTCGATTTCCTCAAGGGTGGTCTTATCGTTACGCACCACCGTCAGTTCCGCCCCCAGTTCACTGAAATATTGGAAGAGGTTATAGGTGAAGCTATCATAGTTATCAATCAGCAGAATCATCTGTTGCCCCCCGCGTTCATCGCTTCGGCCACCTCGATTGCCTGCAGCAGAGCGGATGCTTTACTGACAGTCTCTCTGTACTCCGTCTCAGGCACGCTGTCGGCTACTATCCCCCCACCGGCCTGGACATGGGCGACTCCCCTGGTGATTACCATGGTACGTATCGCTATCGCCGTGTCCATGTTACCGGAAAAGCAGAAATAGCCGACCGCCCCTGCGTAAGGCCCCCTCTTGTCTGGCTCCAGCTCAGCGATGATTTCCATTGCCCGAATCTTCGGGGCACCCGAAACAGTACCCGCCGGGAAGCAGGAGCGGAGGGCATCATAAGGCGTCAGGTCGGCATGCAGCTTACCGACAATATTAGAGACAATGTGCATCACATGGGAGTAGTGTTCCACGCCCATCAACTGAGTGACCTGGACTGTCCCCGGCTCACTCACCCGCCCGACATCATTACGGCCGAGGTCTACAAGCATGATGTGCTCTGCCCTCTCCTTTTCGTCGGCACGCAACTCTACCTCCAGA
>Ga0315554_1002718_pt1 | contig 10043 bp, 11 predicted proteins | sample SalMarSW160370MG_FD_202114 | JGI IMG/M metagenome (GOLD analysis project Ga0315554, IMG submission 202114) | Salt marsh sediment microbial communities from the Plum Island Ecosystem LTER, Massachusetts, United States - Salt Marsh Sediment SW1603-70 ... | reverse complement strand
ACAATGCGCGCACTTTTTATGGGGGTTCAATCAAATACCGGTTTGGAGTTAGCGATATGCCTATGGCTTTTGTGATGATTAACACCGTACCGGATCAAATAGTTCCCGTTCTGGAGAGGGTGAAAGAAATCGAATTTGTGAAAGAGGCTCACATGCTTAATGGAGAATATGATATTATTGCACTAATCAAAACGGAGACAGAAAAAGATTTCACTCGAACCCTTTTGAGTATCCGGACAGTAAAAGATGTTTCATCTATCATATTTCTACAGAATATAACATAAAAAGCGCATCATGTTTTTAGTAAAGTGGGTTTGGGGGTTAAAATTTAACCCAACCAACCAATGTGCGCGTGCTTTTATCTCGACAGACAAATGCTCAAGCGCAAAACGTTTAATCTGCGTTAGGATACACAGAAGACTATGACACGGAAACCCGAAAATGAAGTTGTTGAAGGTCTTGACCATGCATTTGAGTTCTTATTGCTGCTTCTGAGCATCTTGTTTAGCATAATTTCTCTTTACACCACAACAGAAGAACATCTTCCATTAACCATGAGAGATATACGAGATTTATCACTACTCTTGATTTTCCCAACTATTCTAATAATTTTTGCTTGGGTGTCAATTCATTTCACCGACGACGAAAACTGGAAGATGCGGCTACGAATTTATTGTTGGGCTTCAGCTTTTCTATTAATGGTCATCCATCTATCTGAATTCTACATTGTATGTAGAGGAGGATTATTAACCGAAGCCGTGTATTGGCATGATTATATCTTCATAGTATTCGCAAGCGCTGGTTTACTTGGGGTCATACCTCTTTGGCTGATTAAAATAGTAATTAATAGGTATGAAACAGGACTCCAAAATTCATTCTTCTTCACTCTAAAGGGGAAACATAGAATTCTCAATCATTATGGTCCGTTTGTTGTTTCATTACTTGTCTTTTGGCTGGCTTACTCACTTGCTCATTTCTTGTAGCGCGCTGCCTTGTCCCGAAATTGGTGTAAAATGGTTATAATTCTTATTTTCTGATTTGGGGGCAGTTTTGAGGTCCGCAGCTCTTTCTTGCTTCTTTGCAGTAGCCGCCCTTCTCGAACCTGCAAAGGTGCCTCAGACGACTAAACGGCAGGGTCACGAGTGCCTCATGTGGGTTTTGAAGTGCAGCGGTCACCTGTTTTGTTGCTGTAGATGGAACATGGTAGGCAAATTTAGGTCTTCCCAGACTGTTTGAAACCATTTTCTCCTTGACAACAAGGTCCCGAGCTACTAACCGGTCAAGATGTTGCTGCAAAGTGTTATGGCTAAACCCCACTTCGCCAAGAAGCGTGGTGAAACCTTTGGGTTTGCCGTCTTTGAGCGCAGCCAAAACGTGTTCGTCAAAGAAGTCCATTACAGGCTTAGATAAGTAAAAACTGACTTATAACCATTTTTAACCATTTTAGGGACAAAGCAGCGCGCACACACACTTTGTTGGGTTGGGTTGGGGCTAAAATTTAACCCGACCAACTCCCACACAGGAATAGGGGTTCTAACTATATTTAAGCCAAAGAAATTATTATTGCACCTGCTGTCATGAGAGCAACTCCTAATGCCGTTGGTAACGTGATTTTTTCAGCTAAAAACAGGGCTGCAAAAATAATTACAAAAACTACGCTGAGTCTGTCAATTGGTGCTACTTGAGAGACTTTTCCATAGTGTAATGCTAAGAAATAGAATATCCATGATGCAGCTCCGGCTAAACCCCCGAGAAATATATAGAATAGAGATTTTGAATCGAGCGTGGCTGCTATTTGCATTTTTCCAGTGAATAACATTAGAACAACAATTACTGCAAACATTATTCCTGCGCGTATTCCAGTAGCGGTTAAAGAGTCTACTCCTTCAAGACCCATTTTTCCAAATATAGCCACAAAGGCTGCTGTTATCGCAGAAAGTATTGCATATATCAACCATTCCATACTATTTTTCACCATTTATTCACGGCTCAATCTCAATTGGGATTCCCAATTTTCAGATTAGACTACAACCGAACAGCTATTATAATTTTGTAGACAATTCAAAAATCAAGAACGTAACCTGCCCCATCAACCACGATGTCATTTTTTTCTACAACAATCTCACCATTAATATTGCCCGTAAAAGTGTATATGTTTTCTTCTCGTTGAATCTTGTCTGTTCCTTCAACGATTCCGTCTTCTCGAATATAGATTACATCTTGTGCCTTTACTTCTTCAATTTTTGGAAAAGAAACCAAAACTAGCGAAAGAACTAGTAACACCCAGACTATTGACTTACCTCTCATTTTTTACCGATATAATATTGGTTTAGAATTAGGGAAAAGGATTTTTGTCAAGAAACCTTGACTAATCGAATATTTTTTGTGTGCGTGCGCGCGTGCGTGTGTGCGCGGTTCACGCGTGAGGGTAGGTAGGTAAGAGAATACGAGCATGAGCTAGGGCGAAAGAAAATACGTAGACACGTAAATACGTGAAAGTTTGGGTTTGGGGTTAAAATTTAACCCCAAAACCCAAGTGTATTCATTCTTTTTAGAAATTATAATCCCCAAATTTTTAAAAACTAAAACAAAGATTCTATTCCAGATAAAAAACTCAGTGAAGGAGTCGAACAACTCGTGAATAAGCTACTTATCATAGGTTCTACACCTCACAAGAAAGTAGACAGCATTAAATGGACACAACCTTTTCCGAACATGGAAAAATATGACTCCCTGATAATCGACCTCACTTCGTTTCCAAAAAATTATCCCCCAACACTCTTCAACAATATAGGTTTATTGAAAAGAACAGCTCGCATTTTCATCCGAGATAATAAAGAAATCTTTTGCATAATGGAAAAACCCTTAAAAATCCCGTTTAAAAAAATCGCCCTAAACTACTCATGGATTCCCTTCCCACAAAAGCTAACAGTAAACCCTATGATACTGGGAAGAACAATAATCCTCACAGATGAAAGATTCTCAGAATACATAGAAAATGTCGAAAAATGGGAGAACGAACTATACTGGAAAAACACAACCAACTGCAGTTTTGATCCCATAGCAATTAACAAATCCCAAAAACCGATAGCCGCTACTATCACAATAGGCAAGAGCGGAAAAATCCATTTCTTACCAAAAACAACAAAAATCAACCACTCTGAGGCAATAAAGCTTTTGATAGGTTTAGCCACTAGAGAAGAACCAGAAGAATATCCATGGTTAGACTCGATAGAAATTCCAGAAGTCAACCAAATTGAAGACTCATGGAATACTAGTATACGTCCTGAAGAATACCGCAACCTGTTCTCGATAGACAATAAAAAAGTCACAAAAGCGGTTCAAATAATCCTAGAAGATTTAGGTATACTAACTATTCAAAGTATCGAATTTGACTTAACAGGCTTGAAAGGCAACATTGTGGTTAAAATAGCTTCAACAAAAGGAAAAGTTGAAGCTCAAAACACCAAAATCAATCAACTGGCAAAATTCATTGAAAACCAGAGAAAAAACGAAAAAATCATATTCGTAGCTAACACATACAAGGATTTGCCCATTAACGAACGAACAAGCAAAGAGCACATCGATCTTTCAATGAAGATCTTTCTTGAAACAAACAAAGCAATATTCTTGACAACTTTGAGTTTATACCATCTCTGGAAAAAAGTCATTACAGACCAAATCAGCACCCAGGAAGCCTCTTTCCTACTTCACAACGAAATTGGCGAAATACAAATATGATTCACAATCACAGATGCATAGTCTCTTTTTGATTGCTGACTTTCAGTTGGCATTGAATCTCAGTTCTTCTCCAGTTTTTCCAACAATTTTTATTGTATCCATTTTTCTGAGATAACAAGTGATCTTACGAGCCAAAGTAATAGGAACTCCTGTGTGTGTTTGGGGTTAAATTTTGACCCCCAAACCCCACCCACAATTCAGCCGAAATGTTAATTAGTCCATTTTTAGATAAGGTCTAATTGGAGATTAGGTCTAAAAGTGAGATCAGTATATTTTACAAAATATGATGTTGCCCTCTTCATTGATGAAAAAGGAAAAACACGATGGTCTCGTCTCATTAAAGAATTTGTTGAAAACGGATCAGAGAAGCATATCTCAAGACAAAGATTATCTAACTATCTGAAAGAATTAGTTGATGAGGGACTTGTCACAAAGACCATTGATCCGACTGCATTAATGCTTCGACAGGTGTGGCGAGTTTATCCACTTTATACGGTACCAAAAAGCAGAAAAAAAAGACTGCAAGAAATTAGAAACAAAAAAAACATTTTAGAGTTTATTGATTCTGCAAATCCAGAAGAAATTAAAAAATTACAACAACACATTAAGGATAAAATTTAATCAACCCACCCTTAGCGTGTGCTTCTTCTAAGTAATAATGCGTTAAAAAATTGGAATTTAGAAAATTCTAATCTAATAGTTGCTCCATAAAAAACAGGGTTGTGATTGTATGACTGAATTGGACTGTCAACAGATAATTGAGTATTTTCATCGATGCTACAAGGCTGTAGATGGATTATGGTTCATGAAGGTTGAGGAGAAAATCGGATTTGACGCTGCTTTAGACCTAGATAATGAAGTGTGGAAGGTAATGCCGAAGATTCAGGCTAGAATGATTAAATCAATGCTAAAGCTGAATAATGGATCGGACGCTCTTTTCAAGGGTCTCACAACAAAACTTGAATTAGAAGGCTTCACGTTTAAGGCTGAAAAGAACGAAAACGGATTCAGAATAACAATAACGGATTGTCCTTGGCACAATTTGATGATTAAAAGTGGGAGAGAAAAACTCTCTGGAATTGTCGGCAGCACTATTTGCGGCACTGAATATCACGTCTGGGTTTCTGAGTTTGCTGAAACAATGCGTTTCAAACTTGAATCTCAAAAATGCAAAGAATCGAAATATTGCATACTAGATTTCGAGAGAAAACCAATTTAGGGTCTGTCTCGTACTCGATGCGAGAAAAATGGTGAATTTCCTTCATCCAGAATTAGACCATTATTCTTTATGACTCAAGCAGTCTCGATTACTTCTAACGCTCCATAATAGTTTGAAACGTTGAGAAACATCTGGGAACAAGAAAGGAATGCCCCAGAAATAGTTTCGGGCACAAATTTGCTGCTGCTCTCAAATAAATACAACTTTACGTTACTCCTAAAAAAATCTACATTTATTAACAACTAACGGTTTTATGGGTCTAAACTCGGGGCTCTAACATGGCTATATTAACTATTTCCCTCTTCTTCGTGCTCCTGATGCTGGGAATTATTGTAGGCTTACCTGCGTCTATGTGCGGTCTCGGAGGAGGTTTCATTCTAGTTCCTACCCTGATTCTGGTTTTTAATTTATCGCCCCAAAATGCAATTGCCATTAGCCTAGTAGCGATGTGCGGTACAACTATCTCAGCTGCCCTCGGTTACATTAAACAAAAGAGAGTCGATTACAAACTTGCCTTACTTTACGACGTATTCGATATTCCCGGCGTAATCGTTGGTGCATACCTCACAACTATTCTTCCTAAGAACCTGTTGATCGGTTTATGCGGGTTTTTTATTCTTTTTCTTTCTTTGCTTATGTTAAGAAACCTTAGAACAAGAAAAACTTCAAAAAATGAGGAATCGGACATGGCATGTAACGGATGGGGAAGGAAAGTAAGCGATTCTATGAATCAAGTGTTTGAGTACAAAATACGCCGACCAAGTTTGATAGTGATAAGCAGTTTACTGAGCGGTCTTGTTACTGGCTTAGTTGGGTTAGGTGGGGGAATTACAGACACCACAACCATGATTTTGCTCGGCATTCCTTCGCACATAGCTATTGCAAGTTCCGAATTCGCTATGGCACTAACCAATGGAGCAGGCGTAATAACCCATGGATTTTTGCAGAACATTTCTATCGGATATGCCATTCCCATTACGATCGGCACCATCCTTGGTGCACAAGTTGGAGTTTTGCTTGCTAAACGAACAAAACAGAAAACTTTGAAGAGAATCTTACCTGTAGTTTCTCTTCTTTTCAGTATTAGATTAATACTGGATTTCTTATGGGCATAACCGCGCTGGATTTTGTACATGTGCGTATGTATGAAAAAGAATGTTAAGAGCAAATGCAAGTTATTGTGTGAAATTAAAATTTAACCCCAAACACAACCCACCATCTGGCGCGTGCGATGGCAAATATTAAATGTTTTCTAAGTAATTTATTCTTATATGCCCTCAAATGCTGATAAGATCACGCTGTTTCCAGCTTTTCTGATGTTTGCGCTATCAGCACATCTGGCTTTTCTAAATCTTCAAGTCACTGATTCCTCCACAAAAACAAATCTTCTAAACTATGCAACAGTTTTATTCATTGTTGGCGCTCTCTTAATCGCTACTTGGATAGCTACTTACATAATCCGCCAAGGCAGCAAAAACAGTTAAGATAAATGCGGTGCGTGAAGAATCAACCGCTTTTTCGATAGTTTGGTTGCCACAAATTTCGTTTAACCGTTTCACTGCTTCGTCAATCAGAGGCAGACGGTCATGAGTGTCTGATATAATACCCACAATCACCATATCCACAGTAGTAACCATTTAACTGGTAATATACAAAAAAGTGAGTGACCCTAAATATGCCTTATCCCACTACAACACTTGAATATACTTACCCACAATTCGATTTTGATGTCCGAAAACATTTTACAACCGATTATACATTAGTATGTAGCGGTGTTTAGCTTGGCATCTCTTAGGGCTTTAGCGCCCTCATTAACCAGAATCACCATCGCCGGAGCAGTCGGCGCGGCAATGCACATTGGACAAGGAGACAAGAATCTAGTAGACGCAAAGGCTGTAGAGTTTTCTAGAGCAGTACTAAATCAAACCGAAATTGACGGCGAAGTCATCTCCTGCGAAGGACCCAAAGACAACGCGCCAGCCTTCCTGAACAGAGAAAAAGTTGGAACAGGCAAGGGACCAAAAGTCGAGTTTGTCGTAGACCCTGTTGACGGCACAACTGCAACGTCTAAAGGCAGAAAAGACGCGATTTCTGCTCTCGCTTGTGCACCTGCTGGCTGTTTTCAGGTGCTACCTGACGATGGATACTACTTTAAGGTGGCGACTGACGGACAGTCTATCGGCAAACTTTCCTTAGACATGTCCATCGAAGAGATTGTTACCACAGTTGCCGATGCCAAGGGTTTGCCCCTTGAGAACTTCACGGTTATTATGCTGGAGCGGGAGCGCCATCTAAACATTCTGAAGAGCCTAAGGAAACTTGGAGTGAGAATAATTTTGCTTCCTGACGGCGACATTGCAGCAGCAGTTGTTGCGTGTGTTCCTGATTCTGGGGTTGATCTTCTTTTGGGCGCTGGTGCGGGACCTGAGGCAACCATCGCAGCGACTGCAGTGAAGTGTCTAGGCGGCACCATGCTTGTGAATGTTTGGAGAGACAAGAAGGATGATGCTGGTCGGCTGGGTCGGCTGCTGGATGTGGGTGTTGATGTGGACAAAACCTACAACGAAAACGAGTTGGCGAAGGGCAATGAGCTGGTCTTTGCAGCCTCTGGAGTTACCAAGGGTGAACTCTTGGATGGGGTACGTTTCACTTCGGCTGGAGCAACTGTTAGTTCGCTTTGTGTAAGGTTGCCTAGTGGAACTGTCGAGAAGTCGAAAACATATCTTCGTTTCAAGGAGCATCCAGTGTACAGAACTATTGATTTGAATGGTCATCCTCAATATAACCAGAATCGTTTTTGAGAGACCACACCCTCATACTATAGTTAGAGTGGGTGAACTGTAGTATGGGGTATGTTGGTATCCACAAGAAAGGGGAACTGTCCCTTTCTGAGTTGCTGAAATCCGTCAAAGAACGGGCAGATTTTCATAGGGCAGGCGCCATTGCCACGTTTGTTGGGGTGGTTCGAGGCGAAACTTTGGGTGGCGAAAACGTGGAAGGGCTGGAGCTGCAAGCCTATGAGGAAGAGGCTAACAAGATTCTCGGCGGCATATGTGAAGAGCTAAAGAAAAGGGAGGGGATTGTTGATGTTCAGATTCACCATTTTGTCGGAGAGTTCAGTGTCGGCGAAGACCTTGTCTACGTTGTGGTGGCTGGTGCTCACAGAGAAAACGTTTTCGGGGTTCTACAAGAGGCTGTGGAACGCTACAAAAGCGAGGCTCCAGTCTTCAAAAAAGAGCATATAGTAGACGAAACGGGTGCTAGGGAATCATACTGGGTCAGCGAACGAGAAGCAACAGAAAAACACAGATTTTAACGTAAATAATATCAATCTTTTTGGATTCCTTTCTGAATACGTCAAAAGACGCAACGCATAACAGGCAAGAGAATAGATGCTCTAATGGGAAATGTATAGAAGCAATAGGCTGTTTTGCCGTAGATTTATGATTATCCTTATGAACAAGTTACTGTTTGTAAGGAAAGAGATAAAGTCATGTATGGACTGGGAAATAGGCGGCGGGTCATTTTGCTAGACATAGTTAGGTCGCAAAACTAGAAAAAGGTAAGGAATTGTAGTGACTGATCCGCTTTTGTTTGCTTTCGGGGTTGGAATGGTTGCCATTTTGGCGGCATCATACATCACTCGTTGGATTCTTAAACGTGATTCGGGTACCCCACGTATGCAAGAAGTGAACAGTTACATCATATTAGGAACAAACGCTTACCTCAAGAGACAATTCAGAACCATAATCCTTGTTATTCCATGGTTAGCCATAATCATTCTCTTGCTTTTCAACTGGTCCACATCACTGGCATTCATTTGTGGAGTCCTTCTCTCCCTGTTCGCCGGCTACATAGGCATGAACGTCGCAGTTAGAACCAACGTGAGAACCGCAAGCGCAGCTAGACATTCACCCGGAGCAACTCTTAGAACTGGCTTTCTGGGCGGCGCGGTTATGGGGCTTACAGTTCCGGGGATAAGTTTGGTTGCGTTGTTCTTGATTTACGTGGCTTTGAATGATATTCCGGCGCTTGTTGGGTTTGGGTTTGGAGCAAGCTTAGCGGCGTTGTTTGCGCAGATTGGAGGTGGCATATTTACAAAGTCGGCTGATATTGGAGCAGATTTAGTTGGGAAGATTGAAATGGAAATCCCTGAGGATGACCCCCGAAATCCTGCTGTGATCGCTGACTTGGTTGGCGATAACGTGGGTGATTGTGCCGGACGAGGTTCAGATTTGTTCCAGACTTTCAGCGGTGACATAACAACCGGCATGCTGATGGGCGTCCTCTTTCTTGCCCAGTATGGTCCCAACGGGATTATTTTTCCGTTTATACTTGAGGCTATGGGTGTTCTTGCTTCATTGTTTGGAATAGCTTTGGTTAGGCAGTGGAAACGGATAAGCGCCACAGGATCGTTGGTGGTTGGGCTTATAGCAACTACAGTTCTGAGTTTAGTTGGTTTATTCTTTTTATCCACGCTGTTTCTGGATGATGTTTCCCTATTCTTTGCGGGATTACTTGGTGTTGCAGCAATGCTCGTCTGTATCCTCATTACGCTTTATTACACTGGTCTTGGACGCGGACCTGTACATCATGTTGCCGAGGCTTCGCAAGCAGGTCCAGCATTAAATTTGATAACGGGCATATCGACTGGGTTGGGAACTCCGCTGTTGCCGATGATTGCAGTTTTAGCTGCTGTGGTGGGTTCGTTTGTGGTTACTGGGCACTCTCTTTATGGGCTTGTGATAACCAATATTGGCACCGATTTTGCTCTTGCGTTCATTCTGGCTTCTGATGCGTTTGGTCCGATAACTGATAATGCAGCGGGGATTGCTGAAATGTCTGGAATCTCAGGGCAAGCGTCTGAGACTTTGCATACTCTGGATGCTGTCGGAAACACTATGAAGGCTGCAACTAAAGGCTATGCTATGGCTTCAGGCACAGTTACTTCTTTCTTGATTTTTGCTACCTACTTCGCAACAGCCAACATCTCCGTAGTTTCCATAGAATCTCCTTATGCTATTGCTGCATTGTTTCTGGGAGTGGTTTTGCCTTTGCCATTAGTGTCTTTGACAATACGGGC
>Ga0315554_1002714_pt1 | contig 10053 bp, 5 predicted proteins | sample SalMarSW160370MG_FD_202114 | JGI IMG/M metagenome (GOLD analysis project Ga0315554, IMG submission 202114) | Salt marsh sediment microbial communities from the Plum Island Ecosystem LTER, Massachusetts, United States - Salt Marsh Sediment SW1603-70 ... | reverse complement strand
AAATAAATACCGTGTTACCAGCACTAATCTCAGCGGTCAATTTCAACCTGCAAAATTTAATGTAAAGATTTTCAGACTAATTGAACCCGAAAGAATATTTAGAAAGAGATTATGGGAAAAACCCGACCAGTTTATTTTATCTAAAGAAGAATTTTATAAATTATTCCCGCATGATATATATAATGATGAAGATAAAATCTATAACTGGGAGAAAGGAAAACAAGTCTTTGAAACTTCATTTATAACAACCGACAGTTCAACATTAAATATTAATTATGAAATAAAAAAATGGAATACTGGAAGTTATCTTTTAACTATTGATACCAAAGATAAAAACGGAACACCAATTGAGCTAAAAAAATATTTTACTCTATTTGATCCGTCATCAGATAAGGTTCCGTTAAATACGGCAAACTGGTTTACGGAATTAAAAAAATCAGGAGAACCGGGGGAAATTGCCGAACTACTTATAGGTTCTGCAGGAGAAAACGTGAAAGTACTCTATGCATTAGAATATGATGATCAAACAATCATTTCCAAATGGCTGAGGCTTGATAATGAACAGCAAAAAATTGAAATCCCAATTAAGGAAGAGTACAGAGGTAATTTAGTTGCTAATTTTCTTTTTACAATTAATAATGAAAACTTTTATAACAGAACAGTTATAAATGTTCCATGGACTAACAAACAATTAAACATTTCTTTGGAAACATTCAGAAATAAAATGACCCCGGGAGAAAAAGAGGAATGGAAAATTAAAATAGCCGGCCCGAAGGGAGAGAAAGAAACTGCAGAAATGCTTGCCTCCATGTATGATGCATCTTTAGATGCATTTGCACCCAATTATTGGAATTTCATTATTTATCCTAATTACTCATACGGTCAAAGATACTGGAATCCCGGTAATTCCTTTTCTTTAGTTAATTCTATGCTTTATGATGAATATTGGAATCAATATATAGGCATCCCATCTATGCCGTATGATCATCTCAATTACTTTGGTTTTAATTTATTCGGTTATGGATATTCTCAAAGGCAGGGAGTCGTATATAAATCTGCAACAAACTCAGTTATTGCATACGATCAAATTTCAACGGTAGCAGAAGGGGTTGCAACCGACAAGGAGACTCAAAATTTACAATATTCTGCACCTGCTCTCAAAGAACAAGAAAAAAAACCTGAAGCAGAGCTTGAAAATATATCAGCCAGAAAAAATTTGAATGAAACTGCTTTCTTTTATCCTCATCTTAAAACTGATGAAAACGGCGAAATTGCTATTTCTTTCACGCCGCCTGAAGCACTAACCCGCTGGAAATTTATGGCATTTGCTCATACTAAAGATTTGAAATATGGTTTTATATCTAAAGAAACAGTAACTCAAAAAGAATTAATGGTTCAACCTAATCCTCCCCGTTTTTTTAGGGAAGGAGATACAATTTACTTTACAGCTAAAGTCTCCAATCTCTCTGATAAAGATCTATCCGGTACAGCAGCTCTTAAGCTTTATGATTCATTTACCATGCAGCCGATAGACAGCCTTTTGGGAAATAACAATGCAGTTGTAAATTTCAGCATAAATAAAAATCAAAGTGCAGGTTTGAATTGGAAACTCCATATTCCGGTTGGTATGATTGAAGCGGTAACGTACAGAGTACTTGCAAAAGCGGATAACTTTTCAGATGGCGAAGAAAATGCATTACCTGTTTTACCAAACAGAATGCTTGTAACAGAATCACTACCCCTTCCTGTAAAAGGAATGACTACTAAAACTTTTGTACTGGATAAATTAAAAAATAATAAATCAACAACACTTCAAAATTTTAAATTAACTTTGGAGTTTACTTCTAATCCTGCATGGTATGCAATTCAGACTCTTCCATATTTAATGGAATATCCGTATGAATGTTCGGAACAAATTTTCAGCAGGTTCTATGCAAACAGTATAGCAACCTATATCGCCAATTCGAACCCAAAAATAAAAGCTGTATTCGATAGCTGGAAAAATATTGATAAACAAGCACTTCTTTCAAATCTTGAAAAAAATCAGGATTTAAAAAACATATTGCTCGAAGAAACTCCTTGGGTTTTAAATGCACAGGACGAAACAGAAAGGAAAAAACGGGTAGGATTGTTATTTGATATTTCGCAAATGGCAAGAGAATTAAATGAAGCAGAAAATAAGCTTCGCGATAATCAGCTTGAGAACGGCGGGTGGTCCTGGTTCCCCGGAATGCCGGAAAATAGATATATTACACAGCATATTGTAGCAGGAATGGGGCATCTCGATAAATTGGGAATTAAAAATATTCGAAACAATAATTTAATCTGGAACATGCTTAAAAAAGCAGTTAATTACCTTGACATCAAAATGAATGAAGATTATGATTATCTTATAAAGCATGGAATAAATTTAAACCAAAAAAATATTGGTTATATACAAATTCATTATTTATATGCAAGAACATATTATCTCGATTTACCTGTTCCGGATAATTTCAAAAAAGCATTTAATTATTGGAAAAGCCAGGCACAAACTTACTGGTTATCAAATAACAAATATATGCAGGGGATGATTGCACTTGCACTATTCAGACTGGACGATAAAAAGACTGCCGATGCAATAATAAAATCATTGAAAGAAAATGCAGTTTACAATGATGAGATGGGAATGTACTTCAAAGAGGAAAACGGCTGGTACTGGTACCAGGCTCCTATTGAAACCCAGGCTTTATTAATTGAAGCATTTGATGAAATTTCCCACGACAAAAATTCTGTCGATTTAATGAAAATCTGGCTGTTAAAACAAAAGCAGGTCCAGGATTGGAGAACAACCAAGGCAACCGCAGATGCCTGCTATGCTCTGTTATTAAGAGGAGAAGATTGGCTATCTGAAAATAAACCTGCAACTATTAAAGTTGGTAATCAAACTATCGATCAAAATAAACTGGAAGGTCCTGATAAACCTGAAACCGGGACAGGGTATTTCAGAACTTCTTGGAGTGGTGAACAAATAAAACCAAATATGGGTGAAGTTACTGTTATAAATAATAATAAAGTTGTTGCATGGGGTTCTTTATACTGGCAATATTTTGAGCAGCTTGATAAAATTACACCTTCGAAGTCTCCTTTAAATATTAACAAGAAATTATTTCTTCAAGAGAATACACCAACCGGACCCAAAATTACTCCGGTTACAGAAAAAACAAAATTAGCTCCCGGAGATTTAATAAAAGTCCGGATTGAAATAAGAGTTGATCGCAATATGGAGTTTGTTCATTTAAAAGATATGAGAGCTGCGGGTTTCGAACCGATAAATGTTTTATCAAGAAGCAAATACCAGGACGGATTATGGTATTATGAAAGTACACGCAATGCGGCTACAAACTTCTTTATCAATTATTTACCCAAGGGTACTTATGTATTTGAATATGAATTACGGGCTACTTATAAAGGAAATTTTTCAAACGGCATTACTTCAATTCAATCAATGTATGCACCTGAATTTTCCAGTCATTCTGAAGGAATAAGAGTTGAAGTAAAATAATATATAAAAAAAACTTTTTTAAATTAGCTTAATATCTTTAAAAATGGGCTGTTTTATAAATTAACTTCTGATTTCCATAGCTTATCACATACTGTAGGAATCTTCTTGCAATTCTTAACATAAAAAGTTAGCTTTAACTAATTAATAAGGTGAGCACTTTTATTCTACACCAGAAATAATAAATACATCAATTATTCAATCAAGTTCCAAAATCTTATAACACACTCAAATTTTGCTTTTAATTCAAGATTTTTTCCCGGAATAGGAGATTAGTTGAACATATAATTGTAATATGTTAATTAAAGGGGATTAGTGTGAAAATATTACCCAAAATAGATTTTTAGAATGTTCATCATTTAGCTATATATATCTAAACTTTTATTAAGATATCTTTAGGAATAAAGTCTGTATATTATCAAGATTTTTAGAATTCAGACACTAAATAGAAATAATGAATATATTATTACTCAATTATGAATACCCACCTCTCGGCGGCGGTGCTGGACGTGCAATGCAAAGCATAGCGGTACAACTTGCAGCTATGGGATATGATGTTAATATCATTACTTCTCATACTTCATTTTCATATAGTGAAATTTTTGATCGAGGTGTAAAAGTTTATATGGTTCCGAGTTTCCGGAAGGGTATTCATGACAGCGGCTTAAGGGGTGCAATTACTTATTTATTCTTCGCATACTTCAAACTCCTTAAAATATTCCGGTCTAATAAATATGATATTGTTCATTATTTTTTCAGCTTACCGACGGCTTTTTTAAGCATTCTGCCTGGAAAGCATTTGAAGCTACCTTACGTTGTATCTCTTCGCGGCTCTGATGTACCAGGCTATGATAATTACAATAAGAAATTAAAATTTCTCCATAAAATTTATTTACCGATAACAAAACATATCTGGAAAAGAGCAAAGGCAGTTGTTGCAGTAACAAACAGCTTAAAACTTACTGCTCTTCAAACAAATCCAAATCAATCCATTGATGTAATTCCTAATGGTATAGATACAAATATTTTTTCATATACATCTGTATGTAATGGAGAAAATAATAACTTTCGCTTGATAACAGTATCCAGGCTTATTAAAAGGAAAGGGATTCAATATGTTCTGAAAGCATTATCTGAAATCCGTGAAAACATACCTTCTGAGAAGGATAATTCTATCAGTCTAACTATTATAGGTGAAGGAAATTATGAAAATGAATTAAAGACCATGAGTGATAAGCTGGGTTTGAGTAAAATTGTAACTTTTTTGGGATTCTACCCAAGGGACAATATACCATCATATTTTGCGCAAAGTGATACTTTTATTCTTCTTTCACTAGCTGAAGCATTTGGAAATGTAATTGCCGAAGCGATGGCATGCGGATTACCAATCATTGGAGCAAACCAGGGCGGTATACCCGATCTGGTGGGTGATGAAAACGGCATACTTGTAGAACCTGAAAATATTTCACAAATAAAATCCGCAATCCTTCTAATGAAAAATAACAAAGATTTAAGATTCAAAATGGGAAAAGCTAATACAGAAAAAATAAAACAGAAATATAATTGGGAAAAAATTGCACTAGCTTATAAAGATGTTTACTTAAAACGCTAAATAATACAATAAATAAAATTATTAACCTTATGCCGAATAATTTATTTAACTTTTTAACCTTAAAACAAAATATTTATTTACCAAGGAAAGAATTAGACTCTCTTCGTTTTAATTTACTGAAGAAATTATTATTATATGCTTATCAAAATATCCCTTATTACAAAAATAGTTTTGATAAGGAAAAAATGAATCCATCCGATATCCAATCAATTAATGAATTATCTGCATATCCGATTATCACTAAAGACATGATACGTTCAAATAATTTACGATCATTGAATCCAAAAACTCTTTTTAAGGATAGATTTAAAAGTCATACAAGCGGATCAACCGGGGAACCGATGTGGACATACTATGACCCGGTAAGCTGGATTCGAAAGAAATATTTTATTAAAGCAAGGGCAAGAATGGAGTGCGGATTAAGACCTAATGAAAAAATCGGAATCTTTGAAAGTACTTCACAAAATTCCCAGAATAGACCAAGTTTTATTTTTAGAACTTTAAAATCACATTATAAAGTATTCTCAATCTTTGAACCATATGAAAAAACCATACCCGAATTAAGTGCTTTTTCTCCTGCTGCCTTATATGGAGCACCAAGTTATTTTTTTCAACTGGCACAATTTATTTCAAAGAATAATTGTCAATTACCTTCGATAAAAAGAATATTTACCAGTTCAGAATATTTACAGGACACTGTCCGTGATAATATTAAAAAAGTATTTAATGCCGAAGTATATGATGTATATGGTTCAACAGAATTTAAAGAAGTTGCATGGGAATGTGAAAAACATGAAGGCTATCATATAAATGAAGACGAAGTTATTGTAGAAATTTTAAAAGACGGAAAACCTGTGCCGCCAGGTGTTACCGGCAACATTGTTATTACGGATTTAAGAAATAAAGCTATGCCATTAATCCGCTTTAAATTGTACGATAAAGGAACTCTAATTAATGAAAAATGCAGCTGCGGACGGACCTTTTCTTTAATGAAACCTTATGCGGGCCGTTCATCAGAATATATTATTTTACCCAACAGTGAAATTATTTCTCCGTATCTTTTTACAACGAGCATCGAAAAAATACATGGACTGCTCCAATACCAGCTTGTTCAAATTTCAGAGGATAAGATTTTGGCAAGCATTGTAACAAATAGAGAAGATTTTAACCGGATTTCTGCTTCAATAAAAAGTATCTTATCTAATATCACTAATAATTTGATGGAAATTGAAGTGGAGCTAAAAAATAGAATAGATGTTGAAGAAAATGGCAAATTTAAAGTAGTAAAGAATTTAATTTTAGAACAAAAGGAGAGTTAGATATGAAAAATAAATTCATCTTTAATTTCACACCAACCGGAATGATCCCGACAAAAAAAATGACCGAACATGTACCTGTACACCCGGAAGAAATTATTAGCCAGGTCTTAGAAGCCGTCGAATTCGGTGTAAACATGGTTCATTTGCATGCGAGAGATAATGATACAGAAGAACCTACCTATAAAAAAGAAATTTATTCAGAGATAATTAGCGGTATTAGAAAGGAAAATAAGGACCTTGTACTTTGCGTTTCAACAAGCGGAAGAAATTTTCCTGAATTTGAAAAAAGATCCGAATGTTTGGATCTCAAGGGTGAATTGAAGCCTGATTTTGGAAGTCTAACTTTAAGTTCACTTAATTTTAATCGTCAGGCATCAATGAATGCACCCGACATGATTAAAGCACTCGCTCAAAAAATGCTGGATAATAATATTCGCCCGGAGCTTGAGGCTTTTGATCTCGGTATGATCAATTATGGAAAATACCTAATATCCAAGAACCTGATAAAACCGCCATACTATTTTAATTTGATTTTAGGAAATATTGCATGTGCACAGGCTACTATGTTAAGTCTTGGCTTAATGATAAACGAATTGCCTGACAACTCAATATGGTCGGCAGGTGGAATTGGGGATTGGCAGCTTAAAATGAATACAATGGCTATAATGGATGGGGGCGGAGTAAGGATAGGTCTTGAAGATAATATTTATTTTGATGATGAAAGGAAACACCTTTCAACAAATTCTCAATTAGTTAAAAGGTTAGCAGGTATCGCCAAAGCTCTTGGGAAAGAACCGTATACTCTAAAAGAAGCCAGAGAAATTTTAGGGTGTGTATAATCTCTGAAACTTAGAATGATGGACCTCCAGCGGTTAAGGCAAAAATTTAAATACAATAGTATATTTAGGATTTTGCACGACGGACTGGTTAAAATCGGAGTGAAAATCTCTTTCTTTTATCTTGTAGAAGAAGGACTGCATCTTAGCCCCGCTAAATTTGAAAATAAAGGATTCATAGACTATTCTGTAGAATTTCTTAATGAAGATAATATAGATCTTATTTGCTCAATCCCCGAAAGACCATGTGAAAAAGAAATCATTATTAATCTAATGAAAAATGGATGCCGTTGTTTTGTTGTTAAAAAAGATAACGATATCATCGGGTATACATGGTTTAATATTTATGAATGTAACTTTGAAGGTTATAAATTTTCATTGAAAGAAAATGAAGCTTACTTATTTGACGCTTATATTTTAATAAAGTATAGAGGAAAAAATATTGCCCCTTTTATTCGGTATAAATGTTATAAAGAGCTTGAAAAATTAGGCAAAACTAAATTGTATAGCATCTCCGAAATTGTGAATAAACAGTCAATCAATTTCAAGAAAAAATTGAATGCAAGGTTCGTTCTTTTAGGTTTGTACGTCAGTTTATTTAAAAAACGGACTTTTAGTAAACCACTAAAAAAACTCTTTCCTGATGGATGATATGTACAAAATCAATATATACGATTCGATACTAAAAGTTGAAAAGGACTGCTGGGATTCATTAACAGTAGATAACTTATTTATGTGTTATGATTGGTTCAAGACTTTTGAAGAAGGGACAATTCCGTCTTTAAAATCAAATTATATAATGATTTTCGACAATGGAAAATTAATAGGTTCTTCGGTCTGTTATCTTGAGAAAACATCTATAGCCTATTCTATTGATAATGTGTTATTCGGCAGATTAAAAAAATTCAAATTATTTAAAAATTCTTCTTTTTTACCGGCCCTAATATGTAATCCTCAAAAAGGATTCGGAACGCATCTGCTTATATCAAAAGATCTTAATCGCGAAAATGCTATAAAAGTACAAAATGAACTCATTACCACAATTGAAAATATAGCAAATGAGAATAAAATATCTACCTGTTTTTGTAATGTTATAGATAATGAAACGGACTTGATTGATTCATTAAACAAAAGGGGATATTCCAGTACAATTATTCTGCCTTTAAGTTATATAGATATTAAATGGTCTTCTTTTGAGGATTATAAAAAGTATGTCTCGCAGATATATCCCAATATGAAAAAATCTATTTACAGGGAAATTAATAAGAACAGGAGCGCCGGTGTAGTTATAAAACAATTGCAAAATGTTGAGAGCCATGGGAAAAGACTATTTGAATTGCTTGAAATGAATCATCGTAAATATAACAGCGAGCTCTCTCTAAAACCTGATTTTTTTTACCGGGTAAAAGAAAATTTTGGCGATGATGCATTTATTTATACTGCGTTAAAAGAAGAAAAGATTATCGGTGTCCATCTTGAAATAAGAAAAGGAAAAGAGGCTATAAGTCTTTACACAGGTATTGATCATTTTTATTCTAAAGATGATTTAACATACTTTAATATTGCTTACTACGAACCAATTAAAAATGCTATTTCCAACGGGCTTGCAAGAATTTATTACGGCAATGCATTGTATAAAACAAAATCTAAAAGAGGATGTGCAGTAAAAAACACATATCTGTTTTACAAATCTTTCAATGGTAAAAGTAATATTAAATTAAAAACCTGGTTTGCATTACACAGATTGTGGATGAAAAGGAAATTTTCATATATCATGAAATTACCTTCAAACCTTGGGATCAAAACTATTTATGAATTTGCAGCTATTCTTATCTTATTTATAAATAAGTAGAAAAAACATGTCCCAAAGCAGAGACTATCCGGCTCTTAATAATTTAATTATGTGTAAAATTAAAATATTCAATTCCATAACAGAGATAAAAAAAGAAGATTGGGATCCGCTGACTGTACATAATGTATACCTGAGTTATGAATGGCTGAAAACAATTGAAGAAACTACAGCTTTTCCTTTATTCCCGTACTATATTACTATCGAGGATCAAGAAAAAATCATTTGCGCTTCAGTATGTTATTTTGAACAATTAAATGATGCACGGATAATAGATCGTGTAATGCTGGGTAGATTATATAAATATAGATTTCTAAAAAAATTATCTTTTCTACCCTCTTTAGTCTGCAACCGGCAAAGAGGAGATGGAACTCATTTTGTCTTTCTCCCTGAAATTAAACCGGAGCAGATGGCGCAGTTACAAAATAAAATGCTGGATGAAATAGAAAGCATAGCAAAGGAAAATAAAACTTCAATTTGTTTTTTAAATGTAATAGAAGATGAAAAGCAATTGATTAAATCACTAATAGAACGCGGCTATCATATGAGCTTTGATCTTCCTTCAAATTTTATGGATGTTAAATGGTCTTCCTTTGAGGAATATAAAAAACATTTATCCATGAAATATCCTTATATGGATAAATCAATTAGACATCAATTAAATAGAAATAGAAAATCCGGTGTAGTTATTGAGCAAATACAAAATATTGAAGACTGCCAGGAGAGGCTTTTTGAATTGATTAAGATGAATCATTTTAAATATAACTCTACATCGTTTTGGTTAAAACCAAATTATTTCCGGCAGATTAAAAAAAATTTTGGAAATAATGCTATTATTTATGCTGCGATGAAGGAAGGAATTATTATTGGCGTTAGCGTTGTATTAAGGAAAGGGA
>Ga0315554_1002713_pt1 | contig 10055 bp, 7 predicted proteins | sample SalMarSW160370MG_FD_202114 | JGI IMG/M metagenome (GOLD analysis project Ga0315554, IMG submission 202114) | Salt marsh sediment microbial communities from the Plum Island Ecosystem LTER, Massachusetts, United States - Salt Marsh Sediment SW1603-70 ... | reverse complement strand
CTCTCGGAGGTGTTTCGCTGTCTCTGCATTCTCCTTCGCCTGCTCATCGTCCCAACACGCTTCGAATCGCTGCACCAGGTTGGCAGATGACACAACGTCGACCCCGAGGCTGCGGACAAGCTCCAGCGTCCCTCCGTCGACGTTGGAGATGTAGGGGATGGCATTACGCGGCGAATACTCCATCGCGACCTTCCTCGCGCCGCCGAGGATCGACTTCAAGCCGGCTTCAAGCGACTGCCAGCTGAGATAGAGAACCTTCTCACCGGGAAGCGAATCGAGGTTGTACTGTTCGATTGTGTGAACGAGCTTCTTCGGCGAGCCTGCGGCGGGGAGGAAATAGAAGTATCGACGCGTTTGGATGATGTGCGGCGGCAGGTCGAGGATGCGCGTCGCAAAGACGTTCGAGCCTCGGAAGTTGTACAACAACCAACCCTCCAGTCGTTCCTCCCTGAGGGCCTCCTGTATTAAACTGACTCGGTCTGAGAATTGAATCGCCATGGTCGGCCTCCTGGTATTGGTTCTTCCTTTCTGAGTTGCCGGATCGGCAGTGATGGTTTGTGGACACAATAAAGAAAAAAGCCCGCAAAAGAAATTTGCGGGCTTTCATTCTCGTGAAGGACAGGAATGCTATTTCCCGACGGGCTCCAGCTCCCGCGAAGATTGCTTGTTCACATACACCTTCTTTTCCGGGGCGCGCCGCCGGCGCCGATATTTCGTCTCCACGACTTGTTGAGGCTCAGGCTGTTCCTCCTCAACGTCGGGATAGGTGTAGATTTCGTACTTGTAGTTTCGAAGAAGGATGTCCTTCCCATTCCGCCCGAGGACGTACTGCGGGAGCAGCGGAATCTTCCCGCCGCCTCCCGGCGCATCGATCACGTAGTACGGGACCGCCAAACCGGATGTGTGGCCGCGCAGCTTGTCCATGATCTCCAGGCCCTTCCGGACCGGCGTGCGGAAGTGGTTCGTTCCCTTGGTAAGATCCGCCTGGTAAATGTAGTACGGTCGGACGCGCATCTTGAGCAGCTTGCGGTGCAGCTCCAACATTACCTCAGGATCGTCATTAACGCCCTTCATAAGCACGGCCTGATTGCCGACCGGGCATCCGGCATCGGCAAGCATGGCGCATGCCTTCTCGGCCTCGGAAGTACACTCCCACGGATGGTTGAAGTGCGTGTTCACGTAGATCGGATGGTACTTCTTGATCATTTTGCACAGCTTCGGCGTGATGCGCTGCGGCAGCACGCACGGCATCTTCGTGCCGAGGCGAATGATTTCGACATGCGGTATCGCCCGCAGGCCGGAGAGGACGCGCTCCAGAACATAATCGGTCACCATCAGCGGATCACCGCCCGAGAGGACGATGTCGCGGACCTCCGGATGCGCGGCGATGTAGTCGATGCCGTCCTGAATCCATTTTGAGTTGATCTTGCTCGAATCGCTCACTTTCCGCTTCCGGGTGCAGAACCGACAGTACATCGAACATTGACTTGTCACGAGGAAGAGAACGCGATCGGGATACCGGTGCGTGATGCTCGGAACGGGGCTGTTGGCGTCCTCATTCAACGGATCTTCGAGGGCGTTGTGATCCTCAAGCTCCACCGCGTCGGGAATGCACTGCAGCCAGATGGGGTCGCCGGGATATCGAATCAGACTGAGGTAGTAGGGGTTGACCCGGATGTGAAAAAGCTTGTTCAGCTTCTCAGCCAGCTCGCGATCAAACCCAAACCGCTCAACCAGGTCTTTGGCACTGTCCACACTCTGCCGCAGCATCTCTTGCCAGAGTTCCATACGGGTTTTCGATCCTCCTTACAGGTTCTTCGTATACACGACGAGGTCATCGCCTTGCGAATAGTAATCCTTGATCCGCGATGCCTCGGTGTAGTGATTACGTCGGTAGAACGAGTGCGTGTTCTCGTACTTCGGTTGCGACGAAGTCTCCGCGATGATGAGCGTTCCACCCTTGCTCTTCACGTACTCCTCGCAATGGCGAAGCAGTTGTTTGCCGATTCCCTGGCTGTGAATCCTCGGATCGACCGCGATCCAGTACAGGTCATACGAGCTTACCGTCATCGGTGTCGGTCCAACACAGTAGTATCCGCGCACGGTGTTCGAGTCATCGACAAACGTAGAAATCACGTAGTCCTTCTGATCCTTCTCCTCAATAACGATTTCCATCAACTCCAGCGCAACCCCAATCTCCTCTTCTCTGAACACCTCCGTCGCACGCAAAATCTCTATCAGTGGTTGAATGTCCTCTTTCTGAAACGGACGAATAGACATGACCTGGACTACGGCGTCCTTTCCAGAGCATACTCGGCAATCTTGCTGACAACTTCTTCAAAGCTGAAGCCGTAGGCTCTGGCCGAACGGGCAAAGCCCGCGTCATCACTGATATCCGGGTTGGGATTCACTTCGATAACATACAGATTGTTGTTCTTGTCGAGTCGCATGTCCACCCGCGCGTAGTCGCGACACCCCATCACACGGTACACCTTCAACGCGATCTCTTTGGCCTGCCGCTCGATCTCGGCGCTCACCGGAGCGGGACAAACCCCGACAGTTCCCTTGTACTCGTCCGTCCCCTCCATCCATTTTGCATTATAGGTAACGATCTTGGGATATGAGGAAGGGAGACCGGTGAAATCGATCTCGGAGATGGGAAGAACGATCGGGCGCCTGTTCCCCAGCATGGCGACGTTGAGCTCGCGTCCATCAATGTATTCTTCTATGAGAGCAGGCTGATCGTAATCCTGGAACACGAGCCGCACGCGCTTCCGCAGGGACAGCATGCTGTCGACGAGCGCGCCGTTGTCGATACCGACACTCGCATCCTCCAACGACGGCTTCACAATCACGGGGAACCGGAGTTCAAAGTTTTCCTCGTTCACCTCATTAATGCTCTTGTAGACCACAAACCGGGGGACGCGAATTTTGTAATAACTCAAAATCTGCTTCGTGCGCACTTTGTTCTGGCACAGTCCGAGCGTAAAGGCGCCCGCCCCCGTGTACGGGACGCCCATCAACTCATAGAGCCCCGCGACAAACATCTCGTGCGTGGATTCGTCTCCGACTGATTCGCACAAATTGAAGATGAGATCGGGTTGCTTTTCCTCAACAAATTGAATAAGCCTCTTGATATCGCTATTCATATTGAAGAGCGACGTCCGATACCCGCTCTTTTGCAACGCCTCCTGCACGTGTTCACGCTCTTCGAGTACACCAACCTCCGAGAGATCAATCCTCGCGGGATTCGTTCCTTCCAAGACCTGCGCACGCGTTGCGACCGCCTCGATCTTGCCGGTTTCCGAAATGAACTTCCTGCCCGAAGAAGTTTCCAACGTCGGCTCGTTGAAGACGACGGCAACGTGTATTTTCTTAGCCATACTCCTCCCTTGTCAGGTCCAAGAAGAAGCGGTCATGAGATTCATAGAGTTGGATTAGCCGAGCCCGTTTCGAAGGATCGCTACATCTAACACGGCATTAAGCATTGCGTTGTAAGACAATCCTGCTGCCCGTGCCGCCATCGGGAAACTGGAATGGTCATCGGGATTGGGGAGAATTCCCGGCAGCGGATTGAGCTCGATAATATGAGGGATTTCGTGTTCGTCCAGCCGCAGATCGATCCGACACCAATCGCGGCAACGCAAAGTCTCAAAAGCTCTTCGACACGTTTCTTTGATCCGATTCTCCAAAGCGGAGCTTGTTTTCGCCGGACAATCATACATCTCTATCGGATGATCGACTTGGTCCAAGACCCATTTTGCTTCATAGGAGTAAAGCGGCTTCACGCCTTCTGGCAACTTATCCAGGCGTATTTCTATAATTGGGAATACCTGAACGGATGTTCCGTTTCCGAGCAGTGCAACAGTGAACTCCCTTCCATCCAAGAATTTCTCGACCAGTGCCGGCTCGTCATAGTCCGCGAGCACGCGCCTGACCTCATCTTCAAGTTGACTCCGAGTGTCGACAACGGAAGAGTTCAAAATTCCTTTGCTCGATCCCTCGTGAAGAGGTTTGACGATGCATGGAAACGGCACGGAGAGTGAGCGGAGATGATCGAGCGACGAGACGACGTGGAAAGAAGGGGTGGGGATGCCGTGGAAGGAAAGAATCTCCTTCGCGCGCGACTTGTCGAGACAGAGAGCAAGGGTGATAGGATCGGACCCCGTGTAGGGGATCCCGAACATTTCGAGGATGGCGGGAATTTGCGCTTCGCGGGACGGTCCTCTCAATCCTTCCGCGACGTTGAAGACGATGTCGGGTTGAACCTGGAGGAATCTCTGAGGAGCATCTTCGTCCGCTTCGATCATCGTCACAACGTGACGCTCTTCGAGAGCCCTCTTGACGGCGAGAACAGTTTCTTCAGTGTCCCATTCTGCGTATGTGTCGGGTCTCGTCTTTTGAAGTTTCGTTCGTGAGAGAACTGCTACCGCACTCTCTCCTTCTGCGTCTCTCTGCTCCTGATTCGAAACCTCGTCCGCATTCCCGTTCTTCATGTTATAGACGAGCGCGACATGCAATCGCGGTATCAAGCAGGTTCTTCAACCTTTCAATTGTTGAGAGGACGACGTATCAATGAACGCATCGTGTTGCTACAAATATAATCATTTATAACTTGTTGTCAAGTCTTTGAGACGTTTTTCGACGATCGAACACGCGCCATGACCTGACACGACCGCGCGGAGGGAGGAAGCAAGCGAGTGAGGAAACCATGGGAGAGAGAAGAGGAGGGAGGATCGTCGGAAGTCACGGATGGAGATCTCCCCGGGAAGATCGTTGCTCGTCGCCGAGAGCGTGAGAGGAGAATCTCCGGGTCGCGGAAGGATCAACCAACGCGTCCGAGGGGAAGGATATCCTTGAAATGCTGCTCGAAATGGTACCGAAGTGATGCATGGGAAGCCGCGCGGAGCTGAGGATCCTGATCGACAAGGTCGAATGCCTCCCGGCGGGCCAGCGTCACCAGTTCCCCATCCTCGATCAGGTTGGCGATCTTGAATTCAGGAAAGCCGCTCTGCCGTATCCCGAAGAACTCCCCGGGACCCCGAAGCGATAGGTCAACCTCGGCGATCCTGAATCCGTCGGTCGTGTCGGCCATCGTCTCCAGCCGGGTCCTCGCGTGCTGCTTTTCCCTCTTGAGCTCGCCGGCATCCAGACCCCGCCGGCGGGACTCAAACCACGCGTAATCAGCAATCAGGATGCAGTACGACTGGTCGGCCCCTCGGCCCACCCGCCCCCGGAGCTGGTGCAGCTGGGACAGGCCGAACCGCTCGGCGTTCTCGATGATCATAATCGTAGCATTGGGGACGTCGATGCCAACCTCGATGACCGTTGTGGAGACGAGGATGTGGATCTCGCGCGCCTGGAAGCTCAGCATCGCCTGCTCTTTCTCCTCCGACTTCATCCTGCCGTGGAGCAACCCGAGCTTGAACTCGGGGAAGATATCCGTCTGCAGACGCTCGAACTCGGCCGTCGCTGCCTTGAGATCGACCTTCTCCGATTCCTCGATGAGCGGAAAAACGATATACGCCTGCCGCCCTCTCCCGACCTCCTCTCTGACAAACTGAAACACCTTTGCCTTCTGATCCTCCAGGCGAATGGCCGTCTTGATGGGCTTACGGTTCGCGGGCATCTCATCGATCACGGAGACCTCAAGGTCGCCATAGAGTGTGAGAGCCAGCGTGCGAGGAATCGGCGTCGCGGTCATCACGAGGACGTCGGGGTTATATCCTTTCTCCCTAATCGTGGCACGCTGCAGCACGCCGAACCGGTGTTGCTCATCGACCACGACGAATCCTAGCCGGGCGAATTCAACACTTTCTTCGATCAGAGCATGTGTGCCCACGACGATATTCGCCCGACCGCTTCTGATGTCTTCCAGTATATCCTCGCGTAGCCGTTTTCGCTGCCCGCCGATCAGCAGGCGCACGTTCACGGACAGGTCGCCTAAACAAGATGCCAGCGTGCGATAATGCTGTTCGGCCAGGATCTCCGTCGGAGCCATAAAGGCGACCTGATACCCGTTGTCGACCGCCACCAGCATCGCGAGCAACGCGACAATGGTCTTGCCGCTGCCGACATCTCCCTGGAGCAGCCGGTTCATCGGCCTGGAGGATCGCATATCTTCGGCAATCTCATTGATCACACGCCGCTGCGCACGGGTGAGCTGGAACGGCAGCGCTTCAGCCAGCTTGCGGGCCAGCTTGCTCTCGATCGTGTAGGTAATACCCTTGACTTCCTCTCCCACACGTCGCTTCCGGTAGGCCAGCAGGAGCTGTAGGAAGAACAGCTCATCAAATTTCAGCCGCCGGCGGGCTGCGGCGAGCTGCTCGCCGCTCGAGGGAAAATGGATTTGCTCGATGGCAGCCCGGCTCTCCACGAGTTTGGCACGAGATCGAATCTCATCAGGCAGGATCTCCTGCACCTGGTGGGCGTGGCTCTTGAGGGCGCTCCGGATAATCCGGCGAAAGCCGCGGCTATCTAATCCCGCTTTGGCGAGATCGGAGCTGGATCGGTATTTCGGAATGATCGCGCCGGTGTTGAACAGCTTCCCCCAATCCGGCTCGTCCTCCTCCACCCCTTTCAGTCGGTCAAATTCCGGGTGCGCAAACTGAAGGCGGCCGAGCTTGTCGAAATCGGGATAGGCGGAAAGGGCAAGGAGCTCACCCTTCTCGAAGGCATCTTTGTACCATTGGACACCCTCGAACCACACGCACGGCAAGAAACCCGTCGCATCCTTGATCGTAAGAAAGAAGACGAGGCGATTGGATCGACGCGAGCGACGGAGCTCCTGTCGATGCACTTCCCCGATGACCGTTACGGGCTTCTCCGCATCGACGTACTTCCGCAGGTCCTGGATGCTGACGATCTGGCTGCGGTCCAGGTAGTCGAACGGATAGTACGAAAGGAGATCCTGTACGGTTTGAATTCCGGCGCGCTGGAGCGCACCTGCGCGCTTCGGTCCGACCCCCTTGACGTACTGAAGGGGCGTTCCGGATTCGCGCTGTTTGTTGGTGGGTTCTCCTGCTGTTGGCGGGCTCACGCTTTCACGAACTTGCTTGCGCGGATAGTACCATTCTCACAAATCCATTGAGGTTGGTTTCTTGCCGTCCAGCGTCTGTGCATCGAGGCAACAGAGACCAAGCGGCTCCCGTTCGACGCCGACCGTTTGAGCTACGCCACGAGAAGGCCTGCCGGCAGGTCTAACGCCTGTAGACAACCCTGCCACCCACAACGGTCATGTCTACCTGAATGGTCTCGATTTTCACCGGATCAACCGAGAGGAGATCATCCGACAACACCACGAAGTCCGCCAGTTTGCCGACGGAGATCGACCCTTTCTCCTTCTCCTCAAAGACTGCGTAAGCATTGTTGATCGTGTACGCCTCGATCGCTTCCTCGACGCTGATTTTCTGCTCGGGGAACCAGCCGTTCGGATTCTTACCATCGGTCGTGCGGCGCGTGACAGCGGCGTAGATGCCGAGCAGCGCGTTCAACGGCGCAACCGTCCAGTCGCTCCCGAAGCACAACTTCACACCATTGTCGAGAAATGATCGAAACGGATACGTCGTCTTGCACCGTTCGTATCCGATCCTCTTCTCCGCCCAGCGCCCGTCGTCGATCGCATGGTAGGGCTGAGCGGACGCGATCACGCCGAGCTTCGCGAAGCGCTGAAAGTCCTTCGGATGGATGTGCTGCGCATGCTCGATCCGAAACCTCCGGTGCCAGCCCGGATTCGTCTTGACGATCCTTTCAAAGAGATCGAGGATCAGGCTGTTCGCGCTGTCGCCGATGGCGTGGATCGAGAGTTGAAGGCCGGCCCTGTCGGCACCCAGCGCCCATTTCTCCAACCGGCCGTCGGTGACGACATCCATCGCGAGCCCACGCGTGCTCGGATCCGATACGTACGGTTCGAAGAAGAGCGCGGTCGAAGACCCAAGGGAGCCGTCGGCGAATGCTTTCAGCGAGCCGAGGCGGATCCACTCGTCACCGAACGGCACCATCATGCCCGTCCCCGCCAGTTCTTCCCATTGAGCGAGGGGCAAGCGGCAGTGAAATCGGGCTGTGAGCTCTCCACGCCTCTTGAGTATTTGATACACGCGGACATCCGACGTGGAGGAAACATCCTGGATGCTTGTGATCCCATTCTTGCGGGCCTCGGCAAGCGCCAGGCGCGCTGCTTCGAGCATTTCTTCTTCACTCGGGTCCGGTATGTGTTGGTACACCAGATTCATCGCCTCGTCCTTCAGCACACCTGTCGGCTCTCCAGTCTTCGAGTCTCTTACGATCGTCCCGCCTGAAGGATCTGGCGTCTGTTTTGTGATTCCCGCCAGCTTCATTGCGAAAGAGTTCGCCAGCGCCATATGGCCGTCATAACGGTTGACGAAGACCGGCATGCTGGGCGTGAACCCGTCAATCATCTCTTTCGTCGGCAGGTCCCCTTCCGGCCAGTTGTCGTGATCCCAGTCCCCGCCCGTGATCCATCGTCCGGGATACCGCTCCGCCCGCTCTTTGATGAGTCGGGCAAACTCCTGTTTGCTTTTGGCAAGCCGGAGGTCAACGTTCTGAAGTTGGAATCCTCCGGTCATGAAGTGGGTGTGATCATCGATAAAACCGGGAAGCATCCTCCTCCCCTTGAGATCAATGACGGTCGTCCCATCCCCGGTGTACTTCCTGACCTCTGACGACGAGGCGACGGCGAGGATTCTTCCGTTCAGCACAGCAACGGCTTCGGCAGTCGGTCTGCCCTTGTCGACCGTCCAAATTTCTCCGTTATTGAAAACAACATCGGCGACTTGTGTTTGGCCCATGGCAAGCGAAAGAAGAGTGAGACAGGGTACGGCTCGGAGGAAGGTACGCATGATCGCTCCCTGTATTTTGTCGGAATGACACTGGTCACGAGCTCGGATGGCAGCAAAAGATAGGCAAAGCGTGACTGAAATTCAACGTCCGGATCGACTTCATAACGAATGTTGACTTTGGAATCGCGTCTCTCTATCTTTGCACAAGGAACTGCACCGTAGGCGCTCAGGGAGCCTACCATCATTCTCCATCACCATTGTCGAAAAGTGAGGCGTGTATGGGATACTCGAGGAGACGCTTGATCCCCGTGGTCGCATCTCTCTCATTGTTGATTTCAGCTCTCGCGTACGCGCAGCCCACCCGCGCGGTCAGAAAAGTCCCCGGGGCGCCCTCAGGCGCCGGTGTCCTTCAGAAAGATACCACAGAGCAAAGGCAAATGGCCAAAGCTGAGGATGTCGCCAGGATGATCGACAGCCTCCAGTTCATCGTTGTCTACAACGCCGAGCTCCTGCAACAAGACTTCGAGAAGAAGGTCATCTGGGTGTACGTCATGCTCGGGGTCATGATCGTTGGAATCATGGTCGTGTACGGGGCATTGACGCAATCGCAGCGACAGCGAAAACAGATGGCGGAAGACCTTTACGGGAAAGCCCTGAATGAGCTCGCAGAGATCGAAGGAAGGGTCAAGAACCTGGAGGCAGATGCAAGAGTACCGAAACCCCCGGCGAAGAAAGCACCTCGGCGCCGAAAGAGCAGGAGATAGCGGGGGATTCAGAGATCGGCCGAAGGTTTGTATATTTCAAGAAGCTCCGCAGCGCGCGGGGCTTTTTTTATGCTCATGCGCGCGCCTGCAGAGGGCAGCCGGAATTTCAGTCCGTCGGCTTCAGGTTTCTCAGCTTCTGACGCGCCGAGGGCGCCACCCCACTGCGCGGAAACTCCTTCAGCAACGTCTCAAACATACTTCTAGCCTCTCCCATTTTTCCCAGCTGCTCATACGTCCTGCCCAGCAAGTAGTATGCGTCCGCCTTCTTGTTTGACCCCCTCCAGTCGACCACCCGCTTCAACGCCACGAGGGCCAGATTGAATTGCTTCAGGCCAAAGCGACTCACACCGATCCAGAAATGACAATTGTCCTGCAAGTCCTCCTGGACGCCGCGCCGCAGCACACCCTCAAACGCATCGATCGCCTCCTGGTACCTCCGCGCTTGGCACAAGCGCAGCGCATCCCCGTATGTAAGTCCCACGGGCTGTTCTCG
>Ga0315554_1002712_pt1 | contig 10057 bp, 5 predicted proteins | sample SalMarSW160370MG_FD_202114 | JGI IMG/M metagenome (GOLD analysis project Ga0315554, IMG submission 202114) | Salt marsh sediment microbial communities from the Plum Island Ecosystem LTER, Massachusetts, United States - Salt Marsh Sediment SW1603-70 ... | reverse complement strand
CCACCCTCACCATCTGCAACTGGGCGAAGTCGTCCGGCCCCAGTTCGTCCATGTCTGTCACGGTGGACGGCGCGTAGGTACTGAGCATCTCCTCCTGGGTGGGCGTGACATCGGCAGGCCACACCACATCCATGATGCGGGTGTGGTTGGTGTCCGCTGGCGCGCCGCCGAAGCGCCACTGCTCGGCGGTAGGGTTCACGTCACGCACGCGCCACACGCCCGTGGATGGGTAGCCGTCCTGCCCGCACACCACCGCCAGGAACGACCAGTTCTCCGGGTTGTCGCCCAGGGCATCCTTGGGCACGCGGATGGTCACCTTGCGCTGTGCGGGGTCGGCCAGAATCTGGAACTGGACGCCGTCCATCTGTTCTGGCGTGCCGTCCGCACCAGCCTTGTACATGGCGGGCGTCCAGCCCTCGGCCCAGATGGCGTAGTCCCAGGCGTCCTCCTCGCTCACGGCGGCGTTGCGCCCGGGAAGGAGCAGCCGCGCGCCGGAGCCTGGCTCGTGGTCCTGGTCGATGTAGATGTCGAAGGTCTGGATGGAGAGGCCGTTGGGCGAGCCCCAAACGTTGTCCACCGGCCCGTTCATTTCGAACTTGAACACGATGTTCTTGTCGTCGTACCCAACCGTGAACTTGGTGACGTCGAAGGCGCCTGGGCCGAACACTGAGTCGGTCGCGTAGGTATACGTGCCGGGGCCGTGGTCGTCGCCGGTGGGGTCTTCCAGTTCCAGGACGTTGGTGGTCAGTCCGAGGTCGGGCACGACGACTCTGGCGACGCCATCTGACGGCACAACCTGCACGTCGGCCCCGTTGAGGGCTATAACTGTCCGCAGGTTGATGATGTCGCCCGCGTCGAACTCGCCCAGCAGTGCGTAGGGCACGGCAATCTCCAGCACGTTGCCCTGGCTGGCAACCGTCTCCAACACCTCAGGCTCCAGCCAGGTGTTGTCTCCCTTGGCCTTAGCGATGGTCGCGGTCATTTGCCCATCCGCGAATGCCACGCCGACTTCATACGCGGCGCCGAACCCCAGGATGGTGCGGGGTTCCGCCTCGGCCCCGAAGCGCGAGAAACTGTTGAAAGCCGCTGCGCCGGGAGCGGACAGGTACACCCCTGCGTAGATGTCTGCGCCAAAGGTGTCCCACGGCCATTTCGCGTCCAGCCGGATGTAGATGTTCTTGGCGTCGAACCCGTAGTAGAGGTCTGTGACGATGTCGCTGGCGCGGGCCATAGCGCCGCCTACAACGGCATAGTATCCGGCGTTGACCCACTCGTCCTTGCCGGCCGTGCCGTCAATCACGGGTGCGAACAGCCCTTCGACCGCTTTGGTGGGCGGCTGGGGAGGCTCCGATATGATTGGAACGTAGAGAAAGTCCGGCGGCTCTTCTCCCAAAGCGCCGTACACGTCCATCAGGGTGCGGCGGAACATCTCATCGAAGGAGGCGTCGTCGCCCGAACTCTGGTCGGCTCCGTACCACCAGAACCAGTCGGAGCCTTCGGCGGCGTACATGAAGTCCAGCGCCTGGGCCAGTTTCTCCGGCGTGGTCTCGCGGATGCCCCCGATGTACTTCTGCAGGTCTTCGCGCACTGCGCCCAGGTAGTTCCAGGCCAGGTTCTCCTCGTCTTCGCCAATCCAGGTGGTGAAGTCGGCGTTAATCCAGGAACCCGGCCAGAGGTCCTCTATGGTCCGCTGCTCCGGGTAGAGTGCCATGTACTCGGAGGGCGTCACGGTTTTAATGTCCTCGGCCTCGCTCAATCTCTGGTACAGGCCGTTGAGGAACTCCTTGCCGTCGTTGTCGTAGTACTCCCAGGCATTCTCGCCGTCGAGGATGACGGTGACCAGGTGCGGCCCCGCCGTTCCTTCTTCCTCCAGGGCCGCCTTGATGTTCCGCAGGCGGTTCATGAAGTCGTCGGCCGCCGACTCTCCCGACTGGCCGGAGTAAGTGAAGCCCACCTTGTCCGAAATCACCACGTCGCGGAACACCATCAGGACAGGCTCGGAGGTAGCCGATGACACGTAGTAGGGGCGGTACAGGTCATCGGGCTGGGTCACCACTTCCTTGGAGTTGCGGTTGAAGCCGGGTAGCCCCAGGGAGTGGGCCAGCACGCCCTCGTCGGAAGCCATCCACTGAATTCCGGCGCGGGAGACCATGCCCACAATCTCCTGGGCGACGGCTCCCTCGGCGGGCCACATGCCCTGCGGCGCGTGCCCGAAGTGCTCCGTGTAGAACTCGACGCCCTTCTCCAACTGGGCGACGGCATCCTGGCCGTAGGTGAAGCGGTTCGGCAACGTGATTTTCGGCACGGCCACCTGCGCCAACTGCGTGTCTATCAGGAGCGGCAGAATCGGGTGGGCATAGGGGGTCATGGTGACTTCAATCTGTCCCGCGTCCTGCAATGCCTTGTGAATCGGAATCACCTCTTTCACCAGTTCGAGGTGCCGCTGGAAGATGACGGCCTTGTCCTCTTCGGCGAAGTTTGCGCCCTTCTCCTTGAGGGACTTCAACGGTTCCTCTGCCAGCCAGTCCGGGTCTGTCCAGGCTAGGTTGAAGAGGACCTGCAGGTCGCGCCATTCCGCGTCGGTCCAGCGGGCGATGACCGCATCCATGCCGGTGTCGCTGAGGTCCGTGCCGCGGTCCTGGAGCAACTGCTGATACCGGGGGAAGCGGGCGATAATCTTGCGGTTGATGTCGAAGAACCGCTGGAGCATGAACTTCTTGTCTTCCACGGTCAGTTGGTCCGCCGGTATTTCTGCGATGACCCAATACTCGTCTTTCGCGCCCGCCGCGATGTCGTCCAACTGGCGAATCAAGGTCGGGGTCAGGTTGAAGGTGACATGGACGCCCGGATACGCCTCCAGCATGGCCGCCATGTCCACGTAGTCTTTGGCCGCATGGAGGCGCACCCAGGGCTTGTAGTAGGTGTTGGTTGCCTGGTCTTTGTAATAGAGCGGCTGGTGCTGGTGCCAGATGATGGACAGGTACAGTGGCTCCGGCTCCGGCGTGGGCGGCACCGCCGTCGGCGCGGGCGGGCTGGTCGGTGCGGTCGTGGCCGTGGGGGTCGGCGCCGGCCCGCACCCGCCGAGGAGCACAGCCACCGCCATGATGGCGCATAGCAAAGGCAATGGTCTTCTCATCACGAACCTCCTGTCTCAGATATCTCATTTGGGTTGACTCCCAATTGATGCAGATGCACTGTTTCCCAGCGCTGGCTCCCCGCGCGAACGGCGGGGGCAAAGTTTCCTCCCCGCAGGGCGGCGACCAATTCCTGGTCAGTTTCGATGGAGTCGGGGAACCAGGTGACGGCAGCGCCGACCTCGCTCATGGCATGGCTGTCGCTTCCCCCGATTCCCGGCTTCCCCAACGCCAGCGCCAGTTCCACGGCCAGTTCCGTTTCCTCCGGCGTGTGCTGCCCGTTGTGCGTCTCGATGCCGTCCAGCCAGAGGAGTTCCGGGCGCTGGTGTATGGGAGCGCCTGGTCTGTGTCCGCTGTGCCCCAGATAGTAGCCCAGAGTCCATCCTCCAGCCCGCCGAAAGGGGTGCGCCAGGAATGCCACGCCTCCGGAACGCTCCACCAGGGCTTTCAAGTCAGCCCACCGGACGCCCTCCGGGATGTCCCGGTACACGCCGAACACCAAAACGTCTCCTATCTCGGAGCGGGCCTCCACGCCTCGGAAAACGGGGAAGTGGTACTTCTCCCCAAGCCGCTGCGCCTCGATGGCCCCTCGAATATAGAGATGGTCTGTGACGCAGATGGCATCCAGCCCCTCTAGAATCGCTCTCTCTATCAACTCCTCGGCGCTCATGACGCTGCAGGGAGAACAAGGGTATGTGTGGGAGTGCAGGTCGACAATCACGCCGGTCGCTCCTCCCGTCCCACGGGCTGCAATACCGCACCCGACACGGGTGCGAGGTTCGCCGTCACCACGCCCCCGACGGCTGCATATTCGCCAGCACTCAACAGGCCGCGCAGCCGCGTGCCGTCGGCCAGTCCCAGGCCAGCCACCGGAATAGAGATCTCCGTCGGTTCCTCAGTCGCGTTCAGGGCGACCAGGATGACATCCTCTCCATCCGTCCGGGCGTAGGCCCACGTGCCCTGCGGCGCATCCATCGACAGAGTTAGGCGCCGCCCGCCGTGCAAAACGGGATGCTCGCGCCGCATGGTTCCCAGGGCACGGTAGAAGGCCAGCAGGTCTGCGTCCTGCGCCTCGCCCCACGGCATCGGCAGGCGCGCCTCGTGGGGCCTGCCGTGGCCGTCCGAGCTGCGGCAGTCGCGCACCTGGGACAGCCCTACCTCCGTGCCGTAATAGACGATGGGCGGGCCGGTCAGTGTGAACTGGCACAGCGCTGCCAGTTTCAGTTTGCGCTTGTCGCCGCGGACGAGCCACAGAAAGCGGTTCATGTCGTGGTTGTCCAGGAAACTGGGACGAACGAAGCGCGGGTCGAAATAGGATTCGTGGCGGGCCAGGAAGGCGTCCAGTTCCGTCAGGCTCATGCTGCCAAAGGCGAAGGCGCGGCGCAGGTTGTGGGTCAGCAGAAAGTCCAGGCTGCCGTCCAGCCGCCCCTCATATGTCCTTAGAACCTCCGCGCTTTCCACAATCTCGCCGAAGGCGAAGGCATCGGGCCGAGCGCCTTTCACGGCGATGCGAAAGTCGGTCCAGAAATCGTGAGAGGGGCCGTTGGCGTAGTCGAGGCGGTAGCCGTCCACGCCGAACTCCTCCATCCAATAGCGGGCGACATCCAGCATGTACTGGCGGGCAGGTCCATATTGGTTGTTCCACTGGGGCAGGCTCTTGACGCCGAAGAAGGTTTCGTACTCGTTGGGCCAGCGGTGGAACACGAACCAGTCGCGGTAGGGGCTGTCCGGGTCTCGCTGGGCGCTGACGAAGTAGGGATGCTGTTTGGACACGTGGTTGGGCACGAAGTCCAGAATGACGCGAATTCCCCTGGCATGCGCCTTTTCTACCAAAGTCCGCAGGTCGTCGTTGGTTCCCAGCCTGGGCTCCACCTTGTACAGGTCTATCGCGTCGTAGCCGTGATGGGAGGGGCTGGCAAAGATGGGCGAGAGCCAGATGGCCGTTGTCCCCAGCGAAGCGATGTAGTCCAGTCTCTCGGTGATTCCCTTCAGAGTTCCGCCGTAGAAGCCGCGCAGGTCTTCGTGGGCCGCGAACGGCCTGCCGCCGCCTGGGTCGAAGCGGTCCGCGAAGATGTGATAGATGACCGCCCCCCGCGCCCAGCCTGGAGACTCGAAGGAGTCGACAGGCAGGGAGAACGGGGTGGCCTGGTCGGAACTGGCCGCGCCGTTGTCGGCAAAGACGCTGGCACTGCTCAGGGAATCAAAGGCTTCGATCTTGTAGCGCACCTTGGTCCCGGCGGGCACGGCAGGCAACTCCACGCGCCAACGGGTGACGTAGTCCCACAGCAGCGAGACCCATTCGGTCTCGACGGCGTCCATCTCGAAGGCCTGACCCCCGGACGCGCGCCCGCCGCGCCCCTGCGGCTCGGAGCCGTCGGTGGTGACGTAGACGTATGCGGCATCGGCGCGGACGGACGGGCCTGTAGTGGCGAACAGGCGGATGGGCCGGTCGGGCATTGCCGGCGTTGGCTCGATATGGTGATTGTGGCGCACGCCGCGCAGCTCTCGCGTCAGCCTGCGCACCACTTCGTCCGTCAGCGATAGGTTGCCGAAAATGAAATCTTCCATGATTCTGCCTCAGACAGCGGGAGACGGGTCACGGCCCGGACGCCTACTTCATGGCCGCAATGTTCTGCAGGGCTAGTTCTTGAGCATCCTTGATGGCCTGTTCCGGCGTCTTAGAGCCAGTCCAAAGGGCCTCCAGCGCTTGCGCCACAGGGTCCCACAGCGCGCCCATGTAGGGTGTCGTCGGAAGCGGCATGCCCAGGGCCGCCTGCCGGGCGAAGTGTGCCAGCGCTGGCAGTGCCTGGAATTCCGGGCTCTCCGCTGTGGCCTCGTTGGTCGGGATGGTTCCGTTGGCAGTGGCGAGGAACACCTGTGCGTCAGCGCCGGTGAAGTATCTCATCACGTCCACGGCGATGTCCGGATGGTCGCTGTTGGGTGTCAGGAGCAAAGCCTTGCCGCTGACATAGGGGCCTCGTCTCCGGCCCGTCGCATCGAAGTCCGGTATCAGCGCGAACCCGTAGTCAATGCCTGCTGCCTGCAACTCCTCTATGAACCAAGGCCCGTTCTGGATGATGGCGGCGTTGCCCTCTTTGAACAGAGTGGTGGCCTTGATGTAGTCGATGTCCTGCGGCATGATGGTCGACAACTGGGCCAGGAAGCGGGCCGCCCTCAGTCCTTCCGGCGTGTCCAGGCCCACCGAGCCGTCTTCCTTGACCAGGTAGGCCCCCGCGCTGTGCCACCAGGTGGCAGAGAAGTAGACGTCGTTCCTGGCGGGGTAGACGAAGAAGTACTTGCCGGGATTGGCCTCGTTCCACTCCGCGGCCTTGCTCAGCAGCGCGTCCGTGTCCTTGGGAATTTCGGTCTCGTCAATCAGTGCCTTGTTGTACATCCACGTCACGCATTCGACGGTTTCGGGCAGGCCCCAGATTTTGTCCTTGTAGAGCATCAATTCAGCCGTGGGGCCGATGTAGGTGTCGAACATAAACTCTTCGGTGATGCCGTAGTCGCTGACAGGAACGATAAGCCCAGCCTCTGCCAGGCGGCCAATCCACTCGCTGCCATAGGCGATGATGTCCACTCTCGCGCCTTCGGGAATTGCCGTGACGAGCCTGTTGCCCAGGTCGGGCACGTTCACCAGTTCTATCTGCACGTTGGGGTGTGCAGCCTCGTAATCGCGGAAAACCTGTTCGATGTTGGTGAACTGCTCCCCCAGCCAGCCGTGCCAGATGGTGATGGTGACCGGCTCCGGGGGAGGCTGTGTAGGCTCCGGGGTCGCCGTGGCCTGGGCCGGAGCGCTTGGCTCCGCGGCGCCGGGCGACGCCGTAGGGCTGGCCGCTGTCCCGCACGCTGCGAGAAGCAGCACTGCTGCTGCCAGCAGTGCCATGGCCGGATAGAATGCTTTTCTCACGGGATACCCTCCCTCTCTATGTTGCTGCGCAATGTCTGTTCGTGAGATGATTATACACCATGTTGCTCCCAGCCCCGATTTCGGCACTGCGTGTGTAGGATAGATTGGCAATCTGTCCCCGAACGCGAAACCAACGCGGACGGGTTGCCAACCCATGCTACGACAACTCGCGCGGACCTGCCCCCGGACGCCGAAAAGGCGAAGCCCTCAAGCCAAAGCGCAAGCGTCCAGAGGGTTCACCCGCCCCTCCATGTTCTTGCGCCTTGCGTTGCGTTCTGTGTGAGTGTCTTCTGGGCAGGACGCTATCCCTTTACGCCGCCCAGCGTCAGGCCGCTCTCCAGATACCGCTGGAGATACAGGAAGACCAGGAGAACCGGTATGATTACCATCACTGCACCGGCGGCAAAGTATCCCCAGGGAATGTTGACCTCGTTGGCCAACTGGTACATGCCCACCATCAATGTCTTCCTCGTGTCGGGGGCGGGGATGAGAACCGAGGCGAGTGCAAACTCGCCCCAGGCGGTCATGAAAGCAAACAGGGCCGTCACCGCCAGGGCCGGTCGTGCCAGCGGCAGCGCGATGAGGAAGAAGGACTGGACAGGCCCCGCACCATCTATCAGAGCGGCTTCTTCCAGGTCGATGGGAATGGTATCGAAGTAGCCCTTCAGGTTCCAGGTGCAGAAGACCAGCGTGAAGGACGTGTAGGCGATGATGAGACCCCAGTGATTGGCGTACAGCCCGATGGCTCCGAGGATTTGCGCCTGCGGCACGATGGACAGCACGCCCGGGAATGCCTGGATGGCCAGCAGCAGGATGAGGGCCGTCTGCCTCCCTCTGAAGCGGAATCGGGAGAATGCAAAGGCAGCGGAGGTGGCGATGACTAGACAGCCGACCGTGGTGAAGCCCGCTACGAACAAACTGTTGCGCATCCAGTCGAGGAAAGGCTTGTCGAACAGCATCACCCGATAGTTCTCCCACGTCCATTCCGTTGGGATGAAGGTGCTGAGCAGGTTGAAACTGTAGAGCCGCCCCGCCTCGCGCCCTGAAGCCAGCAGTGCGAACCACACGGGATATAGAGCCACGAGGGCTGCGATAATGAGGATGCCATACTGCAGTATCTTCACTCCGAGATTCGGTCGGCGGTCCATTATTCGTAGGCTCCTTTCGTAATCCGGGTCATGCGGAGGCTGTACAGTGTGGCGAAGAAAAGCAGAACGAAGATGATCACTGCATAGGCCCCCATACGGCCGTAGGCGTTGGTCTGGAACACCTGCTTGTAGCCGTAGACCATGACCAGTTCCGTAGCTCCTGGCACGCCAGCCCCTCGCGACGGCCTGCCCTGGGTGATGGCCCAGACTGTGCCGAACATCTGGAACGTGGTGATAGAACTCAGCACCACGGCGGGCAGCACAGCAGGCCGCAGCAGCGGCAGCGTGATGTGGAGCAACTTGGTCCACCAGGTTGCTCCGTCCACCTCGGCAGCCTCATACTGCTCCGGCGGAATGGACTGCAAGGCCCCCAGAATGACCGTCATGAAGAAGGGGTAGGTGTACCACACATTGACCAGCACGATGATGGCAAAGGCCCAGGTGGGACTGTTCAGCCATGCCGGCCCTTTGATGCCGAAGATACTCAACACCTGGTTGAGCGTGCCTTGCTCGCGGAAGAAGAACTGCCACACCAGCGACATCATGATGGCCACCGTGGACGCAGCCCAGGGCACAATCATAATCACCCGAAAAAAGGTCCGCCCGCGTAAGTGAGGGCTGTTCAGGACAAGCGCCAGCAGCAATCCCGTGACAAAGAACAGCGGGATACAGATGGCGACGTAGAGGACGGTTCGGAAGGTCACCACGAAGAAGTCGCCAGTCTTCATCAGCGTGTCCAGCGCCTGAGGAAACCCGATGAGCCAGCCCAAGACCAGCGCCCCAATCAGCCCTACAAACCATACCAGCCACGACGGAACAGGGCGCGACAGTTGCCGCCCGAACAGTCGGTTCAGATAGCGGGCGGCTATCAGGGGCAGGGCGCACGCCACGATGAGCAGCAGGGCAAACAGCGCATCTTTGGTGAACAGTTTTCCAAGGATATCCACATAGTTCTGGTAGGCAGGGTCGCGGATGGTAAAAGGAGTGCTCATTCCTGTGGGCGCGCGCTCCCGGAACATGGGCCAGCAGGTGGGCTCGAAGATGGACGTGAGGGTCTCGGTGCAATCGGGGTTCGGGTGATACAGGTTGCGGTTCGTGAACGAGATATAGGCGTTGAAGATTATCGGGTAGACGCTGAACATGAAGATGGCGATGAGGGTCGGCGCAATGAAGAGCAGGATTGTCAGCGCCTTCCGCCGTCCTGACCAGGTAGCCATGCGAGACCTCCTGACAGAAAGGATATGAGAGAAGCGGGGAGAGAACTTCTCTCCCCGCTTCCGACCGACCTACTACTGCATGTCGGCGATTGCCTGCTCGATGGCGGCCTGTGCGGCTGCCATGGCCTCTTCGGGGGTCTGCGCGCCGGTCCACACGGCTGTGGTGGCATCGCCAACCGGCCCCCACTGGGCGTTGGCAAACGGGGTGTTTGCCATCGGGATGCCCAGATTCAGCGAAGCGCCGAACCCAGCGAGCGAGTACAGAGCCTGCACTTCAGGGTCGTTCAAGGCTTCTGTCGCTGCAGGGATGGTCTTGTTGACCAGGGTAATCTTCTTCTGCACCTCGGCGCTGGTGTAGTACTTCATGATGTCCAGCGCGATTGCCTCGTTGCCTCGGTCCACCGCGTTCTTGCTGAGCATCAGGGTCTTGATGCCGACGAAGGGGCGGCCCATCGGGAGGATGCCATAGTCGACTCCGGCCGCCTCGATGTCGGCGATGGCCCACGGCCCGGTCCACCAGGCACCTGCGTCGCCTTCGGTCAGCATGGCCTTGCAGATGTCGTGGCTGGTCTCCAGCGGAGCATACTTGCTGAAATCGACCATCCACGTGGCGGCTGCAATGCCCTCGGGGGTGTCCATGTAGAC
>Ga0315554_1002710_pt1 | contig 10062 bp, 5 predicted proteins | sample SalMarSW160370MG_FD_202114 | JGI IMG/M metagenome (GOLD analysis project Ga0315554, IMG submission 202114) | Salt marsh sediment microbial communities from the Plum Island Ecosystem LTER, Massachusetts, United States - Salt Marsh Sediment SW1603-70 ... | reverse complement strand
ATTGGACGAGGATAACCGGAAGAGCGAATATCAGGAGCTGGGCGGCCGGGCGAGCGCGCTGGACGCCAAATATTCGGAAGCGTCGTCCTTTATCGGCCCGGAGATTCTGGCGATGGATTCGGCGAAGATAATGGGATTTATCGCCCAGGACCCGGGGCTGGACGAGTATCGTTTCTACCTCGAAGATCAGATACGGCAGAAGGCCCATATCCTCAGTCCCGAAGAGGAAGGGATCCTGGCGCTGGCCGGGCCGCTGACGCAGGCGCCGATCAAGATTTTCAATATGATCGACAACGCCGACCACAAGCTGGGAACGATGATCGACAGCAAGGGCGACACGATCGATCTTACTTACGGGAGGTACACGCGGATTCTGAAGGGCACCGACCGCGATTTGCGGCGTATCGCCAACGACACGGTGCAGAATTCATGGATAAAGTACGTCAACACCCTAGCTACCGATCTCGGCGCGTCCATCGACAAGGATGAATTTTTGACCAAGGCGCGCAAATACAACACCGCCCTGGACTGGTCACTCGACCAGAACAACATTCCAACCTCGGTGTATCATAACCTGATCGACGCCGTCAACGCCAACCTGGGGACTGTCCACAAGCTGATGGCCCTGCGCAAGAAGGTTTTGGGTTATGACACGCTGTACACGTACGATCTGTCGGTTTCGCTGGCGCCGGAATACGACAAGGTATACAGCTACGAGGAAACCAAACAGCTGCTGCTGGAGGGCCTTAAGCCGCTCGGCAGTCAATACATCGCTGATTTCAAGAAGGGCCTGGAATCGGGATGGGTGGACGTCTTCGAAAACGAAGGAAAACGTTCGGGCGCGTACAGCTGGGGAACATATACATCGCATCCCTATATTCTCATGAACTTCGACAGCACCATCGAAAGCGTCTTCACGCTGGCCCACGAAATGGGTCACTCCATGAACAGCTTCTACACCAATCAGAATGAGCCGTACGTTTACCACAATTACCCGCTGTTCACGGCGGAAGTGGCCTCGACCTGCAACGAGGCGATCCTGATGAAGTATCTTCTCACCCATGCCCAGTCCAGGGAAGAGAAGATCATGCTGCTCAATCACTATATCAACCAGATCGACGGCACCTTCATCGCGCAGGCCATGTTCGCCGAGTTCGAACTTGCCATCCACGACCAGGTGGAAAGCGGCGGGGCGGTGTCGGTCGACTATTTCCGGAAGACTTACCGGGACATTTTCCAGAAATACTACGGCCCCGACCTGGTTATCGGCCCTAACAATGACATGGGCTGCCTGAAACTGTACCATTTCTACCGGACGTACTATGTGTATCAGTACGCCACCAGTTACGCCGCAGCGCAGGCGCTGTCGCAGAAAATTCTCGAAGGCGACCAGAAGGCGCTGCAGGCATACTTGGAGTTTCTAAAAACCGGTTCATCCAAATATCCGATCGACGTCCTCAAGGACGCGGGCGTGGACATGAACAGCCCCGAACCGATCGACCGGACACTCAAGCTGTTCGGCGAATTGATCGACCAGATGGATCAGTTGCTGAGCCAGAAGTAGGCGCTTCGGAGAAAAAGCACTCGGCCCGCCGGCGTCAACGCCGGCGGGTCGTTTTTATGGGGCGATTACTTACGATTTCGGTTTGATGATGATTCCCGAGCTGCTGTGCCCGTTCATGCGGATTTCAATCGGGGAATCGAATTTCAGGCGACGGGTAAGTGTTCTCTGCTTGTAGACCGGATGGGCGTTGAGCCAATCCCAGTTGAGGAATTCGCTTTCAGTATTGGCGTTCACGGTGAAATACCCGACCTGGAAGGCGTTGAGATTCTGGAAGAAATGTGTTCCCTGTGACGGAGCCACTTTGATTTCCCGGAATCCGGTCTCGACGATGGCGCGCGCTCCCGATATCTCATCCCAGGTGACGGGAATACCCAGCCACGGATCGGCCGACCCCCATCGACCGATGCCGATCAATAAATAGGGGCGGGCTTCCTCGGTCAATTCCAGGTTGAATTTGGCTACTTCGCGCGCCACCTCTACCAGGCGGGAGCGATCGAAGGTGTCGAAGTTCACCATGACGATGTCGCGCACGGTGGAGATAAGTCCGTTGCCGAGAACCTGCCCGCTGCGGCAGATCAGGCGGTCACCGGGGATGGCGTCCAGATCGAGTTGCTCCCGTTCGTGACTCACCACCATGGGACGAAGCTGGAGGACACGGAACTGCGTCGGCTGCCCTTTGGGCACCGACAAATTCACCGAAAATTCGATCTCGATCGGCGCGCTCATTCCCCACCGTGCCAAATCCAGCAGCCGGTCGAGGATGGCGGCTAGCGGAAAATAGTCGTATTTGAGTATCGAGGCGAAGCTGATGATGCGGAGGCCCTTTCGCGAAATGCCGTCGTAGATGGCGTCGTTGTCGGCCGAATACGTCGATCCGATGGTGCCCAGCACACCGTCCTTTTCGGCCATATGCAGACCGGGCTGTATCAGGCGGGGTTCGGCAAGCGGGGAATAATCGGCGTCCGGCGACGGTATATCGAGTGCAAAGAAATCGCGTTGAGAATAATTGATGACATCCTCCACCGACGAAAACTGCACCTGATGTTTCGGATATCGGGGGCAGAAACGAATGGTCAGGCCGCCTTCAACGACGATGACGCCGAGACCGAGAGCGATCGAAACGATGCCGTCGTCGGCTTTCATCGGTCCCACCGGATAGAAATTATGCGACCGGGCGACGCCGGAGATATCGGGATAAAAGCGGTTCTCATGATGACTGCCGACCAGCTTCTGGATAACCACCGCCATTTTTTCTTCTTCCAGGCGGTACGGCGTGGCTTTGAAATACCCCTTGGCCCGATTGTAGAACGTTGAGGCATAGACGCGCTTGATCGCCGAGAGCAACTCCTGCAGGCGGATGTCCAGATCACGGTGGTTGTTGGGCACCATGACCGTCTCGTATACCCCGGCGAACGGCTGGTACTGGGAATCCTCAAACAGGCTGGACGACCGCACCGCCAAGGGATAGGTGACGGTTTTCAGCATTTCCCGCAGCCAAGGGATGATATGATCCGGCAGCGGCGCTTTCAGGAACTCCATGAGGATTTTCGTATCGTCGGACGATTCCAGGGCGAAATCGCCCAGTTCGTTCCGCTCGACGAAACTGTCGAACACGTCGGTTTCAATAATGACTGTCGGCGGCACGTCGATACTGATGCCTTTGAATTCATCCCGAATCCGCGACATGTTCAGCAGCGTGTCCAAAAACGCCAGGCCGCGCCCCTTGCCGCCCAGCGAACCGCCGCCGAGGCGGGTGAAACCGCTTTCGGCATCGAACGTTTCGGGGTCGAAATCGACGATGGTACCGCGATGCTGAGATTGACTGTATTCGTGCAGGTACGATATGAGCGATTTGCGAAGTCCCGCGACCGACGAAAAGTCGGTCACTTTCTGCGGCCGCAACCGATGGGCCAGGTAAAATTCGGTGCGCGCCTTGAGCCAGTTCGAAAAATGATTCCGCTGGGCGTGAAAGATAAGGCTCTCGTCGGGAACGGTGTGGAGTTTTTCCTCGAGCTCGTGCAGGTTGTGGGCGCGGTCGACTTCGGTCCCGTCGGGCATGCAAAAGACGAAATCGCCGAAGCTGAAATATTGTTTCATGAACTGCCGCAATTGATGGAGCAGACGCGGCGAATTTTTCAACAGGAACGATGCCCCGACTTCGTGTGCGACCGCCTCCATCTCGGCTTTGTTCGACTGGAGCAGGATGGGGATGTCGGGATGGCTTTTTTTGACCTCCCCGGCGAATTCGACCCCGGCCCGGGGATCGGCGACGCCGAGGTGGGGGAATTGCACGTCGGATATGACGCCCAGGACCGTCTCGTGGTACGTCTGGAAATACTGCCACGCCTCCTCGTAAGTTTCGCACAGGAGGATTTTGGGGCGGGCCCGCATGCGGAGCATTTTGTGCGTTAGGTTGACGCCTTCCTCGATAACGCGGTGCGAATGCTTCATCAGTTCGGTGTAGATGATCGGCAAATAGGAGGAATAAAATTTGACGCTGTCCTCGATAAGGATAATCGACTGCACCCCGACCAGCTTGGTGTCGTGTTCAAGATTCCGCTTGTCCTCGATGGTCTTGATAATCGCCAGCAGGATGCGGAAATTGCCCTGCCAGAGGTAAACCTTGTCGAACGGCGTCACGTCGTGACGGCTGATGAGATCGTTCAATTCGCGGTTGTCGTAGGTGAGCAGAACCAGAGGCTTGCGGATGCCGGCGGCGCGGACGCGGCGGGCGAATTCAACGGCGTGCATGTCCTCGAGATGCAAGGTGGTCAGGATCAGATCGACGGGGGCGCCCCGGACGACCCGGTCGAGCGCTTGACGGCCGCTGGAAACGCGGGTGATTTCCGGGGGATGGGACAGATTGAGTCCCATGTATTCGTTGACCAGCAGTTCATAGAGACCGCCCTCTTCGCCCAAGATGAACGAGTCGTAGAGGCTGGACACCATCAGCACATCGCGGATGCGGTATCGCATCAGTTCGTGGAAAGCGGCGAACCGGTTGCGATAGCTGCGGTCGAGGCTTTCCCGGTTGTTATCATTCATAGCCAGTTCTCGTTCCATGGGCCGTGCCACCTCAGAGGCGATGCTAGAATCAACTTCCCTTCAAGTTCGCGGCATTGTCATGTCATGCCCGTGAAGACGGGCATCCCCGGAGTAATTACCGGTCATGGATTCCCGCCTGCGCGGGAATGACACCTGCTTTTTTCAGCGCCTCAAGACAAAGCGTACTCGACTTTTCAACACGCCCGTCCGAGCCGGGCCGTTGACGGCAGGCGTGCGGACGCGAGCCGTGTACCTAAGATAGAAAACGGAGCGGACGATGTCCACTCCGTTTCCATGGTCGGAATATAAATCGGCTACAGGTCGGTTGAATCGAAGATCAGCCGAAAATTCCCTGATCCAGCATGGCGTCAGCGACTTTGATGAAACCGGCGATATTGGCGCCGTTGACATAGTTGCCCGGCGTGCCGTATTTCTCGGACGCCTGGACGCATGCGGAATGGATGCTCTTCATGATCCCGTGGAGTTTTTTGTCGACCTCCTCGCGGGACCAGGAATAGCGCATGCTGTTCTGCGACATTTCCAAGCCGGAGACGGCTACGCCGCCGGCGTTGGCCGCCTTGCCCGGGCCGTAGAGAGTCTTCTTTTCGAGGAAGACGTCGACCGCATCCGGGGTGGAGGGCATATTGGCGCCCTCGGAAACGACATACACACCGTTTTTGAGCAGATTCTCGGCGTCCTTCTTGTTGATTTCGTTCTGGGTCGCCGACGGGAAGGCGCAGTCGGCCTTGTGATCCCACAGGGGATTATGATCGACGCCGGAGGCGTCGGCCGGGTGATAGGACGCGCTGGGATACTTCTCGGCGTATTCTTTGATCCGGCCGCGGCGGAAATTCTTGAGCTCCATGACGAACTCGAGCTTCTTGCGGTCGATTCCCTCGGGATCGTAGATGTAGCCGCTGGAATCGGACAGAGTGACGGCCTTGCCGCCGAGGTCGAGGATTTTCTGGACGGTGTACTGGGCGACGTTGCCCGAGCCGGACACGAGGCAGATTTTGTTTTCGAGCTTCTCGCCGCGCGTGGCCAGCATTTCGCCCGCGAAATAGACGGCACCGTAACCGGTCGCCTCGGGACGAATCAGCGAACCGCCCCAGTTGAGGCCTTTGCCGGTCAGCACGCCGGTGAACTCGTCGCGGATTTTCTTATAGGTTCCGAACAGGAAGCCGATTTCGCGGCCGCCTACCCCGATGTCGCCGGCGGGAACGTCGGTGTTCGGGCCGATATGGCGATACAGTTCCATCATGAAGCTCTGGCAGAACCGCATCACTTCGTCATCGCTCTTGCCCTTGGGGTCAAAATCGGAGCCGCCCTTACCGCCGCCCATGGGGAGGGTGGTAAGGCTATTTTTAAAGACCTGCTCGAAGGCCAGGAACTTCAAAATACCGAGGTTGACCGAAGGGTGAAAACGCAGACCGCCCTTATAGGGGCCGATGGCGCTGTTCATTTCGATGCGGAACCCACGGTTGACGTGATATTCGCCCTGATCATCCATCCACGGCACGCGGAACATGATGAGCCGTTCGGGCTCGGCGATACGTTCCATGATCTTGGCTTTGCGGTATTCGGGATGTTTTTCCAAGACCAGGCTGGTCGATTCGACCACTTCCCGAACTGCTTGGTGGAATTCAGGTTCGGCCGGATTCTTGGCCTTTATCATGGCCATGAAATCATCTACGTATTTACTTGACATCTCAGACTCCTCTTGAATTGTCAGTTTGGGGGTGTCTAAATGGTTTGCATTATCCTGCTTTTTTTCGATTCATTTGTTAATCTACCTGTCTTTATCGCGACCGATTGTCATAAACGCAGAGATATCTTTGGCTTATGAGCAACCAAGCGCGATTTGCTGGCGTACGATACACTATTTGTCGGAATGCGCAATACCTGATAGTTGGTATAAATGTTGCGTAAATACCCTATTATACAATAAAAAGAAATGCATTAACGGTCAGGAAACTCAGAGATCAATTATCTTATTGCGAATACAATACTTAACGATATCGGTCACGTTTTTGGCCCGAAGTTTCTTCATGATCGCCGCCCGATGCGTTTCGGCGGTCTTGACGCTGATATGCAGGCGATCCGCGACTTCTTTGGTCGAAAAGCCGTCGGCCAGCAGGCGGCATATTTCCGTTTCGCGGCGGGTGAGCAGACCGCCGGTATCGTCAATATCAGTCGGTCGATTGACAAACTCCATGACCATTTCATGACCGGCCGGCCCGGTCAGATAATAATCTCCGGCGGCGACTTTGCGGATGGCGAAGACCAATTCCTTGAAATCGCAGTCCTGCAATAGATAGGCATGGGCGCCGACGGTGAACGCTTCGCGCATGAGGGTTTCGCTATGTTGGTTGGCGAGAAAGACCAATTCGGGCGGCTGGGGCGATTTGCGCATGCGCATCGCGGCGCTGATCCCGTCGAGGGTAGGCAGGTTGATATTGAGCACGACCACGTCGGGTTTGTTGGCGGCGACCATCTCGACTAATTCCAGGCCGTCGCCGCTGTCGCCGACGACGAGAATATTGATCTCGGTGGAAAAAAGCGCCAAGAGACCCTGGCGGAAAATTTTTCGTTCGTCGGCGATGACGATCCGGATTTCGCTCAGGTGTGCCGGTTGTATTCCCAATGATTTGGCCATTGTCTATCCTCCCCGCTCAAACGGGATAGGCGGAAGGTATGGTAAATCATGTGCGAAGGCAAGCCGGTTTCGCGCACGAACAACCGAGTCCGTTGAGGGATGATAAAACGTTCGGTAGTTGACAAACATCGTCGCAAGTGATATTGTCACGGTGAGAATAGCATCGCGGCGAGGATGGTAGTTCGTAGCTCCGGTTCCGCCGCGTAAACGTTGATACAAAGGCGTTTCGCATGAACGATCAAGCGATAAATCCGTTTGCAGCGGCCCAGAGGCAATTCGACAAGTATGCCGATTTTCTCGATCTCGGCGAGGGTATGCGGAATTTGCTGCGGAACGCGGTCCGCGAGTACCAATTCGCCATTCCGATTCATACCGACGACGGGGGAGCGAAAATATATCGGGGATTTCGCGTTCAGCACAACGACGCCCGCGGGCCGTGCAAGGGCGGGGTGCGGTTTCATCCCATGGAAACGATCGACCAAGTGCGGGCGCTGGCGATGTGGATGACATGGAAATGCGCCGTGGTCGATATTCCCCTGGGCGGCGGCATGGGCGGGGTCGTGTGCGACCCGCATACGCTGAGCGTCCGCGGCCAGGAACAGATTTGCCGGGGATGGGTGCGGCAGATGACCCGCGACGTCGGGCCGCTGATCGATATTCCCGAGCCGGACATCATGACGACGCCGCAGCATATGCTGTGGATGCTGGATGAGTTCGAGGCGCTCCACGGAGGCAAATATCCCGGTTTTATCACCGGTAAGCCGGTCGGCATGGGCGGTTCGCTGGGGCGCAAGGAAGCCACCGGATTCGGATTAGTATGCATGCTCCGGGAAGCGCTCAAGCAGATCGACGTCCGGCCGCAGGATACCGTCGCCGCTATTCAGGGTTTCGGCAGCGTCGCTCAGAACGTGTTTCGACTCTATAACCAAATTGGCGGAACGGTCGTCGCCGTATCGTGCTGGAATCAGCGCGAACAGCAGCCGTACACGTTCCGCAAAAGGGACGGTCTCGATTTCAAGGCGTTGTCATCAATCACCGACGATTTCGGTGAAATCAGCGCCGGGCGGGCGGCCGATATCGGCTGCGACGTGCTCGAGGGCGACGCCTGGCTGGAACAGGAGGTGGATATTCTCGTTCCGGCCGCGCTGGAACATCAGGTGACCGAGGCAAATGTCGGGAAAATTCATGACCGGGTGAAAATAATCGCCGAGGGAGCGCATGCGCCATTGACGGCGGAAGCGGATGAGATCATCGGCGGCCGGGATATTCTCATCATCCCCGATTTTATCGCTAACGCCGGGGGGGTGATATGCAGTTATTTCGAGCAGGTGCAGAGCAATATGAATTATTACTGGGAACGCGATGAGGTTCTCGGTAAGCTCGACGTCAAAATGACGGCGGCGTACAACGACGTGAGTGCATTCGCGGCCAAACGGAAACTGCGTCTCCGTGACGCCGCGCATATTATCGGTATATCGCGGGTGGCACAGGCCTGCCGCGACCGGGGCTGGGCGTAGGGCAGATATCCGCGCAGCGCCAAGAGCAGACGACAAAATGAAAAGGCCGGCGACGGGGGAATTCCCGTCCCGGCCTTTACCTATCCAGGTTTATCCCAGCATCCAAGGATTTTTATGCGTTCGTATCGATTGCAGGCTCGGGTGTTTCCGACGCGGACGGCATCCGCAGATTGTTGTACATCGCGACGAATTTATCGTATGCCTTTCCGTTGCCGTGTGGTTGGGATAATTCCGGCAGAACGTTGATATCGGTCAATGAGGCTTGGAACTCCTGCAGTTTCGTTTCGAAAGTGCTGATCAGGTCGGCGATGAAGGCCTGATAATCCACAGCCGGGGGAGCCGATGGCGGTTCTTCCGTCGCCATAGCGGCCATCTGGGGCGTAGATTCGGGAGTGTCTTCGGGGACGGTAATTTCGTCGGTTGGCGTATCCGGGCCGTTGTCGGCCTTGACGCCGAGCGCCGTTTTCAGGGACGAAACGAGATTTTCGAAATCGGAACGGATTTGATCCGTCAAAGCCGTTGCGTCACCGGAGCCGTCCGTGGCGTGTTGCGCCAGGGTGGAATCGAACGCCGCCAGCGCGTCGCCGATTCCCGTTGCCGTGCTCGCCTCCACATCGGGATTCTCCAATACGGTCTCCACCTGGCTGCCGATGGCATCCCGGAGGTCGGTCAAGCCCTGCTGTGCTGTCTGAGCATATTGCTCATGTTCCATGGCCGCGATTTCGTCGTGGAAATTTATGCGCAGACGCACGTCGGCCACGCCGTGAAAATGTCCGGCCTGTAACAGGCGCAGGACGCCTTTCATTTTGCCCCCATCGCCGTTTTGTTCTGCTACAGTGCCGACGGTTTCAACCTGCCCATTTGACAAAACGTCAGGAACACTGTTTATGGCGCTGTCTTGCGTGCCGTCATTCTCATCCGGCGTCGTGGCCGGTGTCGGCATTGTCGTCGTATAGGCGGATTGTCCGACCGGATCGATCATGGTAATTTTCTCCCGAAAAACAGGTCTTTTTCTCGTTATATATATCGGCCGGGAAGACCATCTGCTTCACCGGACACAGAGCGGGAAAATCGAGGTCCGAATAACGCCGGAATCGGTTGACATTTGAGGGATTTTTCCGCATGAAATAGCATTCGACAATGCAACCATAAGGCAAAGGACAAAGGAGAGTGAGATGAAAGGCAATCCGGAAGTCATAAAGAAACTCAATGCCCTGCTGGCCGACGAACTGACGGCCATCAACCAGTATATGGTCCATTCGGAAATGTGCGATAATTGG
>Ga0315554_1002708_pt1 | contig 10067 bp, 8 predicted proteins | sample SalMarSW160370MG_FD_202114 | JGI IMG/M metagenome (GOLD analysis project Ga0315554, IMG submission 202114) | Salt marsh sediment microbial communities from the Plum Island Ecosystem LTER, Massachusetts, United States - Salt Marsh Sediment SW1603-70 ... | reverse complement strand
GTGGAGAAGGTAGAAGTGAGTTGGTCGTCCGTACGCACATCGCCATCGCCCTGTCGGTACTATTCTGGTGTACGATATATGATCATCGGGAATAATCTTTCCATTTTGCCGGGCAACCCGTTCCACCGGCCATCGATTCGATCGAGAACACAAGGAGGCACTCGATGAAAGCAGCACGACTTCACGGAATTCGCGACATGCGGCTTGATGAAATATCCAACCCCGAGCCGGCGCCGGGTGAGGCTTTGGTTCGCGTTCGGGCGGTTGGCGTATGCGGATCCGACGTCCACTTCTACAAGGACGGCAAAATCGGGGACGCCGAAGTACAGTTTCCCTACATTCTGGGCCACGAGTTTGCCGGCGAGATCGTCGCGCTGGGATCCGGGGTGGAAGGGCCACCGGTCGGCACGCGCGTGGCGGTCGACCCCGCCGTCCCGTGCGGACGCTGTGAGGTCTGTCTGGATGGGAATCCCAATTGCTGCCCCAACACGCGCTTCCCGGCTTCACCCCCTGTCCAGGGGGCGCTGAGCGAATTCTACGTCCACCCCGCGCATCTCTGCGTCCCGCTGCCGGACGGTTTGGATTTCGTCGACGGGGCGATGCTCGAGCCGCTGGGGATCGGGATTCACGTGATGACGCTGTCCAAGCTCAAGCCGGGCGACTCCGTGGCCATCTTGGGAGCCGGGCCGATCGGGCAGGTCATCCTTCAATTGGCGCTGGCTTCCGGCGTGCGCGCCGCCTACGTCAGCGAGCCGGTTCCCGAGCGGCGGGATCTGGCCGGGACGATGGGTGCGACGGCCGTTTGCGATCCCCAGACGGACAACCCATCCGCCTGGCTCCTGGAGCAGACTCGGGGAAGAGGCGTGGACGTTGCGATCGAAGCGGCCTGGGGCGGGGAGGCCGTGGACCATGCGGTTGAAATGGCCCGGCCGGGCGGCAAAGTGGTGATCGTGGGGATCCCATTCGAAGACGTGACCACGTTTCGGAACAGTCCGGCGCGGTCCAAGGGGCTGACGATCCTCATGTCTCGGCGCATGAAGTCGGTCCACGAACGCGGCATCGCGCTGGTGGAGCGAGGCGTGGTGGATTTGCCCGCGCTGGTCACCCATCGCTTTCCGCTGGAGCGGGCGGGGGAAGCGTTCGAGTTGATGGCCTCCCTGCAAGATGGGGTCTGCAAACCGATGATCGAAATGTGAGCCGGGAAGCGGCAGCCGGCGCCTGCGGATCGATGAACCGGCGCAGACATACTCCAGCCTATCCCGGCAGGATTATCGTGGGGATGGATTTTTCGACGTCCATCCCTTTGCCATCATCCTTTTCCAAATTCTTTTTTTCTCCGAACAAGTAATTCCTCACCGTACCGTTCGCGGGTTTTCGTCCCGAAGACACACTGCCACTTGACATTATCTTCATCGTTAATCTATAATGAAAGCGCTTTCATGAAAACACTTCTATGCGAGAGAGCGTATGTCATCTGAGCAGGATCCCACGATTTACTCCGTTGCGAGGGAAGCCCAGGTTAGCATTTCAACTGTCTCGAGAGTGTTGAACTCACCCAATCTGGTCAAACAAGAAACTCGAGATAAGGTCCTGGCGGCCATCGACCGGCTTCAATTTGTGCCCAAGGCCGCTGCGCAAGCTCAGGCAAAGAAGCAGCTCGGGAGAATCGGTGTGCTGACGCCCTTCTTTACCCATCCTTCCTTTGTACAGCGGATGCGCGGCGTTTCCTCTGTCCTGGCGGCGAACTCGTACGAACTGGTCATCTATCCGGTCGAATCGATGGGTCAGGTCCTGCATTATCTCGAGACGCTGCCGGTCACGCGCAGGCTGGATGGCGTGATTACAATGGCGCTGTCTGTGGACGACAGCATCGCAAACCGATTCCTCTCCAATCACTTTCCGATCGTTTCGATTGAATTCGCCCATCCGTCGTTTTGCAACGTTCTCGTGGATAATTTCGAGGGAGGGCGGTTAGCGGCCGAATACTTGTTGAAGAAAGGGCATACCGACTGTGGCTTTATTGGCGACGGGGGTTTGCCGGATTATGCCATTCGACCCAGTGAAGACCGCTACCGAGGATTCCGACAATTTCTATTGAAAAACGGGGGAAAACTCGCGGATGTCCACGTGATATTCCCTTCACCGGGAGATGTCCCCGCTCAAATTCAGAAGTTACTCAACCACCACCATAGACCCACCGCGATTTTTACAGCCAGCGATGAGTTGGCGATGCAGGTGCTCTCTGTAGCCAGGAAAAACGGCATACGGATTCCGAACGACCTGGCTTTGATCGGTTTCGATGATCTGGATTTTGCCAGCCACATTGGTTTGACCACCATCAGCCAGCAATTGGACGAATCCGGGCGAATTGCGGCTGAGTTGTTGTTAAAACGCATCCATGACGTCAACAAACCCAAACAGAACGTGACCCTGCAGTTTTCGATTGTGGAAAGAGACACTGTCTAGCGCGTATTGGAGTGCCTTCTGATAACAAGAGAAAGACATCGTAAGGCCAATGCTGGTATACGATGTCTTCCTGATGCAAAGAAACCCACTCACCAAGCAGGTCTTTTGCCTTTGTAAGTATATCGAACACGGCTCAAACTGACAATAAAGGCCGAGAAGACCCCGACCACTTTGTATCAGGATCAATTCGCCAAACCAAAAGGGAAAGGCCTTGGGAGAGGAGGTTTTGATATTGAGATACAAAGTGATCCCGATTTAAGTGCCGAGAACACGAAAATTCACGTTTAACCCACTCGAGATTAGACATGAAGGAGAAGAGAAGATGTCTAAACGTAAACTGGCAATGCTGACCAATATCTTACTGCTCTTGGTACTGGTATTGGCAGCCTGCGGTGGTGCCAAACCCGCAACAGAAAAACCTGCCGCGGAGGAACCTGCGGCAGAGGAGCCCGCAGCAGAAAGTCCCGCTGAAAAAGCTGTGATCAACTTATGGCACACCATCCCGCCGGAAACCGAGGAGTTCCTCGTCAACGATCTGATGCCCAAGTATTACGAGCAAAATCCGTCCTGCGAGATCGTCTTCAACAATCTCGGCATCGAAGACCCGGCCCTGATTCGCACCGGCCTGGCCCTTCCCATCGACGACCCGACTCGCCCTCACCTCTGGTGGATGGCAAGCTCCGAGACCGGTGCTTACGTGGAGGCCGATGTGTTGGCCGATGTTGATGGGTGGTTGAATGCGAACCCGGATATCAAATCGAACATCATCCCGGCCCTTCTGGAGCTTTCGTCCTACGAGGGCAAGGTGCGCAGCCTGCCCTGGATGACCAACAACACGGCCATGTGGATCAACACCGATGCTTTCGACGCGGCCGGTGTAGCCATCCCCTCCCAAAATCCTGAAGAAACCTGGACTTGGGAGGAATTTTCCGACGCCATTCAAAAAGTAACCGATGCCAACGATGGCATGGCGGGCTTCCTTGTCACCGTAAACCAGGCCGGGTGGGATTTCTGGACCTTCCACGCCTGGTATGCCGCGGCCGGCGGTGATCTGAGCGCCGGCATTCCCGACGTGGCCAGCGACGCCGCCATCCGTACTGTACAGCTCCAGAAAGACCTGCTGGCCAATGGTTACGCAATCACGGGAACAGAAGGCTGGGATGCTGCTGCCTGGTATGCCGGCGAAGTGGCCGTCGTGGCAAATGGTCCTTGGAACTTCCCAACACTCTCCACCTTTACGGACTTCAACTTCACCGTGGTGCCGTATCCCCGCGACGTGATACCGGCCACCAACCTCGGCGGCAACCAGTTGTTCATTGGCAAGACCCCGACTGCGGAACAAGAAGCATGCGCCTTCGCCTTTGGCGAATACATGCTCACCGACGAGTTCCAGATCGCCTTCCAGAAGCAATCGGGCAACCTCCCGGTGACCACCTCCGCAGCCAACAGCGAGGAATATCAGGCGCATCTGGCTGACTATCCCTTCCTGGCAGGCTTTGTAAACCAGACGCCGTTCGGCGTCGCGCGTTACCCCATCCCGGAATACACCGATATTTCCAACGCCTTTTCTCTGGCCTGGGATGATGTCATGCTCAATGATGCGGATATCGTTGAACGCTTCAACGCACTGAAAACCGAAATCGACGGCATTCTGCCGTAAGCTGCAGCATCAAAGAGGCGGGACGTCGAAGGCGTCCCGCCTCTTTTCCAAGGACGTTGATGATTATGTTGCGAAAATTTCGAACCACGCTCGTAGGCTATTCTTTCATCTTTCCAGCTATCGTCCTGGTTGCCATTTTTCTGCTTTATCCCATTGGCTTTGTCATCTACATCAGTTTCCACAAATGGGGAATTTTGGGAACTCCCGAATTTGTCGGGCTGAAAAATTACGTTACCATTTTTCACGACCCCCGCTTCTGGCGGGCCGTTCTCAATACGGGGTATTACATGGTGTTGGCCGTACCCGCCCAGATCGGGTTGGGCTTGCTGCTGGCTATGTTGGTCAACCGGAAAGGGATCGCAGGTCGCAGCTTGTTCCGCACCATCTACTTCATTCCGTTGTCCATCTCTTTTGTAGCCGCCGGCATCATCTTTCAATGGATTCTGACGGCAACGCCAATAGAAGGCTTTGCATCTCACCTGTTCGGGCAAATTGGCATACCTTTCCCCAAGTGGGAGACATCCGATTCCAATTGGGCAATGGTGGCGATTGCCTTGATGAACACCTGGAAATCGGCCGGATACGCAATGGTCATTTACCTGGCTGGATTGCAGGGCATAAACAGGGATTATTATGAGGCGGCCGCGATTGATGGTGCCCGGTCGGAATGGCATTTGTTTCGTTACATCACCTGGCCGCTCCTTGCACCAACCACGTTCCTCCTGGTCATCTCGACGGTCATTTTTACCGTGCGCGGGTTTGAACCAATCTTTGTGATGACCCAGGGCGGTCCGGCGGGCGCCACAACAACCCTGGTTTACTATCTTTACGAGAGATTCCCCAACACGATGGGCGTATCGTCGGCAGCAGCCACTTTTCTGCTGGTCGCGATTCTCTTACTGACGCTGGCACAATTTCTAGCCAGCCGCCGCGCGGAAAGTTACTACTAGGAGGAGGAAGGATTGTGGTTAGAAAACGAAGTTATGGGACCATGTTTCTACTGATCGTTCTGGCTGTTCTCTTTCTCTTTCCTCTTGTGTATATGCTGGGCGGTTCCCTGAAAACCAACCGGGAGGCAGATACCAGACCCGAAACCATTTTTCCGGAAGAACCGCAGTGGCGAAATTATATCGATATCTTCGACGCACCGAATTTCAATATCTTGCTGCAGACGCGCAATTCTTTGATCGTTACTTTTTCGGTGACAGCCGGACAGATCATTGTCGCTGCGTTAGCGGGTTATGCCTTTGCACGGATCAGGTTCATCTGGCGCGATGCCATTTTTGTTATTTTTCTGGCGACGCTCATTCTTCCCTTTGAATTGATCTTTGTACCACTGTATTTGATGCTGGCCAAGTGGGGGTGGATCAATACCTTTCTGGCTCTGATCGTCCCCGTCATCGCCAATCCCTTTGCGATTTTCATGTTCCGCCAGTTTTTCATCACGGTGCCCATAGAGCTGGAAGAAGCGATGCGCATGGATGGCGCGGGTTATTTGCGTACATTTCTGTCCTTGATGCTGCCGCTTTCCGGACCACCCTTTTTGACGATTTTCATCCTTACCTGGCTGGCGGAATGGAGCGCGCTGTTGAGGCCGATGATCTTTGCCAGAACACCCGACATGTGGACGCTGCAGGTTGGCTTGAATTTCCTGAATCGGGGGGCGCAGGTGACGACACCGACGACTGCTTACTTGATGGCCGGTATTGCGCTGGCTTCCATACCCCCAGTTGTCATATTCCTTGTCATGCAGCGGCGTTTTGTGGAAGGCATCGCCCAAACCGGCATTCATGGATAGCAATGCACGATGTTTGTCATCCACACCTTCATCATTCGCCGCCGGTCAATTGGATGAACAACCGAACAAACCGGTTGGCTTTCGCGGCGACGTATTGCTCTTCCCCCCGGGAAATTGCGGGCTGGAAGCCGCTGATTGTCATTTAGGATCATACGATTAACGCTAAGATCAAGATGAAAAACAAAGTTCAGCTGATTACATATCCGGATTCTCTTGGCGGAAATTTATCAATTCTTGGACGACTCTTGCGAGAGCATTTCATGGAAGTATTTCCTGGAGGCGTCCACATCCTGCCGCCGTTTCCTTCCACCGGGGATCGCGGCTTTGCGCCGACGACCTACCGGAAAATCAATCCGGATTTCGGCGTCTGGGCGGATATTCATGCGATCGGAGCGGCATTCGACCTGATGGTTGACATCATGGTCAATCATATCTCTGCATATTCGCGCTATTTCCAGGACTTTGTCAAAAAAGGTCGCAAATCGCCCTACGCGGATATGTTCATCACGCTGGATAAAGTATGGCCAGACGGAAACCCTCCAGCCGAGGACGTGAAAAAGATCTTCTTGCGGAAACCAGAGCACCCTTTCCTTGATGTAAGGATCCAGGACACGGGTGAAATAGAGCGCATCTGGGCTTCTTTTGGTCCGCAGGCCGACTACTCCGAGCAGATTGACCTGGATATCACTTCGCCGGTCACCAGGCAGTTTTTCACCGATCTGCTGCGCTTTTTGAGTGAACAAAACATTAAGTTCATCCGCCTGGATGCGATTGGCTATGTGATCAAGAAACCGGGAACTTCATGTTTCATGGTGGAGCCGGAGATTTATGCGTTCATCGACTGGTTGATTGAAGTGGCTTCTGATCTGGACCTGCAACTTCTCCCCGAGGTGCACGCACATCACACCACGCAGTCCAAATTGGCCTCCCACGGTTATTGGGTGTATGATTTTATTCTTCCCTTGTTGGTCTTGTATACCCTGGAAGCCAAGGATCCATCGAAATTACTGGATCATCTCGAGAATTGCCCGCGCAAGCAGATCACCATGCTGGATTGCCATGACGGGATACCCGTCCAGCCGGATCTGGATGACATACTTGAGGTGGAAGAGGCGAAATGGATCGTGGACCTGTGCCTGGAGAGGGGCGCGAACCTGAATCGCATTCTGTCGGAATCTACACAGAAAGGCGGATTCGATGCCCACCAGATCAACATCACCTATTACGATGCTCTCGGAAAGAATGAGGATGCCTATCTGACGGCCCGGGCGATTCAGTTTTTCACTCCGGGCGTGCCGCAGGTTTACTACGTCGGGCTGCTTGCTGGGGAGAATGATTATCTTGGCGTGGAAACCACTGGGGAGGGCCGTGCGATCAACCGGCAGAATTTCTCTAAGGCGGACATCGATGAAGCCCTTCAAAAGAGAGCCGTCCGGCGATTGATCAAGCTCATCCGTTTCAGGAATCAGCATGAAGCCTTCAACGGAGAGTTTTCGATAGCAGGAAGAAACGCATCGGGCTTCAAACTCAGGTGGGAAAATAAGGACCAGTACTGTGAGCTGACCAGCGATCTTCAAGACTGCCGGTCAGAGATCGAATATTCAAATGAAGATGGACAACTTCGGCGGTTTACGATCTAGCGGCGGTTGAAATTTTCTGGTGAGGGAATAACTCGATCCTGAACGACGCGAGTGTTTGGAAATACTTGATCACAGTGAAATGCCGGCGACCCGGATGATGAAGAATGGCGAACTCAGCCTGTATGGATTACCAGCTGCCCGTCAGGTGCAACGTCGACGGGAATGGGATCGCTGAGTTCCCCGATGAAAGAACCGTCGGCAGCATAATTTCGGAATGCGATCAATACCCAATTCCCGCGCTGCGTCTGTATAATCTTCGATGAGTACAGACTTCCGTGTCGATCGCCGAGGAAGAATCGCTCGCTTAGATACTTATACGGCCCCAATGAATCGGCCCCGATCATGAATTGGGATCCGGAAAGTGGGTCAGGGTCCATTTCCTTAAGGTAACTCTGAGCGTACATGTCGGACGATGCGCTGAAGATCAAGTAATAGCGATTCTGGATTTCAACGATCTGAGGGACCTCCATGTGCCCGAACTTTCCGGGTTGAGTGATCGGGGGTAACACTTCCCAACGGTGCAGGTCGTCAGACACCGCGTGTCCGATCACGCCGCGTTCATCGGCGGGGCCATAATTCACGCGCGCGGTGATCAAAGCATGGAACTTTCCCGTGTCGGGGTGCCGGAAGATCCACGGATCGCGCCAGGCTTGATCGTGCCAATTGGATTGGCCCAGAAGCTCATACCAGGTTGGGTCGGCCTCGACGACCGGATTGCTGGGGTTTTTGGCCCAGGAGACGAGATCCCGCGATGTGGCGAATCCAATCCGCTGTATCAGGCCCTTCTCTTGCTTGCGGGTGCCGGTGAAAAACAGATACCAGATACCGTCATGCCGGATTGTGCTTCCCGTCCAGGTGGTGTAGTTGTCGAAAGCATTTGGGTCACGGCTGGGTGAAATTGCATCGGGCAGCACGGACCAACTCATTAGATCCCTCGAGACGGCGTGGCCGATGGAAACATGCCAATGACGCAGTTTTTCGTCCCCCAAGGATTTGGGCGCTTGAAGGTAGAACACGTGATATTCAAGCCCATCTTGGGCAAACCAAAAATCCCATATCCATTTGTCGGGTAGCGATAGCGGCACAAGAGTCTCCTGAATGCCTAATGATAACATCCGGCAAGTGCTTGCTGAATATATCATCCATTTGGATCACTCACTTCTTACGTTCACGGATATGGGACAGGAACTCGTAGGGCATATGGTGGAAGTGGGCGGGCTGTAAAGCGGCGGTTTCGGGTGCACCGCCCGAGAATTTTCTCGATCCAGCAGCAGACTGGATTGTGGTATTTTCTTTATGAAGAGGGGAGTTGCAGGTGATGTTTATACCCGGAGCCGCTTTACGTTTGGCGAAGAAGTATGCGCAACCCCGGTTGGCTGGCACGACGGGAGACGACGAGATCGTTGCGGATATCGGCCGGTTCCTGGACCGGTGTGGCTATCACGTGGAATGTCCGAATTTTACGTTCACGTCGGCCCCGGGTGTTTTGATCAAGCTGGAGCTTCTGCTTGGTGCCGTCGTGATCATTTCCGCACTTTGGATTCGTCAGCGTTCGGTCCTTCTATCCACAGTCCCCGCCATCCTGCTTCTGATCCTGCTCGCTGCCGTTCCCAGGGCGAATCGTGCAATCCTGGAGAGCTCCCTCCAGAAAGACGGCAAATCGGTCCTTTCGAGGATCTGTGCCAGGTTGGGCAAGACCTACAAAACGAAAAACGTCGTCGCTGCTTCATCCGCAGCGGGCGGCAGTGATTCGCGAACCGAACTGATTCTCATGGCGCATCACGACTCGAAGAGCCAGGCAGTTCCGTTGATCGTACGCATGTTTCTATTCGGGATCGTTTTTCTCGCAGGATTTCTTTTCACGATACTTGCTTTGTTGAGCATCTTTTTCGACCTTGAATTGGCAGTGCTGAGCGTCGCTGTTCTGGCCGTCGTCGCCAGCGTCCCGCTCCTGCTGATCGGCGTCGGGAACGACTCTCCCGGCGCAATCGATAATGCATCGGGAATGGCGATCGTGCTGCATCTCGCGGAAATACTGAAAAGGCACGAAGAAATACTGGAGAAGATGAAAATTACAATTCTGATCACAGGAGCCGAGGAATTGTGGACCATGGGGTCGGAGGCGTACGTCCGGGAAAATCTCGAAAGGCTCGAACTTCAAGCCGCAACCGCAGGTCTGTACGTCATTAATTTTGAGGGGATTGGCGTCGATGGGACCATGTTTTTGATTGACGGGAAAACGTGCTCCGGGGGCGAAGGGAACATGCCCGTCGCAGAAGCGATCCGGCAGGCCGGCGAATCCCTGGGCTATCGGCTGCGTAGTCTACCGCTCGTTGGCGCTTTGCTCGATCACCAGGCATTTTCTGACCGGGATTTATGCGCCGCGACCATTCTTGGCTTTGGACGGGATAGCTGGTTCGTCCATACACGAGAAGACGCTCCTGAAAGATTGAGCGTTGAAGGATTCGATAAAGCCGGAAGAATTGCCCTGGGAGTGATCCGG
>Ga0315554_1002703_pt1 | contig 10083 bp, 9 predicted proteins | sample SalMarSW160370MG_FD_202114 | JGI IMG/M metagenome (GOLD analysis project Ga0315554, IMG submission 202114) | Salt marsh sediment microbial communities from the Plum Island Ecosystem LTER, Massachusetts, United States - Salt Marsh Sediment SW1603-70 ... | reverse complement strand
GAGGATAATGAAATGGCTCTGCCTAAAAGAAGACACTCGCGAGCGCGCGGGCGAAAAAGAAGAACTCACTGGAAATTAACCGCTCCCAATGTAGTGGAATGCCCACAATGCCATCAACCCAAACTGTCGCATCATATTTGCCCGCAATGCGGCTATTACAAGGGCGAACTGGTAATTACACCTAAAGAAGCATAAGCTGAGAATTTCCCAGGGGCAGACTATGCCGATTAAAAGCAGGCCCATAACGGTGGCGCTTGATATTATGGGCGCTGACGTCAGTCCTGGTTCTATTATGGAAGGCGGTCTGATGGCCGCTGAAGAAATGGCCGATGCTCTCAAGCTGATACTCGTCGGCAAAAAAGAAGTTATCGGCGATTTTATAAATCAGCAGAAAAGAATTCCCAGGAATATAGTCATTGAACATGCCGCCCACGCCGTTGCCATGAGTGATGGTCCGACCGACGGAATCAGAAAAAAGAATTCCTCGATTGCAATCGGCCTGATGCTGCAAAGGGAAGGGCGCGCCGAAGCCTTCGTATCGGCGGGGAATACCGGCGCCGTTATGGCCTCGGCGATTATGGTTCTGGGTCGAATCGAAGGTATTACCCGCCCCGCAATCGCGACTCACTTCCCCTCGCGAAGCGGTCGGCCGACGCTGGTTCTTGATGTCGGAGCCAATGTCGACTGTAAACCGATGCATCTGTTTCAATTCGGTTTGATGGGATCGGTTTATGCCTCGCTTATGACCGGTCGAACCTCCCCGCGGGTCGGTTTGCTTTCTATCGGAGAGGAACGCAGTAAAGGGAATGAGCAGGTAATGCAGACACGCGAGCTGTTTGAAAAATCGGGATTGAATTTTATCGGTAACGTGGAGGGGCGCGATATCTTGTCCGGACAGGCGGATGTTGTCGCCACCGACGGATTCGTTGGCAATGTCTTGTTAAAATTCACGGAATCAATCGAGGGATTCTTAACTGTGTCTCTTAAACGGCAGGTAGAAACCAACATTTTTTCACGCGTGGGCGCCGGATTAATGACACCGTTTCTGCGTCGTCTTCGCAATGCCTTCGATTATTCCGAGTACGGCGGCGCGCCGCTTCTTGGTACTAACGGCGTTTGCATAATCTGCCATGGAACCTCCTCACCTAAGGCCATAAAGAATGCCGTCGTTGTTGCGGCCAGAATGGTGAGACATCGAATTGGAGAAAATATTCGCCAGGAATTGGCGATTCTTAACAACGGTAACAAGGAAGATGAGCAGGATGATAAGAGCGAAAATAGCCGGGATGGGGTCATTCGTTCCGTCCCATCGGATGACAAACCTTGACCTTGAAAAGATAGTCGATACATCCGATGAGTGGATAAGGACACGGACCGGCATCAGAGAACGAAGAATCTGTCAAAAGGACGAAACCAACTCGGATATGGCGGTCGCGGCCGGACGCAGGGCCCTTGAAATGGCCGGAATCAAACCGAGCGAAATCGACCTTCTTCTGGTGGCGACGGTAACCCCCGACTACCGGCTACCCTCGGCATCCTGCATTGTGCAGCAGAAACTCGGCCTGGAAAATGCGGCAACCATGGATATTCTTGCAGCTTGCGCCGGATTTATTTACGGCTTATCTACCGCGGAGGTCTATATAAAATGCGGGAAATTCAAAAGGATCTTGGTTGTTGGTGTCGAGAAGCTTTCTTCGATAACCGATTATACCGATCGGAATACATGTGTCCTGTTCGGCGACGGCGCCGGGGCTGCGGTCGTCATCCCGACTGAAGAAGACAGGGGCTTACTCTCGACATTTATGAAATCGGATGGCCGTCTGGGCGAACTTCTGTGGATTCCGGACGGCGGGTCCAAAGCTCCGATTCAGGATATTAATATGAATAACAGCCATCAGGTCTTTATAAAGATGAACGGCAGCGAAGTCTTCAAGCACGCAGTGCGTCAGATGGAAGATGCCTCGCGGCGTGTCCTTGATGAAGCCGGTTTAACGACGGCTGACGTTGATTGGCTGATTCCGCATCAGGCCAATTACAGAATAATCTCATCGACAGCCAAAAGGCTGGGTTTGTCGATGAATAAAGTCTATGTAAATATCGAAAAATACGGCAACACATCATCCGCATCCGTTCCGATAGCACTGGACGAAGCCATACATAATGGAAAAGTGAAAGAGGGCAACATAATTTTAATGGCGGCCTTCGGCGGCGGATTGACCTGGGCAGCGGCAGCATATAAATGGTAGAGTAATATGGAAAAAATCGCGATTGTATTTCCGGGACAGGCATCTCAATATGTCGGCATGGGCAGAGACCTGTATGAATCCGAAAGCGACGTTCGCAGATTATACAACATCGCATCCGAAGAAATAGGCCATGACATTGCCCGACTATCATTCGAAGGTCCTGCCGATAAACTAAAGGAGACAAGATTCACGCAGCCGGCAATACTCCTGCATTCTCTGGCGATTTTGCAAATAATGAAGAACGAATTGCCGCGCGCATCATTTACAGCCGGACATTCTTTGGGCGAATATGGCGCTTTGGCATTATCCGGAGTGTTAAGTCCGGAGGCTTCCGTCAAGGCGGTCGTACGGCGAGCGACTCTCATGGAAGAGGCCTGTCGTCAAAATCCGGGGACAATGGCCGCCATTATAGGCCTCGATGAAAATAAAATTATTGAAATATGCGAAGAAGCATCCAAAAAAAGTGTTGTTGTTCCGGCCAACTATAATTCGGGCAATCAGCTGGTGATATCAGGAGCCATTGCGGGCGTTGAAGAGGCCTGCCGTATATGCAGGGAGCAAGGTGCCAAACGGGCGATGATTCTGGAGGTCGGCGGCGCTTTTCATTCACCTCTGATGGAACCGGCGAAAGACGGTATGAAAGATTATCTTGACTCAATCGATTTCAATATGCCCGAGATTAATGTCGTCCCCAATGTCACCGGCACGTCGGAGAAAAACTCCGACAAATTGAAAAATTTACTGGTCGAGCAAATCACTTCGCCGGTGCGATGGTATCAGACCATGCAATATTTCCGGCAAAATGAAGTCGACATCATGATTGAGATTGGACCCGGAAAAGTGCTGTCGGGATTGGCCAAACGTGAACTTAAAGATGCGCGGATTTTAAATATCGATACGCTGGAAGATATTCAAAGTTTCGTTGCCGTCGCAACCGGGTGATGAAAACATGAGTTTGGAAAGCAAAACAGCATTGGTCACCGGCTCGGCCCGAGGATTGGGCAAAGCGATCGCCGAAAAACTGGCTTCGCTGGGAGCGCGAGTGGTTATTTCTGACGTTTTGATGGATCTGGCCGAAGAAACGGCGCGCGAATTCAGCGATAAAGGCTACGATGTTCTGGCAATAAGCGCTGATGTTTCCAAAAGTGAAGATGTTGGAAAAATGATAGAAGAAATTCTGGCGAAATATAAAACGCTGGATATTGTCGTCAATAACGCCGGAATTACCCGTGATGCCCTCCTTCTTCGAATGTCGGAAGAAGCCTGGGATGCGGTCTTGAATGTGAATTTGAAAGGCACTTTTCTGGTCACGCAGGCCGCCGCAAAGATTATGATAAAGCAAAGATTCGGGAGAATCATTAATATTTCGTCGGCCTCCGGCCGGGTCGGCAATCCCGGTCAGGCCAATTATGTGGCCAGTAAGGCCGGTATAATCGGACTGACCAAAACTGCCGCCCGTGAACTGGGAAGCCGCGGTATAACAGTTAATGCCATTGCCCCCGGTTTTTTTGAGACGGAGATGACCAGGAACCTGCCGAAGGCGGTTCAGGACTCGTTTTTGAATAGCACGCCCATGAAGCGTTTCGGAAGGCTGGAAGATATCGCTGCGGCGGTTGCCTTTTTGGCTTCGGAGGAAGGTTCTTACATTACAGGGCAAGTCATTGGGGTTGACGGCGGATTAATAATGTGTTAATTTAGGCAAAAATTTTTAACAATTAATATTCAAGGAGAATTATCAATGGCTGAGGCAACTGAACAGAAAGTAAAAGATATCATCGTGGAACAGCTTGGTGTGGATGCGTCTCAGGTTACCGAAACAGCGAAATTTGTCGATGATTTAAGCGCCGACTCGCTGGATACAATGGAATTGGTGATGGCCCTCGAAGAAGAATTTTCGCTGGAAATCCCTGATGAAGATGCTGAAAAAATAGTCTCTGTCGGCGACGCTATTAATTATATTAAAGAACACGCAAAATAATTCTCAAGAATTGAGATTCTCTTTATGAAATCTGTTAGAGTCGTTGTAACCGGGATGGGAGTGGTTACTCCGGTCGGCCACAACCTCGAAGAGTATGGGCGGGCTTTGTTCGAAGGCAAAAGCGGCGTCGGAACAATTACTCGTTTTGACGCCTCCGAGTATACTACACGTATTGCCGCCGAAGTAAAAGGTTTTGATGCCTCCGCCTTTCTGGAAAAAAAGGAACTCCGACGAGCCGATGTCTCGGAGCAATACGCCATTGCCGCCAGCCAGATGGCGCTTGATGATTCCGGGCTTGACCTCAACAAGATTGATCGCAATCGCGCCGGGGTCGTTATCGGCTCCGGTATCGGTGGGATTGCAACGTTCGAGAGTCAGCACAAGACTCTTTTGGAATCGGGGCCGGGACGGGTTTCGCCGTTTTTTATCCCGATGATGATTATCGATATGTCCGCCGGATTAGTTGCCATCCGCTTCGGCTTAAAAGGCCCCAATTACGCCACCGTCTCGGCCTGTTCATCATCCTCCCACGCCCTCCTCGATGCGCTTAAGATTATCCAGCGCGGCGACGCCGACATCATGATGACCGGCGGCGCCGAATCGACCATCACGCCAACGTCGGTGGCCGGATTCTGTTCCGCGCGTGCATTGAGTACTCGTAACGACGAACCGGAAAGATCTTCACGGCCGTTTGATAAGGACCGCGACGGTTTTGTAATCGGTGAGGGAGCCGCTATTCTCGTGCTCGAGTCGTTGGACCATGCTGAGGCGCGCGGTGCCCGGATTTATGCCGAAATGATCGGCGCCGGCATGACCTGCGACGCACATCATATGACCGCCCCTATACCTGATGGCAGCGGGGCGCGGATGGCCATGACCAATGCGATTAATGACGCCGGTCTGAAACCCGAGGACATCGATTATATTAACAGCCACGGAACCGCCACGCTGCTCGGAGATCCGGCCGAGACCAAAGCCATCAAAGCTGTCTTTGGCAAACATGCCTATGAAATCCCGGTGAATTCGACCAAGTCAATGATTGGTCATCTTCTGGGTGCCGCCGGGGCGGCGGAATTTATCGCCGCGATCCTGTGCCTTCAGGCCGGGAGATTGCATCCAACTACCAACCTCGATGAACCTGACCCGGAATGTGACCTTGATTATGTTCCCAACCAGGCCAGGGATTACTCATTTGACACTTTTCTGTCGAATTCGTTCGGTTTCGGCGGACACAATGTAACCCTGGTCGGTCAAAGATACAACGGCCGGCAGAAGATGTGAAACTTCTTGATACTTTAAAAAATATATTCTCTTCGGCAAAAGCCAAAGAGATCGATAAATTAATCGCCGAATTTGAAGCGAAATTCGGTTATCGTTTTAAAAATATCAAATTTCTCGCGGAAGCTCTGACTCATCGATCATTTACTCATTATGCAAAAGAAGTAACCGTCTCCAATGAAAGAATGGAATTTCTGGGAGATTCGGTTCTCGGCTTAATTGTCGGCGAAGAACTTTTTAAATTACACCCCCATTACGACGAGGGTGATCTCACCAAGACCAAATCACTTCTGGTAAATGAGACAACATTATCGAAAATAGGAATCGAGTGCGGCCTGAATGAATTGATATTTATGTCTCCCGAGGAGGAGAAATCGGGTGGCCGCAACCGCCAGTCGATTGTATCCGATGCCGTCGAAGCGGTGATTGCCGCCTTATATATCGACGGTGGTCTGAAGGCCACTAAAGAATTTGTGCGGAATATCCTTATATCACACGCATCTGATATATTAAACGATGCCGCCCAGAGAAACTTCAAAGGCGAATTGCTGGAGTATCTTCAGAGTCAGGGTATCGATCCGCCATACTATGAGGTGGTATCGGAAAACGGCCCGGATCATGATAAAACTTTCGAGGTCGTCGTTTATACTGACGGAAGGAAAGCAGGATTCGGCAGCGGCTCATCGAAAAAAGATGCGGAACAGAAAGCCGCGCGCGAGGCGATTTCAAATTTGCTGCGAGAGGAAGCCAAAAAGGCCGGTTTGAATTAACTGTAAGCCGTGCGCCGATACATATTTGACTTTTTGTGAAAAATTGATTTATTGGTAGAAATTTTTAAACTGACTTCGATTTGAATAGATACAGGAGGTGCAAGTGAATATTGTCGTTTTGATAAAGCAGGTGCCGGAGATTGAACTGGTAAAAGTCGATCAGACTTCAGGCGAGGTTTCGCTTCCAACCGGGCCGGGCGTGGTGAATCCGTTCGACGAATATGCCGTCGAGGAAGCTCTGAGGATTAAAGAGAAAACCGGAGGCAAGGTAACAGTTATTTCGCTGGGATCGGAAAAAGTGGAATCGGCGCTCCGCGCCTGTCTGGCACTCGGCGTCGACGAAGCGATTCAGATTACCGATCCTGTTTTTGATAAATCGGACCCGCAGGCAGTCGCCAAAATACTTGCGGCCGGTTTGAAAAAAATCGGTGATTATAATTTGATTCTCGCCGGCAAGCAGGCGGTCGATGATGACTCGGCCCAGGTGCCGGCGGCGGTTGCGGCTAATCTCAATATCCCCCAGGCGATGTTTGTCAAAAAAGTCGACTCGATTGACGATAGCACGGCTACTATCTGGCGAACGACCGAAGAAGGCTATGATATTGTCGAGTTGACTCTGCCGGTAGTTTTGTCGGTCGTCAAAGAAATCAATGAACCGCGCCTGCCCTCGCTAAAAGGTAAGATGATGGCTAAAAAGGCGCCTGTGACAAAATGGACAGCGGCCGATATCGGCCTCGATGGCAGCGGTGTCGGAGCTAATTCATACACAAAGATTATCAAAGTCACCCCTCCCCCGCCGCGTCAGAAAGGCGAAATAATCGAGGGCGAAACCCCCGAAGAAATCGCCGAAAAGCTCTACAAAAAGCTCAAAGACGACCAGGTCTTGTAAATTCTTCTTTCGCAGGTCAGGAGCCGTGCCTGAGGCACTGAGCTTGGCGAAGTGTCGAAGGGCCCGAAGGGCGCTCCTGACTTACGACTATACTTGTATCGCATCCTCTTTCTGATAAGCTGCGTCCCACTGTGACCAGTCTAGTTCTCTCTTACAGAAAGGACAGATTGATATTCCTATAATCACTTGTCGATTACAAACTGAGCATGTGCCGCGCTCGATTTGATCGGTTTCCTTTAGCAGCATCAAACCAATTGCGGCATATATCCGTTTACTTGTAATATTAATTGCCTGCAAGTGATTCTTTATGTGATACAGGCGAGATACGGCGACGAAGAATCCTACGATTAAAAACAATCCTATTATTACGTCGACAATGTAAAACATGCTTAACTTCCTTTCTTATAGATTTCTGCCTATTATTCTATTACTACATTTAAAGCTGTCTGATTTTTTAATCTACCCATTACTTTAATAGTATTCCCCATAGCTCATTTAGATATCATCGATTCGGCCTTGATCATCCTATTGGATATTAATATAAAATTTACAGCCTTTAACGATTTATCGATTCTTAGCGGTCTCAAATAAATAACTAAGACTCCATTCGTACCATATTTGAACATTTTAAGCTTGTGGCGTTTCCCGCGGTCGGCCGCCGAGGGCGGGCGTATGAACTGATACATAATTAATTAAATTTGACACTTCCCCGTCAACTTTCTATATTCCCTTTTAATGCGGACTAAAAGAATAATTTCAACAGCCATTATTGTCTTTTTATTCGGCTGCGTTTCGTATGCCGCCGGGATTAATACTAACGCCCTCCTGACCGACACGCGTGTCGTTTATGTCTTCGACCAGGGCGATCAAATCGACTGGGCGCTCATTTATTACCTGGCCTGCGAAAACGGCTGTCAGGTCGATCTGGCCACTGTCAAAAGCGGCCCGGTTTACAAAAGGCTGTTTCTTGAATCGGACCGACACAATATTACACTCTCCAGATTTTTCCTTCCGGAAATTCTATATAATTATCTCGATTCCGCTGCCCGTCAACTTTATAAAAAAGACCATCCCGATACATCCATCGAGCATCTCGATTCGGCCGCGCGTGAGCTTTACAGTGAGTATCTTCCCGACTCTTCGGTGGAATACCTGATTTCGCTGGCGCGGGAATTGTACGGCGAACATCTTCCTGAAATGTCGATGAATTACTTCGACTCGGTCGCCGCCGATCTTTTCGGCGATTATCTCCCGGACATAATCATATTTTCATCGAATTTTAAGGATCGGGACACGCAAGCTTTCGATAACTATCTTCTCGATATCGAATTCGATACGACCGGAATCTTTAAAATCCAAAAGTACTTCCGCCGTGTCGATCAGGGTGGAGAAAAAAGCGTCTATCTTAATACCGAACAGTATTTTCAAGACCATAGTAAGGAAATCACGGAAATGGCGGCGGCCGTCGCCGAAACGCCACCGCTCCCCGGTTCGCTTCGGACTTATTCGATTTACGACCTGATCAAGGACAGAACAACGACATCATCCGGCACGCCTGATTTTCTTGCCGGGATAGAAAGGCTGAAATTCGACCAGATAACCCAAAAATACATCAAAACCGCTTCCGGTCGAAAGGCTTATGAAACGTATCGAGACCAATATGTCTCATATTTGGAAGCTGCGGAGCATCAAGGCGGTTTAAATAAAATCGAATCGCTTATATCGGCGCTTGGCGAGATGCAGAAAATCCGTCAGACTTATTATTACCAGATAGGCAGACTTGATTCATTGGCACCTATGGCCCGATATATTGAAAAGTCTCTCGGCTCGTTATCTTCGGCCATCTTTCAGGAGGCCGATATTGATTATCGCGCCAATATCGAGATTCGCGACACACCCGAGGGCAAAAGGCTTAAATTCAAATCGGAAGTCAATAACAATGGTTTTCTTGATATTGAAGCCGGATGGCTTGAATTCAATCCGCCCGGGGCCGATACAAATAAAATAATCGACAGTAGCTGGACGGAAATCAAACCCAACAATTCGCTTGTCAGGCAATATACGGTCGACATCGATCCGAAAAGACTGGAAACAATCAACGCCAGAGAGATGCGGTTTATCGGTCGTGTCAAGTATGGCGGTGAGGAAGTCAGCTTCACCTACACGGCCAATGCCTACGAGGAATCACCCCTGTCGGTCGAATTTGTCCCTGATTTTCTGATGATAAAACCGTTCGGTAAATTGAATATCGACCGGCTGGTCGAAGCAGCTGATTTGAAGGTTATTATCAGAAAACCGGCCGACTTTGTCGGAAAATTCGGTGTAAAAATCATTACGCCACCCGGTGTCATGGCCGGTGCATATCGGGAGGAAATCGACTTGCAGAACGGGCAACGGGCAATCGAGATGGGAATTCCATTGGTGATGACCTATAGTGCCGGAACAGAGAAAAAACAGATCGAAATCGACTTGATTAAAAATGGAAAAGTCCTTGCCTCCGATCGGGCCAATATCCGTCAGGCGGAATTCAGTATTCCCGAAAATCTCAATATCGCCCTTTTCCCGGACTATAATGGCCTGCTGGAAGATATCCTTATTGAAACCGGCGCCCGTTATCGGCCGATAAGCGAAAGGTTTCTGGTCGCGGGGGATTTCAGTTATTACGACGCCATCTTTTTCGGCACGCGATGTTATCAAAAATACAATTCTCTTGAGATAATCAGGGATAAAATCAAAGATTTTATGGAGTTCGGCGGCACGGTGGTAGTCTTCGGACAGCCGGATGAATGGCGCGATGACCTGCTTCCGGTTTCGATAATATCGACGACTGTAAATTTATCGGCCGACAGCCTCCTTGCTCTGGATAAAAATAATCAGATTTTTAAGACCAAATTCAATATAACTCCGGAAAAATTAATGAGC
>Ga0315554_1002701_pt1 | contig 10085 bp, 9 predicted proteins | sample SalMarSW160370MG_FD_202114 | JGI IMG/M metagenome (GOLD analysis project Ga0315554, IMG submission 202114) | Salt marsh sediment microbial communities from the Plum Island Ecosystem LTER, Massachusetts, United States - Salt Marsh Sediment SW1603-70 ... | reverse complement strand
TGGATGTAGCTATGATAGTACACCCCGGATTACGTGATGCAGCCACCAACCAGGCACTGGCTTGTATTGGTATAGATGTGCAATTTTTTGGTAAGGCGTCCCATGCTGCCGCTTATCCCGAAGGGGGCATAAACGCACTCGAAGCTATGATTTTGTCGTTTAACGCAATCAATTCATTGAGGCAACATATTAAAGACACGGCTCGGATTCACGGCGTTATTACTCATGGCGGTGATGCGGCTAACGTAGTGCCGTCACATTCTGCTGCCAGCTTCTATGTCCGCGCGCGAAGCATTGCGTATCTGAATGAATTAAAGCAAAAGGTATTGAAGTGTTTTGAGGGGGCAGCTCTGGCTACCGGTGCGCGATTGGACTATAAATGGTCTGATGTAGTCTACGAGCCGATGAAGAACAATTTAGTCCTGGCTGGGTTATTTGCCCGGAATATGGAATCTTTAGGGAGGAAGGTATCACTGAACGAAGCTTACTTCGGTTTTGGCAGTACAGATATGGGCAATGTCAGCCAGGTTATACCTGCTATTCATCCTTCTGTTGCCGTTAGCTCTCCTGATATACTGCTGCATTCCTCAGAATTTGCCGTTGCTGCCGCCTCGGAGTCGGGACACAAAGGTTTATTAGATGCAGCCAAGGCACTGGCCATGACTATTGTTGATTTGCTCAGTGACTCCAACACTGTTAAAAGGGTAAAAGACGAATTCTCGGGGCGGGCGCAGCAATAAACATTTTTTGAGTCCTGCCGTTAAGTCTATATGGCGCAATTTTCAGAAATTTTTCGCGTCGGCAGCTTGAGATGAATCTGGTGACGGCGGCATTTTTTGGGTAAAAATTATAAAATAGAGCACGTAAATCTTTGTTAGACGGGGGAAATGCCAGTGAGACCTGATTATAAATGGAGGGCATGACATGAAGGTTATTTTTCTAAAAGATGTCTCAAAGGGAAAGAGGGGAGAGATAAAAGATGTAGCTGATGGTTATGCCAGGAATTTTCTTTTGCCAAAGGGGTTAGCTTTACCGGCAACGCCCTCTGCAACTAAAGAGGCTAAGTTATTGTTAGACAAGAAGGCGGAGCATCAGGCAAGGCAGCAAGAGGAGCAGAAGAAAATCGCTCAGGAACTGGATGGCAAAGAGGTGCATTTCAAGGCTAAAGCAGGCGCCAAAGGTCGTCTTCACGGTGCTATTACCAGCGCCGGCATAGCTGAAGAGCTTTCTCGACTTAGCGGCCTGGAGATCGATAAAAAAAGAATAGAAATTGAAGAGCCATTCCATCAACTTGGTGACTATGAGGTAGCAATAAACTTTGGTACGGATGCCCAGGCAAAAATAAAGGTAATTATCGAAGAAGAAGCTACTGTAAATGATTAGCGATAATTTGCCCCCGCACGATATTGAAGCTGAAAAAGCGGTCTTAGGCTCCATGCTTATCGATAGCGAAGGCATTTTCAAGATTGCTACGTTCTTGGCGCCCGAGGACTTCTTCAATCCGGAAAACCAGCTCGTTTACGAGGCTTGTTTCAGCTTATATCAGCGTAATGAGGGCATAAACCAGATAACGGTAGCCCGGGAGCTGGTCCAGAAAGAAAGGTTGGACGAAGTAGGTGGAACTGCTTATTTAAGTCACCTGGTTTCTACGGTCCCTACTTCTCTTCACATCGAGTACTATGCTCAAATAGTTTCGAGACTGGCTATAATGAGGCGACTCATAAGCGCCGGCAGTCAAATTACTGCTCTCGGCTACGAGGGCGATGCCGAGGTTGATGTTGCTCTCAGCAGGGCAGAGGACGTTTTATTTAAAGTACGGCAGAGGCGAAGTCGCCAGGATTTCGTACCTATTAAACAGATCCTGGGTCAATATTTTGAAGAGGCCGGACCTGTTGAGACTAGAGGAGAAGCGATTCCGCATGTGCTTACTTATTTTACGGCTGTTGATGATATACTGGGTGGTTTACAGCGTTCCGACTTGATCATACTGGGTGCCAGGCCCAGTGCCGGTAAGACCAGCCTGGCTCTCAATATAGCTCGCAACACGGCTGTTAACCAGAAAGCCTGCGTTGCCTTATTTAGCCTGGAAATGTCCAGGCAGGCTGTTGTCCAGCGGCTTCTGGCAAACGAAGCCAATGTAGATTCTAAGAGCGTCCGGTTAGGGCTCTATACGGAGAGAGAAGAGAGAAGGATTATGGAAGCCAGCGGCACTCTATCCGAATTGCCGATATACATTGACGATTCACCTCAAATGCGGGTAGTAGAAATGCGAAGTAAGGCTAAACGTCTCGATTTTGAGCGGACGGTCGACCTGGTTATTGTTGATTATCTGCAGTTGATACAGGGAGCGGCCAGAAGCGAAAGTCGTGTCCAGGAACTTAGTGAAATTACGCGGTCACTAAAGGCACTGGCTCGTGAGATTAATGCACCGGTGCTGGCTGTTTCTCAGCTTAGCCGTGCCGTAGAATGGCGAGCGTCTCACAAACCACAGCTGTCAGACCTCAGAGACAGCGGCAGTATCGAGCAGGACGCCGATGTAGTCGTCTTCATATCTCGAGACGAGATGTATTTTAATGAAGATGAGTGGAAAAAAGCTCATGATATCGAAGCTGAGCCTTATCCCAAAGGTATAGCCGATGTTATCGTAGCCAAGCACCGAAACGGTCCCACAGGCGAGGTTAAGCTACGTTTTGTTTCTAAAACAGCCAAATTCGATGACCTGGAATCCGAGTTGAGTGCTGCCTGAAACCGATTTAACGAATAATATGAGTGAATCAGTGTTTTCCGGCTTTCCTGCAAGAGCAGAGGTTACTCCTGTTCCAAATCTGTTCTTTACTGAAGTTGTGCCTCAAGTCGACAGTATCAATGAGCTTAAGGTGGTACTGCATATTTTCTGGCTGCTCAGCCGTCGGCGCGGATATCCGCAATTTGTAACAGCTAGCGAACTGTCAGCTGACCCAATACTTGGGAGAGGTATGGAGCCAGTGGGTGCAGCCAGAAAAGAGGTGCTTTGTCAGGCGCTTAAGGAAGCCGTGGAGCATGGCATAATACTGCATGTTAGAGTGGACAGAGCCGGACAGGTTGAAGATGCTTATCTCATTAACAACGATGCCGGTAGAGATGCGATCATTAAAATAAAGCAGGGCGATTTACCGGAGCTGCCTCCGGCACCTGTCCCGAACGATATGCAAGCTGCGGTACCCAATAATATTTACAGCTTATATGAGAGCAATATCGGTATGGTTACGCAATTAATTTCGGAACAGCTCAAGGAGGCGGAGACACTGTATCCGGCGGAGTGGATAGAATCGGCTTTTAAGGAGGCTGTTGCTTTAAATAAGCGTAGCTGGAGATACATTCTTCGTATTTTGGAAAGATGGGCTACGGAAGGTAAAGATGATGGAAAGTTTGGGAGAGATACTCAAAAAGGGAGAGACCGCGAAAAGTACGTCAAAGGCAAGTACGGACACATGGTCAAAGGATAAATCAAAAGAGGATAGTCCATCTGATTCGACTTGCCCGGTATGTAAAGGTGCTGGTTTTATCCATCCGTTATCGGCGTCAGGACAACCTGATTTCGGTCGAGTTGTTCCCTGCCGGTGCAGCCGTCAGGGATTAAAAAAGGAGAAGCTAAATCAGCTTCAGCAGTATAGCAACCTTGGCGCCTTGTCACGGCTCACGTTCGATAGCCTCTCGCCAACCGGTAGACATACCGATGCTGTGCTGCAGCAGAATTTCACGCGAGCTTACGAAGCCGCTAAAACGTTTGCCGGTGAGCCAAAGGGTTGGTTGATTTTAGTTGGCCCCAGTGGTAGTGGAAAAACACATCTTGCCTGTGCCATCGCCAGTTTCCGTTTGAACCAGGGACAGTCCGCGTTTTATATAGGTGCCGCCGATCTGCTGGACCATCTCCGCAGCGCCTTTAGCCCCAGCAGTGAAGTTGCCTACGACGAATTGTTCGAGCGAGTGAGAAATACGCCGCTTCTGATTCTGGATGACCTGACTATGACGGCTACCACTCCTTGGGCTAAGGGCAAGCTGGAACAATTGCTGGATTATCGTTTCAATATGCGCCTACCCACGGTAATTACTACCGATACACCGATTGATGACTTTGATGAAGGTTTGCGAGGCCATCTGGCAGATTCCGAAATATGCAGAGTATACGTAATCCGTGGAAAATCGACATTGACTCTGGAACACCTGGGCAGTATCGACCTGGAAGCGCTGCGCCGGAAAGCCTTCGCCAATTATGATTATAAATTAGCTAACCTGTCACCTGAGGAACGCCAGAGCTTAGAACAGGCATATCGTAATGCCGTTAATTTTGCCAAATCTCCGGAGGGCTGGCTAGTTTTCATGGGTGTCAACGGCTGCGGCAAAACTCACCTGGCGGCAGCCATTGCTAACAGCCTGCGCCAAGAGGGCAAGTCAGTGCTGTTCATAGTGGTCACCGACCTTTTAGATTATTTGCGTTCCACCTTTAATCCGGAAAGCAGGGTGTCCTATGATGAGCTCTTCGAGAGAATTAAAAAAACCCCGGTCCTTATACTCGACGATTTCGGCGAGCAGTCAGCTACATCATGGGCACAGGAAAAGCTTTATCAACTGATAAACTATCGTTATAATGCCAGGCTGGCTACGGTAATCACTACCTGTCTGTCTCTGGATGAGATTGAAAGCCGCATCAGCTCGCGCATGGTTGACCCCAGCCTCAGTCTCGTACTGAGAATTAATGCCCCTGATTATCGTGGTGATATAAAAGCCCCGAAGGCCCGCGAAACCAAATCGCAACAGCGCTATGCACGACGAAACCGTTAGCTTCTTGCGTTTGTAGGTCGTGGCTTTTCTTGCTAAAATAACCAAAATCGTTCGGGTAAGCATCGTGGTAAATTCACCGGTCTTAGTGCTTAATCAAAATTATGAGCCGCTTAACATATGCAGGGTGCGCCGGGCCATAGTTTTGCTTTTCCGCGGCAAGGCTGAGGTTCTGGAGAACGGGCGGGGAAGCCTCCACTCAATGGAAGGCGTTTTCGAAATTCCGTCTGTTATCAGGCTAGGTTATTTTATCAAGCGTCCAAGGCAGCAGCGGAAATTGACTAAGCTCGAGGTTTTTAATCGCGACCAGTATATTTGCCAGTACTGCGGCCGTGCGGATAATGACCTGACTCTGGACCACGTCATGCCGCGGCGGCGAGGCGGCCAACACAGCTGGGAGAATGTAGTAAGCGCCTGCATACCTTGTAATCGACGTAAGGCTGGCCGAACACCATCCGAGGCCGGGATGCCGCTCTTACATCAGCCGAAGCCGCCACGCAACGACGGTTTTTACGTGCCCTTCCAGTACCTGCGTGTCCACACCGAGTGGCAGAAGTACGTTCCTCAGTGAACGTGAGTCTTTGCCTGCTGGCTGTCACCTTCAGATTTTGCTTGCCATTTTACCTGGCTGACGGGTAATTCAACTGTAACCCCAGTTTCCAATTCTACGGTCACCGTCTCTTTGATCGGATTACAGCTGACAACTTTAGCGTTTCCCAGATTTGTTGAAACCTCTTGTTTTAAAGCCGGCATTTTTTCTTTCGTTGACCTGTATTGCTCGTACTCGTAGCCCAAACAGCAGAGGAGCCGACCACAAATACCGGATGTTTTCATTGGATTAAGTGTTATATCCTGCTCCTTTGCCATCTTTATGGAAACCGGCGCAAACTCGCTCAGAAATGTAGTGCAGCAAAGCTGGCAGCCGCATTTTCCTAGGCCACCGACAAGCTTTGCCTCGTCTCTGGCTCCGACCTGTCTCAGTTCGACCCGTGCCTTGAGGTTCCGACTTAACTCGCGAACCAATTCGCGGAAATCGACTCTCTTTTCAGCACTGAAGAAAACGGTAAGGTGACTTCCGTCCAGATTATAATGGGCGGAAATCGGTTTCATTGGCAGGTTGAGTTTTTGAATTAACTCCCGGCATTTGGCCATAGCGTTCTTTGCCCGCTCCTGTTGGCGGCCGGCTCTTTCTATATCTTCGGCCGATGCTTTGCGGATAACTGGTTTTAGAGGCTCTGGTATTTCACTATGAATATCCTGATTCGGGGAAATGGCCACCTTACCGAGGTCGTGGCCGCGGCTGGTCTCGACTACCACATCATCGTCTACTTCCAGTGGTATATCGGCAGCGTCAAAGTAGTAGACTTTGCCTGCAGACTGTAAACGAACTCCTACTGTTTCTGACATTATTATTTCATGGGCTCGGATAATGTTTCCGGCGCCCTCTCCTTTCTTGGTATATTCAGCATAAGTATTTCATATACTAAGCGCAAATTGGCATTCAGTGCAATTTGATTTAGCGAATTGTCCATACAATCAATGAAATCCTTGGCCTCGGATAAACTCATCACTTCAGCCCACCTTTCAAATAGAGGTATGTAATCGATATTGATGACCGCCTGCTCGCAGCCGCATTTGGTCAGCATCAGGTCCCGCCACCAGCCCAGCCAGAGTTTTATAATTTCTTCGGCCGCTTTACGTTCGTTGGCAAGCTTGGCAGCATAATTGAATCGCTCATCCCAGCTAGCGGTTAGCAAAGAAATCATCTCGGTCAGCCTCTGATTCCGTTGCTCCAGATAGCTATCGTCGAGTGAAACGCTTAATGCCCAACCTAGGCAGCCATGCGACAATCGTGCCAAAAGTCCGGCCTTATCAGCTTCGATTCCGTGCGATTCTATGATCATTTTTTCGATTTCCTTAATCGGCAGAGGCTTCAGTTCCAGACGCTGGCATCGTGATACAACGGTAGGCAGCAGTCGCGACTCTTCTGTAGTCAGCAGAAGAATAATTACTTGTGGCGGCGGCTCCTCTATTGTCTTGAGCAAACAATTTGCCGCTTCGGTAGATAAATATTCAGCGCCATCGATTATAAAGACCTTGTATTTACCTTCAAATGGGGGCAAGCTGGCATCGTGCTGTAGCTCTCTGACGTCATCGATGCCGATTTCGACGCGCGTTTTCGTATCACCAGCCTCTTTGTTTGAGTTCAAGCTGATTATTCGAATGTCAGTATGCTTGCCTTCAATAATTCTCTGGCAGGATGGGCATTGTCCGCACGGCGGCTCTTTTCCCTGGCAGTTGACTGCCCGGGCCAAGTCGAGAGCCAGCGTCGTCTTACCTATGTGAGGCGCACCGACCATCAGGTAAGCATGAGCCAGATTGCCGGTCTCAAGGCTGTGTTTAAATAAAGCTGAAGCTTCCGATTGTCCGATTGTCTGCCACATAATTACTGAACTACATCCAATCTCATCAGGTCATTATAAGTTTCGCGCTTGCGGATGACACGGGCGTTTCCGTCATTTACCATGACGATAGCCGGCCTTGGGACCATGTTATAGTTGCTCGACATGGGTATGGAATAGGCGCCGCTGACCGGTATAGCTATAATATCTCCGGCCGACACGGGAGCCAGATTTACATCTCTGGCTAAAATATCACCTGACTCGCAATATTTGCCGGCGATAGTAACCATTGTCGACTCCTTATCTCCAGCCTTGTTTGCGGCCAGAGCTTCGTATCCGGCTTCATACAGCGCCGGGCGGATGTTATCTCCCATACCGCCGTCCACGCAGACGTATTTCCGTACTCCGGGTATCTCTTTTACGGAACCGACAGTGTACAAGGCAACCCCGGCTTGCGCTACCACGGCTCTACCGGGCTCAATGATTAGCTTCGGGCTAGACAAGCCGAGCTTTTCTACCAAGTCTGAAACCGCAGTAGTTATAGCTTCGGCGTAATCAACTATGCCCGGTATCTGCTGGTCTAGAGTATACCTGACGGCGAAGCCGCCGCCCGTGCTGAGCTCAACTAAGGAAAGACCATGTCTGCCTTTCATTTCCCTGGCGAAATTAAGTACTAGGTTTATAGCTGTCTCGTAAGGAGAAGGACCCTCTATCGGCGAGCCCAGGTGGAAGTGAAGCCCCAATAGTTTAAGATTTGAAGCTGATTTGGCCCTGGATACTGCTGCTTCAGCCTGTCCTTCAGCCAGAGAAAAGCCGAACTTGCTATCCAGAATGCCGGTCGTGGTGTGGCGATGGGTATGCGGGTCGACGTCCGGCGTCAGGCGAAGCAAAATATCCTGTCTGATTCCATTATCGCGGGCTAACGAGTCGAGCAATTCCATCTCGTGTAAATTGTCGACTACAATCCGTCCAATTCCCCAGTCCAGAGCCAGCTTTAGCTCGTCAGCTGTCTTATTATTGCCGTGGAAGTATACGTTTTCGCTGGGAAAGTTAACCGATTGAGCCACACTGAGCTCTCCGCCGGAAACGACATCGAGTCCCAAGCCTTCTTCCTTGATAATTCCGGCCAGTGTCCGGTTAAGGAAGGCTTTTGAAGCGTAGGCAATGATTGTTCCGGGATAACGCGTGGTGAACTCGGTCTTAAACTCCCGGCATTTGGAGCGGAGGGTATTCTCGTCGAAAACGTACAGTGGGGTGCCGAATTTCTTACACAGGTCAACACAGTCGCAGCCACTTATAAGAAGGTGACCCTGACTGTCAATCTTCGTTGTTAAAGGAAACAGTGATAGCTTATGTAAATCGCCCTGGCGCATTTATTAATCATCCGGTTATATTTAGACATAATACACCGTAATTATACTATTCTGATAGCTGATGTGCCATCCCGATTAATTCGTAAGAGGTATTAGCTATGCGAGGCGATATTAGGCTACCTGGGTGTTGCTGCACAGGTAACATGTAAATTCGAAATTTAGGATGTTTACTCAGTGTTGTTGCTAGGAGACGGTAAATTGCGTGCTCGTTCCAGGTAGCATTGCCAGCGGGTATTTATCCAGTCCTGCAATTCAGATATTTGCTTCTCGGTAATATCTTTGAACCTGCCTTGCAGAGCCAGATATTCTTTTACCGGCTTTAGCTTACCTTTGCGGGCAAGAGATGCGCTGGTGGAGGTGAGATGGAAGACACCGTCCTGAATCTCGTAGAGCACGACCAGCCCTGTTTCTACTGCCAGCTGTCCGATTTTTATGGTGTCGTTGTAGGCGAATTGCCATCCAGGGGCACAGGGTGCAAACACGTGTATGAACTTGGTGCCCTTTATATTTTTTGCTTTTCTCACTTTTTCGTACAGGTCCAGGGGATAAGAGGCGTTTGCAGTGGCTACATACGGTAGGCGGTGAGCTTCCATTATGGCGGCTATGTCTTTCGGGTTCTGCCTTTTACCCAGTATGGGCGTGGTGCCCGTGATGGCACCCAGCGGCGTGGAACCGGAACGCTGGTTACCCGTATTCATATAGCCCTCGTTGTCATAGCAGATGTAGATAAAATTCTCCTGCCTCTCGGCAGCTCCGCTTAGCGATTGAATGCCGATATCGTGTGTACCGCCGTCGCCGGCCACGGCCAGTACGGTTACTCCTTTTCTACCGGTGGCCCTAAGTCCGGCAACCAGGCCGGTTGCGGAGGCCGCGGTAGAGGCAAAAGGCGTGTTGACACAGGGAACCGTAACCGACGTTATGGGATACATGCCGTGCAAAACGGTGAGGCAGCTTGCCGGCACTGTGACAATAACCTGCCCCTCCAGGGCTTTCAAGATGTGACGGTAGGCCAAAGCCATGGCACAGCCGGGGCAGGTTCTGTTGCCCGGCAGCGAGTATTCCTTTTCAGTCAGGTTGACTGCATTAACTTTCAAGTAAAACCTCACTCAGATATAGCATATCCATTCCGGATATTCGGCGTTCAAAGCGCCTGATTTCATCAATGGCAGCGCGCTCCTTACGGCATCCGCCAGCTCCCTGGCTTTAACATCCCGTCCGCCCAGTCCCACAATAAAGTTTCGTATGACCGCCTCCGTCTTGCTCCCGTACAATGCCGACTTGATTTCCGAACAGGTAGCTCCCTCGGAACCGTAGCTGATGTTCTTGTCGAAAACCGCAACTAATCGGGCTTTTCCGAGCGCCTTTACAATAGCGGCTTTAGGAAACGGCCTGAAAGCCCTTAGACCCAGCACCCCAATCTTGTTACCTTCTTCCCTGAGCATTTTTGCGGCCACTGTGGCTTCCATAGCCAGGCTGCCCATGGCAACGATTA
>Ga0315554_1002698_pt1 | contig 10088 bp, 8 predicted proteins | sample SalMarSW160370MG_FD_202114 | JGI IMG/M metagenome (GOLD analysis project Ga0315554, IMG submission 202114) | Salt marsh sediment microbial communities from the Plum Island Ecosystem LTER, Massachusetts, United States - Salt Marsh Sediment SW1603-70 ... | reverse complement strand
GTGCCCTTGCAGAGGCGGCAGCAGCGCTCCACCGAATATCGCCATAACGAGTAATGACGAGACCTGGCTTTTTAGTACTCCTGTACCTTCCAGAGCAAGTGAAAATGTATTCGACCAGCCTATGGATGAAAATAAACCTACTCCGACAACGCACCACATAGCAACAGTACTTCCCGCAATGATTGCAGTTGCCAATAAAATAACTATTGTAGTCATAAAGATCGTTAAAGAGCGCCCTGCATTTGCTTTTCCGAATTGAAACATCAGCCAGCAAAGAAACAAAAAAGGCAAGTAATCCTGCACTACGTCCCAGCCCCTTAATAAAAGTATAATAATAAAACCAAGAATGGGAATGGCAGCCAAAAATATATTTTTATTTATTGGTTTCATCTCACTTAATTCAACAGCACCCATAAACCGTCCTATCAGCATCCCTCCCCAGAACAATGATACGTATTTGCTGGCTTCGATGGCACTCAATCCTGCTATACTAGGCTGTCCAAGGAAATTAATAATTGAACTCCCCACAGAAACTTCAGCACCAACGTACATAAAGATAGCGATAATACCTAGAACTACATGAGGAAACTTTAAAGCACTGGCTCCTTTTTCGATTTTCCCTTCACCAATATGAGGCAAATTAATAAAAAAGAAAATAAATGCTAATATCAGGAATACAATGCAGAATGCAATATACGGTACTTTAACTGAATCCGCTCCATGCATTCCAGCCTGATTAAAGTATTGAAAGATTAAGTAACCACCGATTAGTGGACCAATAGTTGTCCCCACTGAATTAAATCCTTGCGCAAGATTCAAGCGGCTTGACGCAGTACGTTCGGGACCGAGTATAGTTACATAAGGATTTGCAGCAATTTGCAGCATTGCAAAACCAAGCCCCACAACAAACAGAGCTACAAGAAATAATCCGTAAGATGTAACACTTGCAGCCGGCCAGAAAAGTGCACTTCCCAAGGCGGAAACCACAAGACTTATAACGATACTGTTTTTATAACCAATCTTGGCAATGGGATCACCTTTTGTTACTGAAACAATAAAGTAGATAAGGGAGCCGATAAAATAAGCACCGAAAAAAGCAAATTGTACCAGCATAGCCTGGAAATAATTTAGAGTAAATGCTTCCTTAAATCTTGGTATAAGAATATCATTCCAAACAGTCATGAAACCCCACATAAAGAACAGAGATGTCATTATAGCAAAAGGGCCGCGGTATGTTTTTTTATTGTTTACTTTTAAATTGCTTGAATTTACTTCGGCTGTTCCGCCAATAGCTGCCATATAATTTTCCTTTCAGGATTTAATTCCATAATTTATATGTTATAATTAGCATTTATTAAACCTTTAATTTCTCATCGAGCATTTTTAGTGCAAAAGCATAAGCTCCGGTAAAGATAGCTTTACTAGTTCCTATTATAGAAATACCTACTCCAATGCGTATTTCTGAATCATATTTAGCTTTTTGGTTTGTACCATAAATTATAATTTCTTTTGCTGCTCCTTTTAAAAATTTATCAAGTTGATCTTTATCTTCAAGATTGTATACATTTGCCGCCAACCTTCTAAATTGTCTGCCATCAGGTGAAGTATAATTACTGTTCATTTCATCGATCAGAAAAGGCATAAAAATATCTGAAGCTCCCGCAAGTCCCCCGCCAATCACAACTAATCCATCTATTAAAGTAATGGCATTAGAAATTGCATCACCAGCAACTTTGCCAAATTGTCTAAACGCCTCTAATGCTGCTGGCTTATTTCCAGGTTTGTTACCTGATGCTATTTGAAATATATCAAGAGGAGTTGGTGAATTTTCAAAATTTATTCCTGCTGCTAAAGCATAGGCTTTTCTTAATCCTCTAATACTAACATGCTCTTCTACATGAGTTGATGGACTTATTATATCTCTTAAAAGCCAGATTTCAGCAGCTATAGAATTATCACCTAAATATAAATTTCCATCTCTTACTATTCCAGCGCCAAAACCGGTTCCTAATGTAAGACCTAAAAGATTTTTATACTGTTTAGGACTGCCGGTTTTTTCAAGGAGATTATTTATATAAGGCAGGTAACCAGCTATAGCTTCGCCATAAGCATAAAGGTCTCCATCATTGTTAATATATACGGGAAGTTCAAACTTATTCTTCAAAATTGGCCCCAAAGCAACACCACCACGGAAAGCAGGTAAATTAGGAAGGTCACCAATTATTCCATTGAGATAATCTGCAGGACCCGGAAAGGCAAAGCTAATGGCTACCGGCGGCTGTTTAAGTTTTGTTTTTAATTGCTCAAATCCGCTAACAATGGAAGAAATACATTTATCAAGATTATCGGCGTTTGAAGGTAAAATAATTTCACTTGTGATTTGTCTCTGGCCTTGAATCGCTGTAAAAACAAGATTTGTTCCCCCTGCATCTAGGGTCATTACTATACGCTTATCAGCAAAATAATTCATTTAAACTTTTTTGATATTTATTTATTGAAAAATATTAAGAATTATATTGTTCAGGTTTTTCCGACTATAAGTTTTTCTAATTCCTCTAAGGATTTTTCTTTGGTTTCCGGCATAACTTTCCAAACAAATATAAAAAAGGGTATCATCATAATTGAGAAAAACATAAATACATTTCCGCCGCCAAAATTAGTTAGAGCGACCGGGAATACTAATCCTATTATAGCATTCATCACCCAGTGAGTAAATGATCCAAGTGCTTGTCCTTTTGATCTTACCTTATTTGGAAATATCTCAGCAAGAAAAACCCAGATAACCGCACCCTGGGAAAAAGCAAAGAATGCAATAAACCCTATAATAAAAACAACTACACCGGTATTACCAAAAAGTGTTTCATCATAATAATTAAAAGCAGCTCCTGCCAAAGTAATGAACATTCCTACAGCACCGATAAGGAGAAGTGTTTTGCGTCCAACCTTATCAATAAAAAACATTGCAATTATTGTGAATATCATATTTGTGACTCCCACTGCTACAGCTTGAAGCATTGCTGAATTTGTATTTGCTCCTGCTTTTTCAAATATCATCGGTGCATAATACATGATCACATTAATACCTGATAGCTGGTTAAAGACTGCTAAAAGTACTGCACAAATTATTGCAAATTTATATTTTCTTTGGAAAAGTTTTGTTCCAATTTTACCCGCCTCTTCTTTCAATGAATTTACAATATCAGCAAGTTCGGATGCTACATTCTTTGTTCCAACTGCTGTTAAAACAGATTCTGCATCATTAATCCTGGACTTTTTAACCAGCCAACGCGGGCTTTCAGGTACAAAGAATAAAAGGATGAAGAAAAGTATAGCAGGAATAGCTTCAACTCCAAACATCCACCGCCAATTATTTATACCGGTATTAACTAAAAGATAATTCGAAAAAAATGCCACAAGAATTCCTAAAACAATATTAAACTGGGCAACAGCAACAAGTCTTCCCCGCATTTTTCCCGGGGAAATTTCAGCTATATACATCGGCGCCACAACAGATGATGCCCCTATAGCTAATCCCCCTAAAAACCTTGAAAACAACAGAAAGAACCAACCGGTTGCAAAAGCACATCCAATCGCAGAAAGGAAATAAAACGCACCGCAAATAAACAGGATAAAACGTCTGCCAAAAATATCACCCGGTTTTCCCACAGCAATCGCTCCTATAACAGTTCCAACAAGTGCAATTGAAACTGTAATGCCGAGTGTTGAATCGGTAAGATTGAAAAACTGGGTAATATATTTTGTAGTACCTGAAATAACCGCTGTATCAAAGCCAAAAAGAAAACTTCCTAATGCAGATACTATGGTTGCAAATATTAAATTTTTGTTCAATTAGTTACACTTACATTTTAATTTGGGAATAAGCACAGCATTTATCTTTCTTTAAAATTTAATTATTCATAAATCATTTCTGTTTGTATTTAACATGATTGTCGGGTTCTAACCTATAACCAGATTGTTTCTTACCCATCAAGATGATTTTCAATAATATTGATTATTTACTTTTAGAAGATATGATATATATTTAATATTTAAAAATGTTCTTTTTAAATGATAATCATTTTTTCCGAGACTTAAATTAAATAAATTTTTAAGATAGAACTATAATATTTTACATAGTGATTTAAAAAACTTCTATCATTAAAAAAAATTTTTACCATAAATTTAATTGGGGTAAGGAAGGAATACTTTATTTGGATTATAAGTTCACCTTTAAAATCAAAATATTCTTCAGGGATCAATCTCTCATGTTTGACTCTTGATTGAAAATTTAATCAATTATTTCATAAACAACATCTTTAAAGTTTTATTAAAAATATTTTTCCCATCCGTACTGTGAGCAGAAATTGTATAAAAATATACTCCTGAAGATAAATATTTTGGCTGCCATAAAAAATTATAATAACCTGCCGGTTTAATTCTTTCATTAAATTCAGCAACTTTTTGCCCTATAATATTATGAATAAAAATTTCGACTTCACTTTCTACTGGTATAAAATATCCAATTGTTGTGGTGGGATTGAATGGATTGGGATAATTTTGAAGTAATTGATAACTGACTGGTATACTTTCCTTCCGATTATTCTGTATTGAAACTAAATCCTCAGCAGGAATAGTGTAAGAAGCAAACTCTATCCCGGTTTCATCAATTAATGCAAGATTAACAGAATCATTGCCGAAGACAGTGATGTTACCAAACGCATTATTAAATTGTGATGTGGTCAATCCTTGGCCTCCTTTATTCCAGATATTTAAACCAACAGCAGATAAAAATGCAACCGTTCTTGAATTTGTAATATCAAGACCACCCGCCATTATTTCAGGAAGACCCGCATTTGTACCATCATCAATTGCAGCGTTATGAGAATCCCCGCTTAACACAATTACATTCTTAATTTTATTCCTGGTTATAAAATTTAAAACTGTATCAATATCCATAGGAAAACCAACCCACTTATCAGCCATTTCCACTGCAGCAAAAAATCCAGTTATTCCAGGCGGGTAATTTCCAAAAGGAATATTTAAAACAGTTTCCTGCAGGGCAATTCCCAAATCTATTGCACCTTTTTGAGCTTTATTAAAGGGAACTGAGCTCATTATAAATTTCCATTTAGCTGTAGAGTTTTTCAAGCTGCTTAAAAACCAATCTAATTGATTTTCACCCGTACCAGGAGAATAATCTCTTCCCACGATTGTATGATTACTAGGGAGCTTAAATTCCCACAAATCGTTTACGGTATCTTTTACAAATGCTTCCAAATTCGAACTACGCTGAGAACGTAAATCGAGAGCAAATATCTCTATATTACCATATGTAAATTTATGATATATACCTCGTGATCACCTGATAATCTCACCCAAAACCTCGCTGAATAGGATGTAACACCTCCAACTACAACACTATTTGTTATTGACTGACCATAAGAAAATGAATTGGGAAAAAGAAAAACCAAACAAAAAATCTGAAGGGAAAATATGGATTTATCAATTTTATTAATTTTAAGTTTTTTAATTTTTCCATTGTTAATTTCTAAATATTATAAATTAATAATTTCTAGAGGAAAATCTTCTGAAATAAAGTATTTTAAACATAGGTCAAATTTTAATTTAAAAATATATTAGACTTGAATGGAAAGAAATTTGACTATTAGGTTAGAAATAAACGGTTAATCTTTTTTAAGAGTTTTTGTCACTAATTCCAGGAAGTCTTTTTTACCAAAAGGTTTTATTAAAAAATAATTACACCCGGCAGAAATTGCATCATTCTTATAATATTTACCAAAAGCAGTAATAGCTATTATAGGAGTTTCTTTATAATTGTCCTTTTTTCGCAAATACTTTGTAATTGATAATCCGTCTAAACTACCTCTAAGATTAATATCCATAATAATTAAATCATAATTATTTTTATTAATCATCTCCATTGCAATTTCCCCGTTGTTTGCTATATCTAAAATTCCAATACCTTTTAAATAATGCTCGCATAAAACGTTCGTAGGATTATCATCATCAACAATTAATATTTTTGGCAACAAGGCATACCCCTCTTAATTGTAAATAAATCACTTAACAAATATGAATATTTTTTTAAATATATGAAATAAAATTCAAAAGATTTTACATCTAATAATTTTTTATTTAATAGAGATTATTTTGAGATACGACACAAAAAAATGATAAATATCTGAATTATAGTCACTGAAATTTAATTTTATACACTATTCTGATAATATTTAAATTCAAATGAATCAAGATTTTTTTGAAAATATAAAAGAAGCATTTACACGTCAGTCCTTGATTTATGATAAGCATGAATCGGGACATGATACTATAAAATTTATGAGGGATTCTGTAAGACATCATGTAATGAATTTTTTAAAAAAAGGAGATAAAATATTAGAGTTGAATGCAGGTACTGGTTCTGATGCCGGTTATTTTGCAAAAAAAGGATTCAAAGTATTTGCCATAGATATTTCAGGGGGGATGGTTTCACGATTAAAAGAAAAAATAATAACAAATAATCTAAGCAATGAAATTACTGTGCAGCAATGTTCCTTTACCGAACTGAATAAGATAAACAGTTCTTCTTTTGATTATATTTTTTCAAATTTGGGAGGTCTAAACTGTATTTCCGATTTGAGAGAAGTAACGAAATTTTTCCCAAGGCTATTAAAGAAAAACGGAAAAGTAACTTTAGTTATAATGCCGCACATTTGTCCCTGGGAAATTGCCTTACTTTTACTCGGAAATTATAAAACCGCATTAAGAAGATTAAAAAGAAATGGAACAATATCTCATATTGAAGGAAAATATTTTAAAACCTTTTACTATACTCCCAAAGAGGTCATGAATGGTCTGGGAATAAATTTTAAGAAGTTGAAGCTGTAGGGATTAGTATCATTTACACCGCCATCCTTTATGGAAAATTTCCCCAAAAGGCATCCCTTTATTTTTAAAAGCTTAAATAAAATGGATTTATACTTATCTGGCTGTTTTCCTTTTAATAACTTTGCAGATTATTTTATTTTAACAGCAGAATATTTACCGGAATGATTACGGGACAAAAATTATATATAAAAAAAGGTGTTTACTATTTATCGGAATACAAAAAAAAACGAATTTGAAGATCTTTATTTAAAAGTAAGAGAAAAAGAGAACAGGTTTTATAGTGATAAAATTTTAAAAAACCTCCCTGATATAAAAACAAGTCATCCATTATTTTATGAATGGAAAATCCGGAAAGCATCGCTTAAAAAATTTGAAGAATATATAAAAAGTAAAGACACGCTATTAAACATAATGGAATTAGGATGCGGGAACGGCTGGTTAACACATCGCCTCGCTGCAATAAGAAATTGTTATGTAATCGGGGTCGACATAAATAAGTTCGAACTGGAACAGGCTGCAAGAGTATTTAATAGTTTCAATAATCATAAATTTTTTTATACCGATATTTTTGCAGATTATTTTGAATTAGGAGATTTCGACATAATTATACTTGCAAGTTCGGTCCAGTATTTTAGAAATATAGATTATTTAATGGAACGGCTCTTTTATTTCCTTAAAAGAAATAGTGAAATACATATTATTGATTCTCCCATTTATAATTCTTCCGATATTTTGAAGGCACAGGGAAGCACAGAGAAATATTATGAAAAAATAAGCTTCCGGGAAATGTCTAAATTTTATTTTCATCATTCTTTTAAAGATTTAGAAATATATGATCCGATTTTTCTATATAACCGGCAAAAGCAGAGTTTTTATTCTATACTCTTTAAAAATTCCGACTCCCCTTTCCCATGGATCATGATAAAAAAATAACTATTAAACTCCTGCTTGTATAAATATGAATCATGCGCTGATGTTTTTTTGCCCCCGGTTCCAAATTACAGCTTCTTATAAGGGATCCTAATATTGTAAATCCCCATTTAAAAATAATTGTTGTCGCTTTTCAAATTTCTTCAAGAAATAAGATTTTATCGGGACAAAATAAAAAATTTATTATGCAAAGCGGAAATTGGGAGAAAGTGGCTTGGAAAGTTTTGATTATAAGAAAGATACAAATTTAGTTTTATTAATTTCATCACAACTATACTGGCATTTAATAAAGAATATTGATTATAACACTTTATATATTTAATTTTTACCTATGAAATTCCTTATTAAATTTTAAGATAATCCGGCTGAAACAATTTAGATTTTAACTTGTAAAAAATAGTAGAATTATTTATTATAAAAATGATAAAACAAAAAGAAGGCTCATATGAAAGTTCGTGAATTATCGGTTAAAGATCATCATGAAAATATTATTGTGAAAGCTGTTAAAGATTTCTTCAATCCTTATGAATCATGGGGAAGACAAAATCGAAATCAATTTTTGGTTGGATTACTATTGGTTGTTGTATATTTACTTGGCAATTCTATTATCAGTTCTGTTCACCCTGCTTGGAATCCATTCTCTTACTCATCCAATGGATTGCTTATTGCAGTTTTCACCTGCATTGGACTTGTTATAGTTAGATATGCAATAAGTTTGTTTAAATCTAACTCAAATAAATATCCATGGTATGAAAAATATATGCCTATGATAATTTCCCTTTTGGGATTAATTACTTTAATTGCTATTCAAAATTTAAGCAGCACCGGCCTTTATGATGCCAGCCTCTGGATAAACATAATCGTATTACTAGTAATATTTATTATTGCTGCCGGGTATTTTGTTGAAGGCAATAGTAATGAAAAGATAATAAAAATTTGGTTTTCATTACTAGGTTATTTTTTCTCAATCATTGCGGTTTTTTATTTCCTGGAAAGTTATTTAACAAAAATTTGAAATTATAAAATAAAATTCAATCGCTCGTTCGATATCTTTTAAGACTTAAAAACCTGTCTCCTAAACATTCCTTTTTTATTTTGATAAAATTTTAAACACCAGCACTTTCTTTAATCAGATTTCTTTAAATTATGTTTAGGATAAATCTATTTAAAGTTTTTTTATCAATCACAATAAAGGAATCATTAACAAATAACTAATAACGGGAAGCCATGAAAAAATCTTTTTACTATTTTGGTGGTATTCTTATTGTTTTAATAATTTTAAGCTTCACAGCTAATTACAATAAAATATTTGCGTCAAAAAATCTTTTAATTTTTTCAAATCAAGAAATCCCACAGCAGAGTTTTGCAGTATCCAAACTAAGTAAGGTTATCTCTTTAAAGTATACAAAGAATCCTAATGAAGCTAATATTTTAGTTATTACATCTGAAGAATTAAGTAAGAAACAAAATGTGCTGTCATATTATAAAGCAATAAAATCAGAAGGATATGCAACTAGGAAAATTTCCGATGAGAAAATTTCAGTGATAGCTTCAGATCAAACCGGTGCCATGTATGGCTTACTTGATTTAGCCGAACAATTCCAAATGGGGAAAACTCTTGCCACCATTGATGAAAAAAGTATCAACCCTGAATTTCCTTTTAGAGCAATTAAATTTAATTTGCCGTGGGATTCATACCGCAGGCATGAGAGTCTTCAGCTTCATTATAAAACTGTAAAGGATTTAAATTTCTGGAAAGCTTTTCTTGATCAAATGGCTGAAAACAGATTTAATGCTCTTACTTTGTGGAACTTGCATCCGTTTCCATACATGATAAAATCAAAAAATTTTCCTGAAGCGTCTCCTTTTTCAGATAAAGAAATGAAAGAATGGCAGCACTTTTGGCATAGTTTGTTTCATATAGCAAAGGATAGGGGTATAAAAACTTATATAATTGATTGGAACATTTTTGTAAGCCCTGAATTTGCTAAAGTACATGGAGTTGCTGATTATTGCCTTCCCGAGATGGCTGGAAAAGAATACTATGGGAAAGGTGATTATTCACCTTTAGTGCAAGAATATAACAGGGAGTGTGTAACTCAAGTAATAAACGAATATCCTGAACTCACAGGGATTGGTGTTAGTCAGAATGAACGAATGGAAGGCGTTGATGAACAAACATGGCAAAATTGGATTGTTGATACATATTTTAATGCAATGGATAGCGCAAATAATAAGATTGAATTTATTAT
>Ga0315554_1002696_pt1 | contig 10089 bp, 6 predicted proteins | sample SalMarSW160370MG_FD_202114 | JGI IMG/M metagenome (GOLD analysis project Ga0315554, IMG submission 202114) | Salt marsh sediment microbial communities from the Plum Island Ecosystem LTER, Massachusetts, United States - Salt Marsh Sediment SW1603-70 ... | reverse complement strand
CGGATTCAAACGTCTCCGTAAAGCCGACGCAACTCGGCCTCCTGATCGACAAAGCGCTCTGTTATCAGAACATCCGCACGATCGTAGACGAGGCCAAAAAGCTCAACAACTTCGTCCGCATCGATATGGAGGACGCAGGGACGACCGACGGCACCCTCGAGATCTACCGGCGGCTCCGGGAAGAAGGGTATGCAAATCTGGGCGTCGTCACCCAAGCGTACCTGCACAGAAGCGAGTCCGACGTGCGTGCCCTTGTGAAAGAGGGAGCGAATATTCGGCTGTGTAAGGGGATCTACAACGAATCTCCCTCCATCGCCTTCAAAGGTCGGCAAGAGATCCGCGATAATTTTCTGAAGCTGCTGCAAATCATGCTCGAAGGAGGGTCGTATGCGGGAATTGCGACGCATGATGACTACTTGATCGAGCGGGCGTACACGTTAGTCCAGAAACTGGGGTTGAAACGAACACAGTATGAATTTCAGATGCTCCTCGGCGTTCGTGAAGCCCGGCGGGATCAAACCGTTCGGGACGGGCATCGCCTGCGTGTCTATGTGCCGTACGGGGAGCAGTGGTACGCCTATTCGACGCGCAGGTTGAAGGAGAACCCCTCGATGGCGTGGTACATCACGAAAGCGATATTCGTACGTTGATGCAGTCCTACTCACACTAACGGAAGGAGACTCCTATGGCAGAAATCAAGACCGGAACTGGAGGAGGAACAGTGTTCAAGCCGTATGTGCCGGCAGAATCCGACATGAAGGAGTTCACGATCCGCGCGCTCGTCATCGGTCTTGTGATGTGCGTGGTCCTGGGAGCGGCAAATGCCTACCTCGGTCTCAAGGCAGGCATGACGATTGCCGCCACGTACCCGGCGGCCGTCATCGGGATGGCGGTCCTGCGGATCTACAAAGGATCGATCCTCGAAGAGAATTTTGCCCGAACCGTCGGATCGATCGGTGAATCGGTAGCCGCCGGCGCCGTGTTCACGATCCCCGCCTTTGTCATCCTTCAATTGTGGAAGTTCGATACCGCGAACATGCTCAGCGAGTATTTGACGGCCACGGCTCTGATGATCTTGGGCGGCGTCCTTGGGATCATGTTCGTCACGGTGCTCCGTCGGGTGATGGTCGAAGATCAGACGCTTCCATTTCCAGAATCGGTTGCCGCAAGCGCCATCCACAAGGTGGGCCAACGGGGGGCGAGTGCGGCCATGCAGCTTTTCAAAGCAATGGGCGTTGGGGCGTTGGTGAAACTGCTCTCGAGGGCAACCATCGAGACGAAGGACGGTCTGGGAGTTTTCTTCTACCAGAACGCTTTCCAGGTGCCCATGGGCAAGCTCAAGGAAAGCCTCGTGCGGCTCGGCTTGACCCAGGATGCGAACATCGTACCGGCAGGCGGGATTACCACGTTTTCCGCTCCCGATATCACGCCGGCATATATGGGCGTCGGCTACATCATCGGCCCGGAGCTTGGCGCACTGAACTTCGCGGGCGGGCTGCTGGCGTGGGGATTGCTGGTGCCGCTCCTGGTGTTCTTCGTCGGCCCGTCGATGATCGACAAGTACACCGCTGCGAACGGCACGCAGGACTGGGCGGCGCTGACGGGACATTTATACAAGTTCATCGTGCGTCCCATCGCAGTCGGCGGCATGCTCGTCGGCGCATGCTACACGCTCTGGAGAATGAGGAAAAACCTGATCCTGGGGATCAAACGAGGCGTGGCTGACGTTCGGAAGGCCGCCATGGCGGAGGCACCCGCTCTTCGAACCGATCGGGACCTGAATTTCCGTGTCGTCCTCCTCGGCATCACCGTAGTCTTCATTCTGATGATCGCCCTCTATATGTATTTCACGCAGGTCATCACCGGGGCGATTTTGGCTGCCGTGGTTATGCTCGTGACGGGGTTTTTCTTCGCCGCGGTCTCCGGCAACTTGGTCGGATTGATCGGCTCGTCGAACAACCCGATCTCCGGACTGACGTTGGCGACCACCGTTGTCGCTGCACTCACGATGGTCCTCATCGGGGTCTCCGGTGCCCAGGGAGTAGCCGCAGTTCTGGGTGTTGCAGCCGTTGTCTGTGTTTCATCGGCGGTGGCGGGCGAAATGCTCCAGGACTTGAAGGTCGGTCACATCCTTGGCGGCACACCGTGGAGAATGCAGGTCGGAGATATCATCGGTGTGATCCTGGCCGGGTTGGTGATGTTCTTTCCGTTGTACGTGCTGCACAATTCCGATCTGGCGCAGAATCCTCTGACGGGCGGTTTTGGCAGCTCAGCGCTTCCGGCGCCTCAGGCTGGTCTGATGGCGGCACTCTCTCAGGGAATCGTCGGCGGTGAGATGGCGTGGCCTCTCGTGATCGTTGGGATCGCCCTGGGCATCTCGATGATCCTCATCAAGGTCAGAAGTCCGATGCTCTTCGCCGTCGGGATGTATCTTCCGCTCGGCACAACCTTTGCGATCTTCTGCGGCGGCATCATGCGGGGCATCGTCGACCGCATGGCTAAGAAGCGCGGGTACAACGATGCTCAGAAGGCGCGTGTGGAGAACGCGGGCATCCTGACAGCCTCCGGGCTGATAGCCGGCGAGGCGTTGATGGGGTTGATCATCGCTGCGGTCGTCTTCATCAATGACCAGGCGGGCAACCCGCCGGAATTCTGGTACTTGCCCAGCTTCTCCGGAGTTGCCCCCTGGCTCGCGATCGTGTTCTTTGCGATCCTCGCGATGTACCTGATCTCGAATCCGCTCCGGAAGGCAGGAAGTCCCGACGAGCCGGCACCGCCGACCGCGGTGATGTAGTCGCTGTCGATCCGGTTTCAAGAGGAGCGGGGCATCTCACGGCGAGATCGCTCCGCTCTTCTGTCAGTGGATAATGTCATTTCAAGACAATCTTCAGATGAAAAAGAGCAGGTCGAGGTTCCGCGATCTTCTTGATTCGACGCCGAAGCGGAACCTTCAGTGGGAGGTCGATGAGAACGGTCTGACCGTGTTGATCGTTCCGAGATTCACAAACCCTCTTGCAGTGAAGTGGGTGGTTCCGCGGCTCTCCAAGCCGGATTTCAGACTGAAGCTCGACGCTCTCGGCACGTTCGTGTGGGACCGGTGTGACGGGATGACACCCGTTTCAACCATTGCGGAGAACATGAGACGGGAATTCGGGGAGACGGCGGAACCGGTGAACGAGCGCGTGGTGGCTTTTGTCTCGAGGCTTCAACGCGAGAGATTTCTGGTTCTGACCAACAATAATGACATGCAGTGAACTGGTTGGGCTGGATTAACTGACTACTAGGAGGATGTAGCTATGGCAAACGCGATCGAAGGATTGAAACCTGAGCTTGTCTGGAAGTACTTCGCCGAGGTCGCCCGCATTCCGCGCGGATCGAAGAATGAGAAGCAGATTTCGGCCTACGTCGTCAAAAAGGCGCAGGAGCTGGGTCTCGAGGCGAAACAGGACAAGTTCATGAACGTTGTGGTCCGCAAGCCGGCTTCGCCGGGCCGCGAGAGCCGCCCGATGATCTGCCTGCAGGGCCACCTTGATATGGTGTGCGAGAAGAACAAGGACACGGTGCACGATTTTGAAAAGGACCCGATCGAGATCGTGCGGGATGGAAACGTGCTCATGGCGGACGGGACAACGCTCGGCGCGGACAACGGCATCGCCGTCGCGACCAACCTCGCCATTATGGAGGATAAGTCGCTGGAGCACGGGCCCCTCGAGTTCCTCTTCACCGTCGACGAGGAGACCGGCCTGACGGGAGCGAGCAATCTGAAACCGGGATATGTCCAGAGCAAGACGTTGATGAACCTGGATTCGGAAGAGGAGGGAGCGCTCTATGTCGGCTGCTCGGGCGGCCGAAATACCGTTGGAACGTGGAAAGCGGTTTTGGAGAACGCCCCGGGAAAAGCGAAATGCGTCAAGATTCACGTCAAAGGTCTGAAGGGCGGTCACTCCGGTTTGGAGATCGACAAGGGCCGCGGGAACTCGATCAAGATTCTCAACAGGGTGCTGCTCGCGCTCGACAAGATCGGTGCACGGATCGGGGGCTTTGAGGGGGGGAACAAGAGCAACGCTATTCCCCGGGAGGCTGAAGCGCTGGTCTACGTGCCTGCGGCGAAGATGCGGCAGGCCGACAAGCTGGTCTCTCAGTGCAACTCCACGATCAAGGCGGAGCTCGCGACGGTGGAACCCGATCTTACGATCACGATCGAGGAGGCGGCGCAGGGAAAGAAGGGAAAGGTTCTGAAGAAAGCACTGCAGGCGATGCTGCTCAAAACGATCTCGGCGTTGCCGCATGGAGTAGTGAAGATGAGTGCGGATATCCCCGGTCTCATCGAGACCTCGACGAACGTGGCGATCATCCGGACGGCGAAAGGCAAAATCGTCCTCACGACGAGCCAGCGCAGCTCGGTTGCTTCCGAGATCGAGGAGATCCTGCACACGGTGCGCTCCGTCTTCGAGCTCGGCGGAGCGAAGGTTCAGCACACCGAAGGGTACCCTGGCTGGAAGCCGAACCTTGATTCTCCGATCTTGAAGCTCGCCAAGTCCACCTATCAATCGCTGTACGGGAAGGAGCCGCATGTCAAAGCGATTCACGCCGGGCTCGAATGCGGCATCATCGGCGAGAAGTATCCCGGCATGGACATGGTCTCGTTCGGTCCGACCCTCGAAGGCGTCCACTCGCCGGATGAGAAGATCTACGTCGACACGGTCCAGAAATTCTGGGACTTCCTGCTGACGATCTTGAAGAACGTCAACTGAGGAGGACAACTCTCCTCAATTGGCAATTATCCATTGACCGTCGTCGATTGTCAATTGGTTGCAGGGCGCTGGGTGGGTCATTCCATTCAGCGCCTTTGTTTTTCGCAGACAGGTCTCGCGTCGTCGTCAGCTGTCAGCGAAATTCTGTTGTGAATGACCAAAATGGTTGGTACACTGACCGCGACGTTGTCGAGAGGGAAGAAAGAATTCGACTAAATCCGCAGGAATGTCATGACTGAATCCGTCCAAGATCCCTCTACTCCCGTCCCGGGGTGGTTTCATCCCTCGCGCCGGGCGTACCGCTTCACCGTTCTCTTCGTTGTGGCTCTGCTGACGTTCGGGAGCTATTTCGCGTATGACAGCGTCGGTGCGATCGCCCCGAAGCTGATCGACGCGCTCGGCATTGGCCGAGAGTCCATCGGGCAGATGTACACGCTCTACAGCGTGGCTGCCGTTCTTTCGGTCTTCATCGGCGGCTTGCTCATCGATCGCATCGGCACGCGCCGCGCGAGCCTTCTGTTCTCGCTGCTCGTCACGATCGGTGCGGCGATCGTGGCCGTGGCCCCGAACCTCTGGGTTCTCAATGTCGGTCGGTTCATCTTCGGCTGGGGGTCCGAATCGCTCGTTGTCGCTCAGAGTGCGATCTTTGCCCGGTGGTTCAAAGGCAAGGAGCTCGCGTTTTCGTTCGGCGTCGGGCTCACGATCAGCCGTCTTGGCACGCTCTTCAGCTTCAACACGGAAGCGCTCATCGCAGAGTACTTTGGGGATTACCGCGCCGCGCTCTGGGCGGCCGTGCTCTTTTGTATCGCGTCGCTGCTTGCCAACTTGCTCTACATTGTATTGGATCGTCGCGGCGAGCGTGCGCTGAAACTGCACGAAGAAGGTGGTGGCGACAAGATTGTCCTGGCGGATGTGAAACGGTTTCGATCTTCTTACTGGTACGTGACCCTGCTGTGTGTAACGTTCTACTCGGCGATTTTTCCCTTCACCGCGCTTTCGACCGATTTCTTCAACACCAAGTGGGGGTTGGCGCTCACCGCGGGCTCGGAGGGCGGTTTCTTCTCTCAGGTGTTCTACAACATCATCCATATGTTCAGCACGGCAGGCGGCACGACCACGATCATCATCTTCGCTTCGATGGTCCTCGCTCCGTTCTTCGGACAGCTGGTGGATCGATTCGGAAGACGAGCTACCGTGATGGTCGTCGGATCGATTCTCATGGTCCCATCGTTTCTGACGATGGCCTTCACGATGGTTCCGCCCGCATTCCCGATGGTTGTGTTGGGGGCGGCGTTCGTGATGGTTCCCGCAGCGATGTGGCCTTCCATTCCGCTGATCGTGGAAAAGAATCGGGTGGGGACGGCATTCGGTCTGATGACGATGATCCAGAATTTCGGGCTGGCTCTGTTCCCCTGGCTGAACGGCCTCCTGCGTGATATGACGCAAGCCTATACTGCCAGCATGGTCATGTTTTCAATGCTCGGACTTGTCGGGCTGGTGTTCGCGATCCTGCTCTTGCGGGCCGACAAGCGCGAAGGCAATAAGCTCGAGCTCGTTGACCGCGTGGCTCTGTAGAGCAGGTTAAACGTTAGACGGAAGACGGGAGATCACGATGGAAGGGCCGATCGGCTATGGAAAGAGCGCATAAGAAATTGAGAGTGTGGCAAGAGTCCATGAGACTTGTCAAGATGATCTACGAGCTTACGACGTCTTTGCCAGTTGATGAGCGGTTCGGGCTGGTCTCCCAAATGCGGCGTGCCGCAGTCTCGGTGCCCAGCAACATCGCTGAAGGTGCGCCAAGACAGACGAAGAAGGAATCTGTTCAGTTCTACTCGATTGCCCGAGGCTCCCTGAGCGAGCTTGACACGCAAATTGGGCTTTGCTCTGATCTGAGATTTCTTTCTGAGACTGAGATAGCAGAGGTCTCGAATCGGCTTGAGACGGTCGGAGCGCTTCTCAATGGGTTGATTCGCTTTAAGAAATCTGGTACATAAGAACCGTCTACCATCTCACGTCTCACATCTTACGTCTCACTTCTCACCAGTACAGCGTTGCGTATGAACATCTCTCCTCAACTCATCTCCGCTTCCCTCATCGCCGTGCGCGATTGTATGGGCGTCAAAGCCGGCGAGCGCATTCTCATCGTGACGGATGAGCCGCTTCGCACCATCGGTTACGCGCTCTGGAAGGCCTCGAAGGACCTCGGGAACGAGGTGATGCTGGTGGAAATCCTGCCGCGGAAAACGAACGGCGAGGAACCGCCACGGGAGGTTGCAGAGCTGATGAAGATGGTCGACGTCGTCCTCTGCCCGACATCAAAATCTCTCACACATACGGACTCGCGCCGCGCAGCGAGCGAGAAGGGCGTCCGGATAGCCACCCTGCCCGGTGTGACGGAGGAGATCATGGTCCGCTGCATGAATGCGGACTACAACGAAATCGCCAAACGGACATTTCGGGTTTGCGCGGAGATGGAGAAGACGAGCGTGGTTCGGGTGAAGGCGCCGGGGGGGACCGATATCACGCTGCCGATCAGAGGGAGAACGGCGCACGCGAGCTCGGGCTTGTTCCGTGAGAAAGGACTCTGGGGCAACCTGCCGACGGGGGAGGCGTACCTCGCGCCGCTCGAAGGGCAGGCGCAGGGTCTCGTTGTTGTCGACGGATCGATGGCCAGCGTCGGGATGGTCCGCGAACCCATCCGAATCTCCGTCAAGGAGGGATACGCGACGGAGATCGCCGGCGGCGCGGAGGCCAAGAAATTCATCGAGCTACTCGAGCCGCACGGCAAGGACGCAAGGAACGTGGCCGAGTTTGGCGTCGGCACGAATGACAAGGCGATTCTCACCGGCTTGATCCTTGAAGATGAGAAGGTCATGGGGACGATCCATATCGCCTTCGGAGACAACAAGTCCATGGGCGGGACGGTCAGGGTCGCCAGCCATCTGGACGGACTCGTCAAGGAGCCGACGGTCTGGTTCGACGATCGGAAAGTGATGGAAGGAGGCAAACTCCTGATCTAGCTGGCGCCGCATTCCGATCATTACCCCTTCTCCAATTCTTTCCTCAAGTTTCTCGAATTCGACATTCCCCGTGGCCCACGCGTTTTCTACCACTCTTTTAACCTGTGGAGGAACTCTTCGCCCCTCTGAGGTTGTTATAGACTGAAGCTGTTACGAAATCCTTTCACCGTTTTCACAATCCCAATAGATTCGGTTCGTTTCAATGCGAAATCTCAGATTCCTATGGATAATTCTACCCTTCGCAGCCTTTGGTCTGGATGCGCAGGAGCAGCAACAGTACGGCTCAATCCGCGGTCGGGTGTTCAGCAATGCTACTCAGGAGCCGCTGCCGTCAGCAAACGTCGTCGTTGTCGGAACGTCCCTTGGAGCGGCAGCAGACCTGGAGGGCCGGTTCGTGATTTCCCGTGTGCCGGTCGGGACGTACAACGTGCGCGCGAGCGTCATCGGGTTCTCGCCGCTCGTACTGACGGATGTCGTCGTCTCGACGGTTAAACCTGCCGAGCTGGAATTCCCGCTCGTGGAAACGCAGCTCGAGCTCCAACAGGTGGAGGTCTCGGCGGAGTATTTCCGACGACTGCCGGAGAAGCCCCTCAGCACACAGTTCCAATCGAACGAAGAAATCCGCCGGCTTCCCGGCGGTCTCGAGGACGTCGTCCGCGCTATCTCGATCTTGCCGGGAGTGGCCCAGGTTCAGGCCGGCCGGAACGATCTCATCGTTCGCGGCGGCGCTCCGTCGGAGAATCTCTTCGTCGTCGACAACATTGAGGTGCCGAACATCAATCATTTCGGCACACAGGGAGCCACCGGTGGGCCGCTGAGCTTCATCAATCTGGATTTCGTCCAAGGGACATCGTTCTCCGCGGGCGGCTTTGGCGCGCGATATGGGGACAAGCTCTCGTCCGTTCTTTCCATCGATCTGCGCGACGGGCGGCAGGACAGGCTGGGCGGCAAGGCAACGATCTCTGCCTCCCAATTTGGTTTGAATCTTGAAGGGCCACTTTCACAGCAGGAGGGCATCGGTTCCTTCGTTCTTTCCGCACGGCGCAGCTATTTGGATTTCATCTTCAAAGCCGCCGGCTTCGGATTCGTTCCGGAATATTGGGACTTCCTCGGCAAGGCATCGTACCGCCTCAGCAACGCCGATCAGCTGAGCGTCCTCGGCATCGCCGCCCTCGACAACGTGAAGCTCTTCAACGACACGCCGGACAAGCGTCTCAGCAATTCGCGCGTCCTGGGGAGCGATCAGAACCAGTATATCGCCGGATTGACCTGGCGTCATTTGTTCACCGCCGGATACGGGACTTTGAGCATCGCGCGAACCTACGCCGAGTTCAACTACCGGCAGTATGATTCGCTCGTTGCACCGATCTTCAGCAACAACTCCAGCGAGGACGAGTGGTCTGTTCGCGGCGACATCGTCTGGGAGGTTGCGAGGAGCTCGGAGATCGCGTTCGGCGCTCAAGGGAAGTTCCTGCGCTTTCAGAGCGACATCTTCCTGCGGCCGTTCCAATCGGCGTTCGGCCAGTTGCTCTCGTTCGATGGATCGTACGACACGACTGCCTTGAAGGCAGCTACGTACGCGCAGCTTTCGCAGCAGATCGGTCCGCTGCGGGTTGTGCTCGGTGGTCGCGTTGATTTCTTCGGCCTGATCGAGGACCGGCTTGCCTTCTCCCCCCGGCTCTCGGCAACATACCCCATTTCACCCGTCACCAGGATCAGCGTGAGCCTCGGCCGGTACTATCAGGCCCCGTCAACAATTTGGCTCGCGGCAAATCCGGAGAACAGAAAGCTGTCACCCATTGCCGTGAATCAGTACGTGATCGGGGTCGACCACATCGTCCGGCCGGACACGAAAGTGAGCCTCGAAGCGTACGTCAAGCAGTACTTCGATTACCCGGCGAGCCTGACCCGCCCCTACCTCGTTCTCGCGAACACGGGTGCTGGGTTCGGTGGGAGTGAGGAAGGATTTGCGTCGTTCGGGCTGGATCCTCTCGTCAGCGCCGGGCAGGGTGAGGCGCACGGCGTCGAACTCTTCATTCAAAAGAAACTGTCCGAGGTCCCGTGCTACGGCACCGCCGGCATCAGCTACAGTGTTTCGCGTTTCAAGCCGCTCGATGGCGTCTATCGCCCAAGCAGCTTCGACCAGCGCTGGATCATCAATGCCGGCGGGGGATACATTGTCGACGAAAGGTGGGAGTTCAGTGCGAAGTTCCGTTACGTGACGGGCCGCCCGTACACTCCCTTTAACCCGGACGGGACACAGGAGGCTGAGCTCTACAACAGCAGCCGCATCGCTCCGAATCATAGCCTCGACC
>Ga0315554_1002694_pt1 | contig 10092 bp, 7 predicted proteins | sample SalMarSW160370MG_FD_202114 | JGI IMG/M metagenome (GOLD analysis project Ga0315554, IMG submission 202114) | Salt marsh sediment microbial communities from the Plum Island Ecosystem LTER, Massachusetts, United States - Salt Marsh Sediment SW1603-70 ... | reverse complement strand
AAACATGCTCTTTTGAGGTCCTTAGTATGACATGCGAAATTAAATATAAGCATTTTAACCAAATTTCCCAGGTTTTTCCCTTACTTTTTCATGCTGTCACAAGTCAGGAGGTGGATCATTATTGTATCTAAATTTATCTCCTTCAAAATTTTTACTATTTTCATTTTTACCTCCCATTGATAAGATTTCATTTTACTACTCCATATTTTTAATATAGAAAATGATTTTTACAGCTACTTAAAATCTATTTGATTTATAAAAGGATTTTGTCATAAAATTTTCATTGGATTGTAAATATTAAGTAAAACAGCTTCTAACCTGGTGATTGTTATTATTAACTAAATAAATAGATTCCTTCCCACCGTAATTAAATCCCGCATAAGAATCATAATTAAAAATTGGAAATATCTCCCATTCACTTTTTTCCTGAAATATTAAGCAGATAATTGGAATTGTCAAGATAATTCCGAAATAGATGTAGCAATTAAAATATTTTTGTAAAATTCATTTTGTTATTTATAAATATTTTCTAATTGCTTTCTGGTTATATCTTTTAAGAAGTCTATTTAATTCATCTTCACTCAATGCTGTGGGATACCGGGAATATATTTTAAGCGATTCTAATTCTTCTAATGGCTGTCCATCGTTCCATTGAGGAGTATCGCCTTCTGAAGTACCTAATAATATTGATGTAACTAATGCAGGAATGGCAGAAATTAAACCTACCGAAACAGCGTCTGGGCCCTTAACAGATGCAGCCGCACCGGCTAATAAACCCGCAGGCAAAACTTGAAAAAGTAAAACCCAAGGTTCCCAACCGCTTCCATTATATCCTTGCACTTTGATTGATTTAATATCCTGTTTAAGAGAATAGAATAAAACCGAGAGTTCTCTCTGAGCAGCGGGTAAGGAAGCAAAGAAGACGCATGTGTCAGAAATAGAAACTATTTCACCGGAAAATTCTTTCCCATTTTTCAGTTCAACATCTGCTTCATCTCCGTTAGCAGAAACTGTATATTTCCCAGGTGAACAATTGCTAAGCAATAAGAGTAAGATAAAACTTAAAAATGTTAAAAATAATTTTTTCATTTCTCCTCCTTAAGAGAAAATCTACTGTGAAAAAATTCTCTTTCTAATATTTCACTATTTTCAATCCAGCTATCAGCAAGATAAGAGAGAGTACCTTGTATATCATAAAGATTAAAAGTATACCGGGCATCTTTGTTATTAATCCAACTCCCACGAATCCATTCGTTATAATAACCTTTTGAATAAATCAGTGCTGTTTCTTCGCAATTATTTTTTCCAGGGACATTATAGTTAAGATAATAACTGTCGCCAGGTTCAGTCTTTAAATAATTTAAATCATCGTTTTTTATGTACTCGAGAAGGGAATCTCTTAGATTTCCTCTACCGTCTGTAATTTCACAAGGATAAATGATTTTGGTTTTTATATCTTGCGGAGATGCCGTTGTATCAATAGCAATATAATCAATCATAAAATTATCCGGTATGAATTCTAATCTTAAAAGGAGAGTATCGGAATTATATGCCGGTAAATTTACTGCGATATATTTCCAATTTAACGGACCTGCATCCTTAAATTCTCCTAAATTATCCCAGGAACCATTGTTAAATATTTTTATCTTGATGCCGGAAAACTCATCATATACCATTTTAAATTGAGAAGCATAGACTGCATCTTCATTCATTTTTTTAGTCCAGTCCAATCCTGCTGCACCTTGTGAACCAAGAACAACATTATATAAAAGTGTTGTGCTTAATAATGTATTGCGGTATTTGAGAACTAATTTTGTCGGTAAATTTTTAGAAGCCGGAATTTTTATATCTACCCAATCAAATATCGGTCCTTTCTTTAATTCAGAAATTTTCTTGACGCCGCTTCTATAAAATTTATTATCATCATTTATTAACAGATCTGTAATATCATTCTCACTTTTGTCAACTACAGTAATTGGAGTCACTTTTTCTGAAACTAATAATAACTTATTATCAATTGTTGGATAAAGCTCTGTTCCTTTTGGATGTGCAGCAATAGCAACTTCAAATTTGTTTATATAATGAGTTTCAAGAGCTTCATTTGTTATTTTCAGTTTTAGGGTATCGCTGGTAATTTTTTCTCTTAATAAATCGATGTCATTATTTTCAAGCTGCTTAGAAATGCACTCGGAGAATAATTCAGCTTCAAGATTGTAATCCTTCCCGTTATATGCATAAACTATCGGGCAGGATCCGAAGCAACACTTGGGACAAGCAATACAGTAAATTCCAAGGAATGTTAGCGGTGGTCCAGTAAGACCAAGAAGAAAAGATCCAAAGTATCTGGCTCCGCTTGTTGTTTCTTCGTAGGTTGTCATTGCAGTTATACTGTCAAGCGGGAGATCTATTACTTGCCATCTTTGTTGATAAGTATTGTTATCAGTAATAATTCCATTGCCCCGTATAAATTTGTTATCGACCGAAAACCCATCTGGAAAAAGAATTATAGTATTATCAGACTTATATAATTTTGCCTGGATATCTGAATAGGTTCCTGTTTTTAAGGAATCCACATTCACCCTTGCTGCTTGATAAGTAGGATAACATTTGTTGAATATTAACAGCAAAATCAAAAGCAGTATGTAAAGAAGAAAATATTTTATTAACATAACCATCCTCCTTTTTTCACTTCATCAAAATTAATTTCTTTGTATCAACAAAATTTTCTGCCTGTAACCTGTAAAAGTACACGCCGCTTGCTAACTCGCTCGCATTCCATTGATATTTATAATTACCTGCAGGTAGTTCTTTATTCACAATAGTTGCAACTTCTTTTCCCAAAATGTTATAGACCTTCAATGTGACCAATCCGAAATCCGCAATCTGAAATTCGAAATTAGTAGTTGGATTAAAAGGGTTCGGATAGTTCTGCATTAATCGATAATCTTGCGGAATCTGATTTCCATCTTTAATTCCAACATATGTGGAATCGACAGCTTTAATTCTTTCTTCGCCCAAAGGAGTAAGAGTTTGCTTTGCTGCTACATATTCAGATAAAACCTGAAATTCAGTGGAATCATTATAAAGGTAAAGATTGCTGACTGGGATTTTAAGATAACCGGTAAGTATTGCTGCAAGGAATTCATTTCCAGTAATAGAATAAACTGAACCTAGCTTTAATGGTTCATCTCCAATAGTAACTTTTAATAATCTACTCCCCGGTTTGTTATTAGGATTGTATAAATATTTCATGCCTGAAACTTGCGGTAAGAACTCATCGTTCAATTCTATTTGAGCTAATACGTCTTCAAGTGCAGTCCATAAATCCGAACCAAGAATATTAAAAGTTACTAATCTGTAGCCTAATCCATTTACTTCATTAAACCCGTAACCCACAACTCTAAATAAATCTGCAGCTACAATTGGACCCGGATATAACGGCTGTGCAGTTGAACCGCCTGCTTCAATTGCTATATCTGTCCCTGTTTTAGCCCGGAAAGCATCTGTAACCAAATTTCCAATTGGGGTATCGTGATTCCCCGGGAAGGTTAACGAATCTGCTTCTTCTTTAAAGAAGGCAGTTGCTGTAGCAATTTGCTGTGTGTATAACGGACCATAAACACTGTCTATCCCGGCAATAAGATTATTTACTTCAGCTAAAACCGTTGGCTCTTCAGGAATGGACTCATCTAGTGGAATAACCTGGTATTTCAACAGACTAACTTTCTTTCCTTCCACCAATAATTGAAGTTTGCCAATATATAGATAATTTGAACCGGCTTGTACAATCAATGTTGTATCTCCAAGAGAATTAACAACAGTTATTGGCTCCTCAAGCAAATAATGGTCATGTCCGCCAACAATTACATTTATACCTGGTACATAGCTTGCAACCGTTTCATCAAGATTTAATCCCAGATGAGAAAGAAAAATAATTACATCGCAATTTTGCTTATTTAATGTATCGACCATTGCCGATGCAATTTGAACAATGTTGGTATCAATAAAAGCTGCCGGTAAAGGAAGGGAAGTTATATTTGTTTCGGGAGTAGTTAAACCGAATATTCCTATTCTAATATTTCCAACCCGCTTAATGATGTATGGAAAAATATATTTGTTCAATCCTTGAACAGCGGTATCTAATAAGATTAAATTAGCCGACAGAAGCGGGAATCCTTTCCCGGGGGAAAATGAAGCTTGAAGAGAGCTGAGCAATGTTGATGGAGTTAAATCAAACTCATGGTTGCCTACAGTCATCGCATCTAGCCCGAGCGAATTAAGAAGCTGAAATTCCGGGACACCGAAATATTGATTGAAGAAAAGATCACCTGTAAATACATCGCCGGCGTGAAGTGTCAATACATTAGGATCTGTCATTTTAGTCATACCGATTACAGTTGCAGCTCTTGCTATTCCCCCTTGTGTACCTTGTAAAGATTCATTTCTCGGACCAACTGAAGATAAAGTAGAATGAGTATCATTTAGATGCAGAATTGTTAAAGTATCGACTTGGGCAACGCTACTTGCTAAAAAAGCAGTTAAGAATAGGAAAACAATTTTTGTGAAAAGGCTTTTCATTTTTACTCCGTTTTTAATTTTGAATCTTAAATTCACTTCAAAATTAGAATTCGCATGTTTCGAACTTGTCAGGATTATTTCAATCATTTGTAAAAAAATTGTCAAAACTTAAACTGACAAACCAGAAACATGGTTAAATTAAAGACTAGGAAAACATGATTGTATATAGAAAGGTTGTTTCAGATACATTTGCCAGAGTTCAGAAATCAGGCGTCAGTTTTCAGAAAAGAGTAGCCACATTATATTAAAAAATAGTTATTGACTTAGATGCAAATATATACTATATAAGTAGAAAAATTAGGACTAACAAATCATTCCATTTTCTAGCCAGATGATCCTATCGGCAAATTCTTTTAATCTTAAATCATGGCTGACAACAATCACACAGCGGTTTTCCTGTTTGGCAAATCGATGAAGTAAATTTATAATTTCAAAACCTTGTTTCGATTCAAGACTGGCGGTCGGTTCATCTGCTAAAATAAGTTCCGCATCATTTGCTATTGCACGTGCTAAAGCTGCTCTTTGCTTTTCCCCCTGACTTAAATTTTTAGGGGATTTCTTTGCCAGATATTCAATTCCGAATTGTCTCAGCAAATTTAAAGATTTGTTATAAATAGAAGATCTATCGCTTTTTATAAATTTTTGAACAAGCATAACATTTTCAATAACGGATAATGAATCAATTAAAAGAAAGTTCTGGAAAACAAATCCGATTTTGCTAGCTCTAAGTTTCTGAATATCTCTTTTAGAATATTCTTCGATATTTTTATCGAAGACAATTACCGTTCCGGAAGAAGGTTTTATCAGCCCGGCAATTAATGTAAGAAGTGTTGTTTTACCACTCCCGCTTGGACCTAATATTAGCACTAACTCTCCTTTATTTATAGAAAGATTAATATTTTTAACGCCTGCCGTTTGATGTTCGTTGCTTTTATAAATTTTAGTTACATCATTTAATACAACTGTCCGGTCATTGCTATTATTACCAATCATTTGAAAGCCTCCAGAGGATAAATTTTTCTTAATTTTTGAAGTGCAATAAGCGAACTTAACAACCCCATAAAAATCGTAATTAAAATGACAAATAAAATCTGGAAGATAGATGTTTTTGTGCTTACTTCCGGCGAAATGTTCTCTATAAGCTCTACCATCGGGAAAAAGAAAATCAAAGCAGATATTATTGACATAAGTATTATTAAAAATGCCTGCTGAACAATTAACCTGGGAAGAAAACCTTTAGGCGAACCTAGAGTTTTCATCACTGCAAAATCTTTTTGTCTTTCAAGAATATTAATTGATAGAATGAGGCTTAATATTACTGTCAGTACAATACCGCTAATAGCTGCTACTGCAAATAATATCGGCAAGAAGCCTGATTCCATTTCCTTAGTATTATTTTTTAAGAACTGTGAGTAATCATATATAGCTGTTCCAGGCAGCTTTTGTTGAAGTTCTGCCGCAGCTTTTTTAATATTGCTTCCTTTTTTAAGTTTAATTAAATAACAGGATACAATATCCGGGAAACCGATAATTTCCGCAGCCTGTCTAAGTGTTGTAAAAGAATATTGAATAACAAAAGCGTTGGTACCGCTGCTTATGCCTACCACTTTCATTTTTTCATCCTGGATAGTCAACATGCTGCCAACTTTTATTTTATATTTTTTTGCAAATGATTTGTCCAGAACAATTTCATTTTCAGTTTCAACAGAACGACCCTCTACCAGTTCTGGCGGTCCACCGTATTTATTTTTTGGAATATATCCGGTTAAAAATGTAGTAGCAGTTTGATTATTGAATTTTATTGTTGAAAGAATTAGCAAGACAGGTGTCGCTAATTGAACATTCGCATCTTCTTCAAGAATCATTTGCTGGTGAGTAGATAACAGCGAGGTTCCTCTTAAAATATTAGTACAATTTTTTTGTAACACCCAAAGATCAACTTTGTTTTTTTGGATGTACTCTACCGAACCATCTGCAACACCGCGATAAATGCCTAAAAGAAAGAGCATTAATATTATACACAAAGAAATTCCACCGACAGTGAGTAGTAATCTAAGCTTTTGACTTATCAATATTTTTAATGCATACATTTTTTACTCTTAAAAAAAAATTAATTTTATGAACATTAAGCAAACATCGGGACTTCAGTTTTAACATTACCCCGTATTCTTTTGAAAATCTCTTCTAAACTATGTCCGGTTATTGTAAGACCATGATTTTTTAATCCAACTGCTGTTTGAGAAGGATTATCAGTTCTTTTAATAAGTTCAACAACTTCATCTGCAAGCTCAATTGTACCGCAGGGATGATTTTGATGAGTACATAAAACTCCATCCATCCATGCATGAATATGAACAATTGCACCGATACCCGAAAACATTTTGTATATTTTTGAGTGCTCAACAGCATCGACAGAGACTCTTGATTTTGGATCAAAATTAAGAGGCATGCTTATTTGGGCCGTTCCAGATTCGTAGTTAAAATCTTTTACAAGTAGTACATCTTTTCCAACTTTAGAAATATTGGATTTGTCAATTCCTCTCCCGGTCATCCAGAAAGTTGTTTCTCCAAGTTCCGGAATATTTTCTCTTGTACTTAAATTACCATAGCTTGCACCGGTAATACCAAATATTTTATAGAGATGCCTGAGATCTTTTTCAGTTAGAACTTCTCTGAGTGGAAAAGGTGTCGGTAAAATTCCCATTTTATCCAATTCTTTTCCGTAAAATTGTATTCTATCAACAACAGGAGAACCATTCCAATACCTTTCAGGCAAATCGGGAACAAGATTATTTTCAGTAGCAAAATGGGAGCTCGCAATCGGAAGAATTCTTTTGAATACTTCAAATGGATTATATTGAAGGTGATAAAAGCCTGCTTCAGGTGTTGTAAAATATACATCAAATTTTTTTGAATTGTCTGAGACAGCATAAATCAGAAGATTAGACAATGTTCTAATCAAGGTTGTATAACAGGCTGCTTTCATTGTGCCGTTTTGGTTTTCACCAGACAAAATAGAGATAACAAAGACCGATTTTGATTTTCTTCTGAATGACCGGGGATTTTCAAGATTGGTTAAATTCAGAACAAAATTTACATCATCTAAATCCGAAGAAATTTCATGACCTTGCTTGATGCAAACATCAACTAATTCTCCAGCAAATTTATCGCGAAAAGGATTGTCACCGTTTTTTAAAACTGCAAATTTCATTTTTATTTCTCCTCTAATAAATTGTTAAGAACTTTATCGCGCATAATCATTTCATTATAATTTTCTCTTTCACGAACCAAGTGAGCTTGACCTTTACTAACTGAGATAATAGCAGGACGCGGGAAACCAAAATTTGATTCCAAACCATTGAAGTAAGCTCCTGTATCCATCAACGCTAACACTTCACCCTTTTCAACTTTTGGCAGTAATTTGTTTTTATACACAATATCTGCTGCAAAACAGCACGGACCTGAAATTGTTACATGTTCGGATACAGGCCGTTTTACATTATTGCAGAGAAAGATTTCATGATATTCGTAAAAAGTAGGAAGTGTTATTGTTCCCAAACCGCCATCTGTAATAATCCATTTTCCTATTCCGCTTCGTTCTTTTATGCGGTGCACTTTTAATAAAAGAAATTGGTTAGAGCTTGTTATGCATCTTCCAGGTTCATAAATAAGTTCAGGCAATTCAAAGTTTTTAAATATTTTTAATAATGCCCGTGATATTTCTTTTGTAAAATCAGAAAACGAATATTCCCTGTTATGTCCAAGATTTTTAGGAAAACGATTTAAAGATTGGTATACCAGCATTTCAATTGAAGTAAGCTCACGTGTAGTAAATGAAGCGAAACCACCGCCTATATCCATAATCTTTATTTTAAATCCTTCCTTTATAGTGTATTCGATAACCGGCTTTATTTTCTTTAAAGTATTTGAATAATCTTTCGGATCTCTAATGCCTGTCCCGATATGGAAATGATAGCCGCAGAAATTTATTTTAGGAGCATTCTTAATCATGTTTAATGCTCTGTGAACTTCCCCACCAATTAAATCTAATCCGAAAGGACTTCCTTTTCTCGACGCAGTTGCTGTTCCCTGATTCATTCCCTTTGGAATATAATTCGGATTTATTCTTAAAAGAATTTGTACTAGTTGATTTTTCTCCTCTGTTATTTTGATTACCGAATGCAGCTCATCTAATGAATCAATTATTAGAAATTTAACTTCCTGATGGATACATTCCGACAGAAAGCTGTTAGTTTTGCATGGTCCATTAACTATAATTTCATTCGGCTTATATCCTATTTTTAAAGCTAATTGTAGCTCAAATTCACTCATAACCTCTGCTGCCAAGCCGGAATTTTTTAAAACCTGAACAGCTGCAGGAATCGAATTGCACTTAAACGGATAATGAACGGTGATTTTCCCAGGAAAATTCTTTTCTGCTTCCTTCTGAAAATCAGTAGCTGTTTCTTTTAATCGTTTTTCATTTAGTACATAAAGTGGAGTTCCAAATTCATCAGCTAGATCTGTGACTATTAAATTATTTATTATTAATTCCCCGGTTGGATTTACTGTTAATTCGAAATCTTCAGGTGTTAATTTCTTTGTCATTTTATTAACTCATTGTTAAATTACACTTCAATAATAAAATGAAAGCAAAGTGGTTTTGTCATAGAATTGTAAAAGATATGTTAAAGTTATATAAAAGAAATTTATCTAAAGAGATAAGGTAATAAGGTTGAATTAATATAGAGCGAATTTGTTACTAAGGTTATAAAAATATTGATAAGGTTTTGGAAAAGAACTTGTTTTATTAACTTAACATTGAGCTTTAAATTTTTATAACACTCTAAGACAAAAAAGAAAAAAGTTATTAACTAAAACAGGAAAGCTTTGATAATCTTTGAAGCCGACTATTTTCATTCTATTATTTATTGTAGCGAGTAATTAAAATATTTATGTAATTTATCGCTATAATTTTTTAGTATATAAAGCAAATTCTTTATCCGGTACCAACCCTAAACGTTCAGCTGCCCTGATTGCGTAAATATTGTTTTTGCTCATCCATGTTGTTTCACAAATATCATAGTTTCTTGCTATATCCACCATCTTATTAAGCAAAAGATGATATGCCGACGTTCGTTGAAATGACTTTTTAATTCCAACTGCATAAATAATTATTTCACGGATTTTTTGTCGATCTTTTAAAAATTTTAAGTATCCGGTTAGCCCTGCTCTGCCATTTAATTTTTTCAATAAAGGGTTTATATTAAGCACACATTGGACAACTCCTACAGGCTGTCCCTCATATTCAACAAATTGGATAAGCCCCGGTTTGGTAACTAATTTTAAATATTTTGCAGCAAACAAATATTCTTCCTTACTAACAGATAAGAAATAACAGTTAGAATCAAAAGCATCGTTGTATATTTCTCTTAAAGATTCAAGCTCCTTCCTCATTTCTTTCAAATTGAATGCCCGAATAGTAAAACCATCAATATTAAAATTCCGGGTTGA
>Ga0315554_1002693_pt1 | contig 10096 bp, 6 predicted proteins | sample SalMarSW160370MG_FD_202114 | JGI IMG/M metagenome (GOLD analysis project Ga0315554, IMG submission 202114) | Salt marsh sediment microbial communities from the Plum Island Ecosystem LTER, Massachusetts, United States - Salt Marsh Sediment SW1603-70 ... | reverse complement strand
ACGCTGAGGGCGAAATCATAAGCCCTCACTTCTTCTTGGATATTGCCAAAAAATCCAACCTTCATACAAGAATCACTAAAATAATGTTGATAAGAGCAACAGAATTCATGCTGATGAATCCTACCGCCGTTTCTATTAATCTGTCGTTTGAAGATATATTGGACCAATCGGTCAGGGATTATATAGACCGAATCTACAGCGAGAATCCTGCTATCTTCTCTCGGTTGTGCTTTGAAATAACCGAATCAGAAGGAATAAAGAATTTTGATATTGTCTCCGGCTTTATTAAGGAGATGAAGCAGAGGGGTTGCCAGGTTGCGATTGACGACTTTGGAACAGGATACTCGAACTTTGATTATCTAATCCGCCTCAATGTAGATTTTTTGAAGATCGACGGCTCTCTGATCAAAAATATAAACCAGGAAAGAAATTCACTGCTGATTGTAGAGAATATCGTCGACTTCACGAAAAAAATGGGAATAAAAACGATTGCTGAGTTTGTAGAATCAGAAGCTCTTTTGACTCAAGTGATGAAGTTAAAAATGGAGTTCTCACAGGGGTATTACATTGGTAAGCCCAAACCCGTGACGCGTGAATTCGAGTTCGATACTGAGCCAGAGGACGCTGAACACGTGCAGGGTGAGGTGAGTGGATAAAAGCTGGTTGTATGTGACAAATCCCATTAGATAGGATCGCAGCGGTTAGGTTTTCCAGGCGCGATACGCTCCTTCCAAAACCCCCGCTTCAACACCCTGATCTGCCCGGATCTGCGGAGCGCCTCCAGAGCCTCCTCGATCTCTTCCTCTTGCCAGCCGGCGAGTCTTCCGAACCCGTAGTAGGACGCCAGGCCTCTGCGCACCACCTCGTAGCTCTTGGCACCCAGCAGCAGCTGCACCGCCTGGAGCAGGGTAAAACGCCGGCGGTTTCTGGCTACAAAGTCCAGAATCTGCGCCTCTCCCTCGGCCCGGTTCAGCACCCGGCCGTCGCAGACATCACAGCCGCCGCAGGAACCCGGCTCCTGGCCGAGGAAGCCGAGCAACTGCTCCCGGCGGCAGCGGCTCGCGTCCAGGGCATAATCCAGCATCCGGGTATAGCGTTCGGCGGCCAGCTGAGCGGGCCTCCGAAGCCCATGCGGATCTACCAGCGAATTACCAGGGGTGGCGGAGAGCGTATCTGCAAACCGGAAATCCTCCGCCGAGTACAGGAGCGTGGCCTCAACTGCACTGCCGTCCCGGCCCGCCCGGCCGGTCTCCTGCAGGTACGCCTCCGGGGAGTAGGGGATGTCCAGGTGGATCACGGTGCGGATATCCGGTTTGTCCACGCCCATTCCGTAGGCAGATGTGGCCGTCAGGATCCCCTGCCGGCTGGTCTTGAACCAGGCCTCCACCCCTTCCCGCTCCTCCCGGTTCAACCCGGCATGATAGAAGCGGACATCAAGATCGGGCATCCGGCGGCGCACTGTTCGGGCGGCCCGCTCCGCCCCGGAGCGGGTGCGGCTGAAGGCCAAAAGCGGCCGGGGGGAGACTTCGACCAACCCCACGAGGGTCCGAGTCTTGCTGAGCGTGGGAATCACGGTATAGCGGATATTGGGCCTGTCCGGATCCGCAGAGAGGATCGCGACTCCCTGATCCGGAAACAGCACCTCCCGAATCTTCTCAATGATGCGAGGGCTGGCTGTGGCGGTAAAGGCGGTCAGGCAGCGGATCTTTAAATTTCGAATTATCTTCCCCAGCTCGAGGTAGGCGGGGCGGAAACTCTCTCCCCACTCGGAAACGCAGTGCGCCTCATCCACAACCAGATGGGTGATCACGGAATCTTCGAGCCACTGGTCCCCGCCGATCTTATCCCCGCTGATCCGCTTCAGGGTCTCCGGAGTGGTGAACAGCAGATCGACCTGCCCGGAGCGCAGTTGCCCGACCAGCCGGCCGCGGCTCTCCGCGCTCTGCCCCCCCCGAAGGGCGGCGGCCCTCAGACCCGCGCTCCGACAGCGCCCCAGCTGATCCTCCAGCAGGGACAGCAGCGGAACCACTACCACGGTCAGCCCGCCGCCGATGCGGGCCGGAAGCTGGTAGCACAAAGATTTGCCGGCACCAGTGGGTAGCACTACGATCTGATTCTTCTCCTCCAGAATGTTGGAGATGACAAAACGCTGCATCGGATACAGATAGGGAATTGCAAAGTGTCGCCGAGCCGCCCCGGTGATGGGATCGTCCGACGGTCTACTCTTTTTTGAAGCTGGTTCGGAAGAAGTAATCATCCATGATCTCGACCAGCTCAGGTGTGAATCCCACCTCCAGACCGATCTTCTTGCCACCCGAGCCGAGAGCGTCGACGGCCGTTACTTTCCCGTTGATCACGAATTGATGAGTCTGAAAGTACAACTTGGAGGACTGGATCTGTCCGACCGCCGGTGCCGGCAGCCGTCCGGGAATCTCCACGGCGACCTTGTCAACGCCTACCGAGATCAATTTGGTCTGCACTTTTTGGCCGCCGATCTGGGTTTCCACGAAGTCGTTGAAGCGCATGGTGCGCGCTATTTCTTCGTTCATTTCGACTTCCCGGCCTTTGTAGGTCTCGAACTGCCCCTGTAGGGATTCAAAGGATAACAGATAGTCTCCGATGATCTCGACCAGGTCATTGGGACAGTTCTTGTACACCACCTCGAACAGACTCACGTTGTCCCGCCCTTTTACCGGCCCGAGTCGGGTGAGGGTCCCGCGGATAAACAAGGGAATCGGATTCTTGTTCGTCGGCTTCAAGAAGGACATGCTGACCGAGGTCAGCTTGTTCTGAAACCGCTGAAAGAAACTGATCTCGTCCCGGCTCAGGATGACCAGAAGCACGACCCGGTCCATTGACAGTTGGTAGGGCGCGCAGATCAGCATGTAGTCTTCCAGCTTGAGAAGTGTCTGGGATTGCTGGAGCCCCATTTTCTTCACAGCATACGGATTGAATCGAATTGTCTGATCGGAGTACTTGTCTCTATATTCCTGTAGTCGGGTCGCCATACTGTAATTATTGTATTTACCTGGACAAAGAAGTCAAGCATCGCTATCCTCGTAGCCATGATGGACACTTCGGGGGTACTTGGTGAAGGTAAACTGTCACAGGAACGGCTGGAGAAGCTCCTCGACCTGACCGCCCGCAGCAGCCCGGAGATCCTCGTGGGCGCGGAGGTGGGGGAAGATGCGGCTGTGGTTCGAGGATCCGGGCAGCTGATCCTCACCGCCGATCCCATTACCTTTACCGAGGAGAACATCGGCTTCTACACGGTGGCAGTGAACTCCAACGATATCGTTGCCATGGGCGGGAAGCCGATGTATCTGATCACCACGATTCTCCTGCCCCCCGGAACTCGGGAACAGCGACTGCAGACGATCTTCCAAGAGCTGAATGAAGCTTCCGGCAAAGCAGGAATCCACTGGGTGGGAGGTCACACCGAGGTCACCTCCGCGGTTAACCGCGTCGTTATCTCCGCCCAGGCTATCGGCTTCCTGCGAGGCAAGCCCACCCGCACATCCGACGCCCATCCCGGCGAGATGTTGGTGATGAGCAAGTGGACGGCCCTGGAGGCAACTACTCTGATAGCGCGAGAGAGGCCGGATATCAGCCGAAAACTCCTCGGCGACAAGTGCCATCAAGAAGTATTGAACTGGCTGTACGAGCCGGGCATATCGATCTTGAAGGAGGGGGAGATCCTCAGCGGGCTGGGATTGGCGGCGGCTCACGATCCAACCGAGGGAGGCATTGCGACCGGAGTTCATGAGATCGCCGATCGCTCCGGGGTGGGCATCCGGCTGTATCGGGAACGCATTCCCATCCGTCCCGAGACCGAGACCCTCTGCGCACACTTCGGGCTCGACCCCCTGGGAGCGCTCAGCTCCGGGGTGTTTCTCTTCACCATTTCGCCTGAACAAGCGGAGAAGTCCTGCAGGTTGCTGGAGCGCGGAGGGGTTCCTGCGGCGGTAATCGGGGAGATCACGGATGAGCCGGGCAGCGTGGAACTGGTCGATGGGGAAGGACGCCGGCCCCTGCCCCTGTTTGCCAGAGATGAGATCATCAAGTTGCCCTGAACACGAAGCAGGCTCCAGCCCCCCGCCGGCGAACATGGACGCAGCAGCAATCCCTACCTGCCAACCGTGTAGATCTGCTCCATAACGGCACGGGCCAGGGCGGTTGACTGCCGGCGGGTACTGACCGGACCCAGGGTAACGATTTCCGAGAAGAGCAGAGGACCCTGTTCCCCTTTGCGCAGACTTACCCGTACACGGTTTTCTGCCTCCCGTTTGAGGGCAAGGTGGTAGAGAAATCCAGCTTGTTCGTCAGTGGCCGGTGCAATTTCCGATCCGGAACGCCGAAGCTGTCTCACGCACCGCCGTAGAACCTGGTCGTCCGTATCGTGCCGGCTGACGACCAGGGGCAGGGCAAAACCGTACTGCAGCAGACCCCCGGGATTGAGATCATACAATCGATTCACCGCCAGCCGACGGGGGGAGCTTCTGTTTTTCAGCAGAGGTATCAGGTCACGGAGGGCATCGAAGATCCCCTCCCGTTCCCAAAACGGATCCAGACCCTGGATCGAGCGCTCCAACAGGTCTCGGCTGCCCCGGATCTTTCCCTCCTCCTGTTGATAATAGTACAGCGCATGCGGGGCAACCTGCACTTCCAAGTCTCGAGCCAGCCCGAGGTACTTCAAAGCTACCCGCCGGTAGCGCTCATTCGCCCTGTAGAACTCCCAGTAGGCGTCCAGGTTGTTGCCCTCCAACAGATAGGAACGTCCGATCCTCAGGGAGTAGGAGCGCAGCTTTTGGCGGTGGTAGTACGCCTTCAGCCGATACTCCACCGATCGGGGGATCCATCTGAGCACCTGCAGGATGCCGATGCGCGGTTGAGCTCTGCCGCTGCGGGCCAGTCCGTCGTACACATCGGCCAGGATTTCGTGCACATCCTTGAGATGACTCTCCACATCCGTTCCGTAGTAGTACATCCAGGATAGGTCCCTCGAATCGAGCACATCCTGGGCGTAACGCCGGGCCAGCTCGAGCATCCCGAATTTCTGGTACAGCATCGCCAGGTTGACCTTGCTCAAGGGGGTGTTGTCCTTCACCATGGCGGTCTGGTACTCCGCCTGGGCTCGGTTAAAATCGAGGCGGGACTGGAACAGCTCTCCCCGCGCCAGGTGGCCCGGCGCACGGTCCAACATCTGAATCGATTCTTCGGTGTAACGGAGGGCGGAGTTGTAGTTGTAGAAGCTGTGCTCCAGCAGCGAGAGATTGTAGTAGGCAACCGAGGCGAAGTACAGGTCTTCCCCCGTGAGGGCGTCCTGGATCGCTTTCAGGTAGTACCGTTTCGAGTTTTCATAATCATACATACCCGAGTAGAGGGTTCCCAGGGTCATGTACACACCGCGATCCGGACCGAACTGCCCGAGAGCATTTAGAAGCAGCTCTTCCCCCTTCTCGAGCTGATGGGTCTTGAAGTACATCCAGCCCAAGTCATCGATGGAGGAAACACTTTCCGGATACAATTCGAGGATCCGCTCCAGGGTGGCGATCGATTCCTGCTCCTGGTTCAGTTTTCCGTAGCATCGGGATATCTGAACCAGGGTGAGGTACTCCTCCCCCTGCAGCCGCGCCGCGCCCCGATACTCTTCCAGGGCCAGATTGTACAGCTCCTTGTCGTAGTACAGGTCCGCCAGAAGCAATTGCAGCTCGGCATTCCGGGGAAAGAGCCGTTTTCCCTCTTCGATTATCCGGACAGCGGTCTCGTAATTCTCCGCTTCGATCGCCTCCTGGGCCCGCCCGTAGTACCAATCCGCGCTCTCCTGTGTATGGGATGCGGCCGGGGAACAGACCAGGAGCAGTAGACAGAGCAGCAGCATCACATAGTCCTGCTCAAGGCATTGACCGGATTGAGAAAACCCAGGATACGGCGGAGCGGGGAGAAGCATTGTTTCAGGGAGGCGAGGAACTCCCTACGTTTCTGCAGAGCCTGTTCGAAGTCCGCGGCTTCGAAGGTTTCGTCGAAAACGGCCTGGAGGTAGGCCTTCGCCCAAGGAGAGAAGCGAAGGGGGTAGCGAGCCTCGATCCGAAGTGCATACTCCAATAGGGATTCCTCCCCGGATTTCTTCAGTCCCAGGCCTTCCAGGCGGACCCGGGTGGCGGCAAACAGCCGCTTGACCTTTGCCCTAGGATTTGCCGCCAACACGGCTCGCAGAAGGGGAAGGGATTTCAACAGTGCAATGACAGACAGGTAGAGGGCGGGGAGAACGAAGTACCACAGCCGCGCAATGATCTTCAAGCCCCGGACCAGCTCTCCTCCCAAAATGCGCACCCTGCTCTCCACCTCGATCGTCTCCGGTCTCTGCTCCTCCAGGCTGTGTTGATTCTTCAGGATCTCCTCCAGCAGGCGGGCAAAGGTCTCGAAGTCAAAGCCGAATTGAATCGTATCTTCCTCCCCGGGAGCGATGACCTCGGAGGAAGGGTCGAACTCGATCCAGCCGTACCTGCCGAAGTAAACCTCCACCCAGGCGTGGGCCTGATAGGCCCGGACCTCGTAGAAGTTCAAAACCTCCGTATCCGGGTTCACGTAGAAGCCCACGGCAACTCGGGCCGGGATACCCAGACTGCGGCACAACAGAGCCATGGCGAAGGCGAAGTAGGAACAGTAGCCCTTCTTGCTCGTGTAGAGAAAGTGGGACAGCTGATCGCCGTCAGCGGCCAGGCCCGGCATCAGGGAGTAGTAGTAGTTGTTCTTCAGATAATCGTGCACACGCAGCACCTGGCTGAGCCGATCGGATTCCCCGGAGGGCGCTGCAATCTGTTCGGCCAACTCCCGGATGCGCTCATCCCCGCCATACTCCGTGTAAATTTCCAGCTCTTGACCGCTCAAGGAGTAGTCCGGCTCGGACTCTCCGCTCCCGGAAGGAGCGCCAACAGAAGCCAGCTCCTCCAACCTCGCGTCGCTAACCCGGGAGATCACCCGGTAGATCCGCAGGAACGAGGAGGCGTCCCAATTGGTCAGGGGGGCCACCCGGATCGGATAGTTCATGCCGATCAGGGAGGTGGGGTCGAAGTTGACGAAGAAGTATTCCTGATTCACCTCCTGCCGGGCCAAATAGCCGGGATCGGGAAAATCTTCCGGAGAATCGGGAACCGTGACCGGTAGATCCTGCCATCCCCCGTGCCCGGAGGTACGGCTTTCCGGTTTCCCGCCGAAGGCTGGCGCGGAGCGCGGGTTACGGCTTTCCGGGGTACGGCCTCCCGAGGGAATATGGTAGAAGCCCCGCTTCCTCTCGTAACCGGAGAGAATATATCGGCGCAGGAGGATCCTCTCCGCAGGCCCCTGCTTACGGAACAGCAGCACCAGATCGTCGGATATCTCGATCTGGCTTTCCAGCTTGATGAACTGAGAGAAATCGAAGCGAAACAGCGTCGGTTTCATCAATCCGCCACCCAACCTGACCGCACCCTGGCTGTAGCGTCCCAAAACGAAGAGAAGGACAATCAGGAGAAGGGGGATGAGCACCCAGAGAAAAGAGGCTGCAGAGCGGAGCGTAGCCCGCCACCTCTCCGATCCGTCGCGGATCCGAACCAGTACCATCAGGACGATCGTGAGCAGCAGAAATACGAGCACACCGTAGGACAATAAAGACGGATGGCGGTAGAGGGTGATCTGGTAGTCGCCCTGGGGCCAGAACACCGCCAGCAGAATCAGAGCATCAAAACCGGCCTCCCAACGCACGAACTCGGGATAGCGAAAGGCAAGCAGGTTGAACACCCAGACCACGGTCCAGGGAAGCAGTCCGGGGAAAAAACCCTTGTCGAAGGTAAAAAACAAAAAGTCCGTATGCGGACCCGGGGACACGGCTGCCTGGAATCGAAATACGAGGAAGAACAAGAGACGAAGACAGAAAACGGCAACGGCGAACAGCAGGCAAGCCGCCCACAAGCGCAGACCGAGCCTGTCCATCCACAGGGCAAGCAGCACCGCCACCACAAAGCCGACACTCAAGAACACCAGATCCAGGTCGCTGCGGAAGTACAGATAGGCATGGAAAAACAGAAAGTACAGCAGGAGATTCCGCACAAGGAAGATCGCCAGCTTCAACTCTCTAGATTGTTTCAACGGCAACCTTCCACTTTCCCCTTCGACTCCACCGCGCGATCTCCTGATTCAACGCATCTCGGAAGCTCTGCAGCTCATCACTTCCGATCAGCGGAACCGGTCTGCTCTGTTCTGCAGGTGGACGGAGTAGCAGGTTCCGGATCCGGCCGCGGTGAGGCTCCTCCGCGGCCACGGGCAGATCGGGGAAAAACAGCTTCACCTCCCCGCCCCGCTTCTGCAAATCACCGAAAATCCGGGAGAGGTTTCCGGAGCCTGGGGAAGAAAAGAGAAGAATCTGGCACGGATGCTGCCGCGGCAGTTCGAGGGCATATCGATCACTCCACCAAACCCCTGCCAACTCACCCAGCAGGCGCAGTTTTTGTTCCAGCGTGACCTGTCTCGGCTGGGGCGAATCACAGAGAGCAAAGAATACCTGATAACCCCGGGCCAGCATCTCCAGCACGGTGGCAGCGCAGATTTCCACAAGGGCGTCCAGGTAATCCGCTTCAATCCGCGCGGGAACCACCTTGGTGGTTGCGGGATCGAGAATCACGAGAAAACGGGATTCCGGAGGAGGGGTCTCCTCGCCGATGCGCAGGAACAGTTCCGAGGTATGGGCAAAGACCTTCCAGTGAACCTTGCGGATATCATCACCGGGGAAGTACTTCCGTACCTCGAGCAACTCCTCGCTTCGCCTCTGCCGCCTCCCCCGCTTTTCCTCCTGTCCTCCCTCCAGGCTCGGGGGTCGTCGAGCCGCTTCGGGCTGCATCTCCGGCAGCACCCGCAGCTGTTCCGCCAAAGGCAGCGCGACCGGAAAGCGGGTGAAACCAAGCAGATCGCCGAGCACGATGTGGACATCCCGGCTCTGGTAACAACCTCGATGGGAAGGGGAAAATTCGAATACATGACGATTGCGACCGCCTCGCAGGTCGCTTGACAGGCGCAGCGGGTCTCGACCCGGCCAGTGGAGAAGAATCTCGAACCGCATCTTGATTCCGGGAGCTCTGTGTCGAGGTAGCTCGGCGTCCAGCTCCGCCGTGGCCGAGCTTCGAGGGAACACGCCGGCTGCGGGCAGGGTGAAATCCACCGGATCCGGGACTTTTTCGAAGAAACGACGCAGGACCGACTGCATGATTCGGTTCGCCAGGAGGCTGTAAACGGCAAGCAGGGTGAAGGCGCTGCCCCACAGGATCGCGGCCAGCTCCACGCGCAACGCCCCGATGATCAGGATCATCAAGGAGAGGAGAAAGAAGACGACTCCCCAGCGGGTAAAGGAAAACAACTTTCGAAGGGGCCGCTTAATAGGCAATCCTTGACAACTCATGCAGGGTGATTTCCCGAATCAGAGAAGCGGTATCGATGCGGATATCCTTCAGACGAATACGGTGAGAGAGCACCAGGGGAGCCAATTCCAGGAAATCCTGATCGATGCAGTAGCTCCTGCCCCGAATCAGGGCAAAGGCTCGGGCTGCTTTGACCAGCATCAGGCTGGCCCTGGGCGAACAGCCAAGCTCGATTCCCCGATGACGCCGGGTGGAAACGGAGACCCCCACCGCGGTCTGCAGGAGCCGTTCGTCACAGTAGATCCCTTCCACGGTTTTTCTTGCCTGCAGGATCTCCGACTTGGAGCAGATCGGCTTGACCTTGGGCATGATCGTGGCCGAGGGGTCGTCCCGCACGATGCCGATTTCATCCTCTTCACCTGGATAGCCGATCGAGATCCTCATGAGAAACCGATCCAGCTGTGCCAGGGGCAATGAGTAGGTACCGTCGGTTTCCACCGGATTCTGGGTGGCGATCACGAAGAACAGCGGATCCATGGCGTGGGTCTTGTTTCCCACCGTGACTTGATTCTCCGCCATAACCTCCAGCAGGGCGGACTGAACCTTCGGGGTCGTACGGTTGATCTCGTCGGCCAAAACGATACTGGCAAACACGGGACCCGCCCTGAACACGAAACGCCTGTGCTCGGGATCGAAGATATCCACTC
>Ga0315554_1002691_pt1 | contig 10101 bp, 8 predicted proteins | sample SalMarSW160370MG_FD_202114 | JGI IMG/M metagenome (GOLD analysis project Ga0315554, IMG submission 202114) | Salt marsh sediment microbial communities from the Plum Island Ecosystem LTER, Massachusetts, United States - Salt Marsh Sediment SW1603-70 ... | reverse complement strand
GCCTTTCCTTCTATTTCGTATTATACTTTTTCTTCAGCTTTTCAATATAATCCTTGATAAGAAGCCGTACAAGAGGATTATTTTGTGTTTTCTTTTCATATTCCTCTCCATACATACCTACCCATTGAGAGTGAGCAGTCTTTATTAAAAATTCCAAGGCATCTTTAAATGATTTTATTCCCCATTCTTTTGCAGTAGCTTCGCTTTGTACTTGCTCGCAAGTAAAACGAGTAGTTTTAAATACCTGATCAAATATATCTCGATTTAAAGAAATGAAAATTTCATAATCGAGTTTATGTACATTTTCGTGAGCCCATAACACTTCTTCAAGTATATATCCGTTAGTTCGACTTGGTCCACATGGGTATGGATAATGATCTTTAAAATCTTGTAAAGCTAAACTTGAATCTCCCGGAGCTATTTGATCGATGCTCGTAATAAGATTCTGATTTCGCTGATTTTTAATAATGTCTTTGCATACATCCATAACAACGTTTATTTCAATCGGCTCAAATATATTATATCTCCATAAACCCATCATTTGGTCAAAACAGGGAGAAATGTTGAATGGTTTATAAGAATTTAACAATTCCTGAAATCCACTTAAGTCAGTTGATTTACTACACACTGAATGTCCTTCGAAATTATTTGGCTGAGCTTTAACAATAATGGGAGGGTAGCTAAACTCCTCCATCGGTGGACAATGCGGTGCATCTGCACAAGATTTCTTTTTCTTTATTATTATCGTATCAACTGCCGGCCCGCATGTTCCCCAATCAAAATTACTGTATCTCCAGGCTGGATTTTTCTGTTCGACAAGACTACGGTTGGACATAGTGATGCCCAGGGATTTTCTGCAGTGAGTTCAACTGTACCCTGAGCAGAATACGTACCATTAGATGAAAAATTATATAATGCCGTGTCACCGGTTGCGTTCACTGTAACACTGCTTGGATCGCTGCCTATAGATGAAGAACCATTGAAAGCAATAAACTCTATATATTGATTACCCCATGCATAATAATCTTTATCTATCACTGTTGAACCATTGATAGCTCCTGATTGACCTGGATAAAGAGTAATGACATCGATAACCGGCCCATACGGGAATTGTGCAAGACCATAATTCACTGAGACGCCATTTTCCGGACGGAAATCGTCTATATTTACCGACCAATTAATCTTCGCCTTATAACCTTCAATAGGGAAATTTGCTTTTACACACTGCATGCCATTAAAGTAAGCCTCGGAGAAAAAGGGATAGCTAACTGTTTGCCCTGCATCCTTAGATAACTGTTCATAAGAAATCGTTGCCGATTTTATCTCCACACGCTCCTTTATCTTAACTTGTGCGGTAAGCATACTACAACATAGCAAACTAATTGATATAATGAAAAATGGACGGAATAATCTGGTAGTATTCATAATACCCCTTTTCTAATTATTTAATTCTTAATTTTATCCCAAAATAGCAGATAAATGACCTTAGAAAAATATGATAGAAAAACAAGGCGAACAGCCGGAGGCCTAAAGTTGTTACACGCTATAGCGTGTATCTATTTCATGTCTCTGGCCCCATATTTTTCTATAGTCTTGACTTTTTTGCCGCAACAATAAAATAATAACAGAGCGGCATCCCGTACAACGGGACTTTCGTCATTTCTTTTGTGTCCCCGAAGGGGTCCTTCGGATAAGACAAAAGAAATGACACTTTATGTAAAAGTTCTTAAACAGCATATTAACCAATCGAATTTTATACCTAAGGGCTTATTTTAATGATTTGTGAAATATCCATCAGTTTTGAGTTATTTTCTCCAATTTTATTCTCTATCTCAATGTATTTTGGACAGCAGTGGTTCTTAAATATCTGTTTTAAGATGCCCGAAAGCGATCGGGCATAAAAAGCTCGCACGACAACGAAGTTGCTTTTAATTACTATCATGCAAATCAATTAAAAAGATGTTTTTCCCACCGTCCCTGGCTGATTCAAATGGTAATAAGGCGATAGGCTTAACAACAGTTACATTATGAAAAAAAAAAAAACGATGTCAAGTCTTTATTTATTAGAAAAGGCTAAGAATTGAGATGTCTCTGTATTCAGAGAATATCTAAAAAATGGCTTAAATAGAGAGCTTTAAGCAGTTAAATCTTTGCTGAAACATATCGGTTTAATTACGAATTTTATATCATCTAAATTACTCAATGTGCTCCCTCACCGCGCGTATCGCGGCCCATCAGATCGAGTGTAGCCTGGCGTGGATTTTTATCTTCGTAGAGAACACGATATACTTCCTGAGCCATCGGCATTTCGATATGATGCTTTTGTGCAAGCTGATGGACGGACTTTGCTGTCGGCACACCTTCAGCAACCATAACCATTCTGCCTAAAACATCATTAACACTGTGCCCTTTTCCGATTTCTTCACCTACATATCTATTTCGGCTGTGCCTGCTCATGCAGGTGACGATCAAATCGCCCATTCCGGATAAACCGGCAAATGTAATCGGCTGTGCACCCATTTTTGCACCGAGTCGAGTGATCTCGTATATACCGCGCGTCATTATTGCAGCTTTCGTATTATCGCCAAAACCCGCACCATCGCTCAATCCTGCCCCTATTGCGATAACATTTTTTATTGCGCCGCCAAGCTCGACACCGCGAATATCTCCGTTCACATAAACGCGAAAGTAATCGGTCATAAAGGCTTCCTGTACCATCTTAGCCGTTTTCATCTTGAACGATGCAGAAACTACCATAGTCGGGATTTTCATACTTACTTCTTCTGAATGGCTTGGGCCGGATAAAATCGCAAGGTTTTCTCTGCGTTCATGCATTAAAACGTCCAGTAAAACCTCAGACATAGTCATTAATGAGCCGTTTTCTATACCCTTAGCGACATTGCAAACAATAGTATGTTGCAGGTCGAGATGTGCAATACGCTGGAGAACAGAACGGAGGAATTGAGACGGCACCGCTGCTACAATCATATCACGTTCCTGACATGATTTTTCAATGTCCGTTTTGATTTCGATTTCAGGCGGCAGAAGGATACCGGGAAGAAATTCGACATTCTCGTGCTTCTCACGCAGGTATTCTGCCTGCCTATCCTCAAAGGTCCATAAATTAACCTGATGATGATTGTCAAGCAAAACTAGAGCAAGTGTCGTTCCCCAGCTTCCGGCACCAAGAACGGTAATTTTCATAATATTAAGAATACGTCAGGTCAGAATTCTTTACTTGAGAACCGAGTGCCGTTCAGGAACTTACAGATTCTGTTTTTCTCCTGAAGCTTGTGATTTTACGTTCGGTTCCTTCCAATAATCGCTTAATATTGGCACGATGAGAATAAATTAGAAATAGTGCAATTCCGGTACTGAAAAACACCAGTGTTTTATAACTATGAATTTCATCTGAAAGAATATTATAACGAATAACCAGCGACAACGGAAAAGCTGCTGCTGCCATAATGGAACCTAATGACACATAACGAAATGCAAAGAAAAAAATAAAAAATACAACAATAGAAACTGCAAATTCTGTCGGTGCAATGCCAATCAGCATTCCTGCTCCTGTTGCAATACCTTTTCCGCCTTTAAATCCGGCAAACACGGTCAATACATGGCCTATAACAGCCGCACCGCCGCAAATCATCTGGATAATTGTAAAATCGTCAAACGGTGTACGGTTATAAAAAGGCAATGTCGGATCCCAGAACAATCGCGCAATTACAGTTGTAGCTATAACACCTTTTAATGCATCTAATACAATAATAAAAACGCCCGACTTCCAGCCAAGAACACGAAAAACATTCGTACCACCTGCATTTCCGCTTCCCTTGCTTCGAATATCAAATCCATGCCTCCACTTTGAAAGCATAACGCTTGTCGGAATAGAACCTACCAGATAACTTAAAAGCGTCACAATCACCATGTTAACCATACAGATTTATCCTTCATTTTTAAAATAATCAACTACATATAAGATATTCAATTCACTATCAAGAAGCAAACTACATCAATCCTTTTGCGTGCCATCGATCCAATATCAACGCACCCATATCCAAATCCTCCGGTGTCGTTATTTTGATATTATCATAGTTCCCCTCAACAATACGCACTTTAACCCCAAGCCTCTCAACAAGAGCAGCTTCATCTGTCGAATAGAATTTATCCTTTTTAGCTTTTTCGAACGCCTTCACCAGTATTTTCGCACGAAATGCTTGAGGCGTCTGCACCAGCCAAAGCGATGTGCGATCAAGCGTCTTATCGAAAAAACCTCCGCCTGTCGAACGCCGAATTGTATCTTTTGGCTGAACAGCGAGGACCGCTGTATCATGTTCTTTACAGACCCTCACAAGATGTGTAATGCGTTTTGTCTCAATGAACGGCCGAACGGCGTCATGTACAAGTACGACGTCGGTATCTTTAAGAGTCAAACGTTCAAGAACATTTCCTACTGAATCCTGCCGCTTATTGCCGCCTATAATTATTTTACTGACTTTATGCAGCCTATAACGCACGACAACGGCTTCCATATCGGATAATGCCGATTCAGGAATAGCCATCGTTACTTCATCTATTTCCGGGCAGTGTTCAAATTGCTGGAGTGTATGAACAATAATCGGCTTTCCTTTCAATGGAAGAAACTGTTTCTTAATTTCTCCGCCGATACGCGTGCCAGAACCTGCAGCAGGAATAATTGCTAAGACTTTTGGCCTTGATCTTGACATTTTCCAGATATTTCTCTTATCCAAAAAATAATATTATAAAAAAGAGGGGGATTCGCTTTTAATTATTTAAATGAATCGCCCCTCTAAGACAATCATTCTACCATATCAGCATTACATCGCCATAGCTGTAAAAGCGGTATCCATCTTTGATGGCCTTTTTATAGCCGCGCATTAATAAATCATGCCCTGTAAATGCACTCGTTAACATAAGCAGGGTCGATTCCGGCAAATGAAAATTTGTAATCAGCTTATCGGCAACCTTAAAATCATACGGCGGAAAGATGAATTTATCTGTCCATCCTTTAGCCGGTTTCACATGGCCGTCTGCAGTAACGCTTGATTCTACGGCACGACATGTACTTGTACCGACAACAAACACGTTATGCTTTGAGTCTATTGTCTTATTGATAATGTTTGCCGCTTCGCTTGTGATTTCAAAAAACTCAGAATCCATTTTATGCTTGGTTAAGTCTTCCACTTCGACCGTGCGGAATGTACCAAGTCCGACATGGAGGACAACCGGCGCTATCTTCACGCCTTTTGCATGAAGCTTCTTGATAAGAGCTTTTGTGAAGTGCAATCCTGCCGTCGGTGCCGCAACTGCACCGACAACGCGGGCATACACTGTCTGATAGCTTTCTTTATCTTTGTTAGTTGCATCCCGCTTAATATAATGCGGCAGCGGTGTCAAACCGATCCTATCGATGATCTTAAAAAAATCACCTTTATGATTGAAGCGCACCGTGCGGCCGCGTGAAGTAGTATTGTCGATAACTTCGCACCATAGTTTGCCGTCATCGAAATAGATTTTATTGCCGATGCGTACTTTACGCGCCGGATCGACTATTACATCCCAGATATTCTCTTCAGCATTTAACTCGCGCAATAAGAAAACTTCGATTTTTGCATTCGTTTTTTCCTTTTTTCCATAGAGACGCGCCTGGAAAACTTTTGTTTCATTTACAATAAGACAATCTCCCTTTTGAAAAAATCCAGCGATTTCATAGAACTTCCTTCCTTCAATAGTATCTTCAGCACGGTTCAAGACCATCATCATGGAATGATCGCGCGGATTGGCCGGCTGCTTTGCTATCAAGTTTCGCGGAAGCGGATATTTGAAATCGGAGAGCTTCATTGCTCATATCCCTTCTTTTATTATAAGGTGAAGAAGGCAGCAAACGGATTTACCGCCCTCCATAATTCAGTGAACTTTACACCGGCTTATTTCTTGCGCGGTGTTTTCTTTGCTTTTTTCTTGGCTGCTTTCTTTGATGCCGGAGCCTTCGATTCGATTGCTGCCTGCGCCGACGCCAATCTTGCTATAGGCACTCTGAACGGCGAGCAGCTGACATAGTTCATGCCGATACGATGACAGAACTTTACACTGTCCGGCTCACCGCCATGTTCACCGCAGATACCGACTTTTAGATTCTTCCGTGTTGCACGTCCTCGTTCGATACCGACTTTCATCAATTCACCGATACCATCCTGGTCAATCGACTGGAATGGATCAATCGGAAGAATTTTTGAGTTGAGATAATCCGGAAGAAACGAACCGATATCATCACGTGAAAAACCGAAACCCATTTGAGTAAGATCGTTTGTACCAAAACTGAAGAACTCAGCGGTCTCTGCCATTCGGTTAGCCGTTAAAGCGGCGCGTGGAATCTCGATCATCGTGCCATAGAGGCATGGAATTTTATTAAGTCCCAGCTTAGCACAAGCTTCGGCATATACACGGTCATAGATAACCTTTTGATTATTCAATTCTGATACTGCACATGTGACAGGAACCATAATCTCCGGATCAGCTTTTTTGCCTTCATTGATTAGTTCACCTGCCGCCTCAAGAATTGCACGAATCTGCATTTCACTAATTTCAGGATACGTCACACCAAGACGCACACCGCGATGGCCTAACATCGGATTGTTCTCTCGCAGGGAATCTGCGCGTTTGTGCAATTCGGCAAGAGTCGCTCCAAGCTCAGCCGCAAGAGCCTGCATCTTATCTTCACTATGAGGAACAAATTCATGCAGCGGCGGATCGAGAAGACGAATGGTTACCGGCCGGCCATCCATAGCTTCCATCGTTGCTTTGATGTCGTTTTTCACGAACGGGAAAAGTTCGTTCAAAGCCTTCCGGCGCTCAGCTTCCGTGCGGCTCATAATCATCTTCCGGAGAAGGAAGAGCGGCTTATCACTTCCCTCGCCATAAAACATATGTTCTGTGCGGAAAAGACCAATTCCTTCAGCACCGAATTCGACTGCTTTTTTGGTGTCTTTCGGCGTATCTGCATTTGTACGAATTCTCAATACTCTTACACTGTCCACCATTTTCATGATCTCCGTATATGAAGCATTGTGCTCAAGGTCTACATCGACTAACGGCATACTGCCCTGATATGCAAGTCCTTTTGTTCCGTTTAAAGTAATCCAATCGCCTTCATTAATAACAACGCCTTTTTTTGTTTTAAATGATTTACCATTGTCGCCTATTTCAATATCACTGCAGCCGACGATGCAGCATTTGCCCCATCCACGAGCTACAAGAGCCGCATGTGAAGTCATTCCGCCTTTTGTCGTAAGAATTGCCTGCGCTTTATGCATACCATCGACATCTTCCGGCGAAGTTTCTTCACGTACGAGAACAACCTTTTCTCCTCTCGCCGCCCATTCCACTGCATCAGGTGAAGTGAACACCGCACGGCCTTTGGCTCCGCCCGGACCTGCCGGCAGGCCTTTGGCTATCGCGGGCATGGCCAGTTCAGCTTTTGGATCGATCATAGGTAATAACAATTCTACCAGCTGATTCGGGGCGACGCGCATTACCGCCGTTTTGGCATCGATCAGTTTCTCTTTCACCATCTCGGTTGCAATTCGCACCGCAGCAACTCCGTTGCGTTTACCGACACGGCATTGGAGCATAAAGAGTTTCCCTTTTTCAATTGTAAACTCGATATCCTGCATATCCTTGTAATGTTTCTCAAGACGCAATTGAATATTGTCCAATTCCTGGTAAATCCCCGGCATAGTATCATGTAATGTCGGCAAATTCCGGCTCTGATCGTTCTTGGAATATTCATTAATCGGCGAAGGAGTACGAATACCTGCAACGACATCTTCGCCCTGTGCATTGACTAAGTATTCACCGTAGAACTGATTCTCACCGTTGCCGGGATTACGGCTAAAAGCAACACCAGTGGCACAGTCATCGCCCATATTGCCGAATACCATCGACTGTACGTTAACGGCAGTTCCCCATTCATCCGGAATACGCTCGATGCGGCGATAATCAATTGCCCGTTTTCCATTCCAACTTGCGAATACTCCGCCGATCCCGCCCCACAATTGTTCAGCTGGATCGTCAGGAAATGGTTTGCCCAATACATCATTAATGATTTGTTTAAATTCAGAAGCCAGTGCTTTCAGGTCCTCGACCGTCAACTCCGTATCGCTCTTGTATCCTTTTTCTTGCTTAACTTTTCCCAGACGTTCATCGAGAATTTTTCTTATTCCTTTTCCGTCTTTCGGTTCGATGCCTGCAGCTTTTTCCATCACGACATCGGAATACATCATGATAAGACGGCGGTAAGCATCGTATACGAACCGCGAATTCTTTGTCTGTTCAATCATTCCGGGAATTGTGCTCTCACTTAGACCGACATTCAGCACCGTGTCCATCATCCCGGGCATAGATTTACGCGCACCGGAACGTACGGAGACCAGCAGAGGTTCTTTTGTACTGCCGAACTTTTTACCCATAAGTTTTTCGACTTTTGCAAGCGCTGCATCTACTTGTGCTTTTAACTCCTTAGGATAGGTCTTCTTATGATCGTAATAATATGTGCATAACTCGGTAGTAATTGTAAATCCCGGAGGAACCGGCAGTCTTAACTTGGGATGTCCGGCCATCTCGGCAAGATTCGCACCTTTCCCGCCAAGAAGATTTTTCATGGATTCATTTCCGTCGGCATGACCACCGCCGAAAAAGTAAACGTATTTATTTTTTGCCATTGTGTGTATTATCCTTTCAGTTATCTATTAATTGATAATTCATATATTTATTTGACGAACTCCTCGCAAGGATAAAATCGCGAGAGTTTTTAAAAATAATCCCTGTGCCTGTAGTCTCAAACTGTATTATCCTAATAAATGTTTTATCGATATATCTAACTTGTCTTTTCCGGCAATAAATGTTTGCTGAATTTCAGCGATAATTATCGGCTCAAGGTTTAAAAAATTGATATATCGATCTCTCAATCGCATATAATCTTTTTCCGTTGTGATAATAAAATCAGCATCCAGCGTTTTTCTCGCTTTAATGATCATCTGGATGTCTTCTTCAGAAAACCAGTGATGATCAGAAAATTTGAAATGCTTAACAACAACCATTCCCGCATCAGTAAGAGACAATTCAAACGATTTTGGATTACCTATTCCGGAAACAGCAACAATTTTCTTTCCAGCTAACTGTTCGGCTGTATTTTTTTCGTCTGTTAATATCCGCTTGAATGATTTGAATTTCGTCTGTAAACCTATTATTTCCTCTGCTTTTAAAGCAGAGTAATATCCGGTTTTAAATTGCATCTTCAACATCCCTGATGCCCTGTCAAACTGCTCAATATTTTCACATCCCGTAATAATCAAATTATCAGCGCGTTTCAGCGAGCTCATCGGTTCACGTCTATTTCCTGCCGGCAGCAGCCAGTCACCGTTCAATATTTCCTCTGCTGTCATTACTACAAGATTCAGATCACGATGTAAATATCGATGTTGAAATCCGTCATCCAGTAATATTATCTCTGCGCCAAGTTCCACAGCTTTCTGAGCGCCGCGAATACGTTTCTCATCGACCACAACGATAAGTCCGGGAAATTTACTTGCAAGCTGACTCGGTTCATCTCCAGCATTTTCTATCGATGCAAAATTACCGTATCCGTCATTTACGACTATTGTTCCGGATGATTTTCTTCCGTACCCGCGGCTGACAACCGATAATCTCCTATTGTTTCCCAGATTCCCTATAAGCATCTCAATTATCGGTGTTTTCCCGACTCCTCCTGCTGAAATATTGCCTACTGAAATCACCGGTATGCCAACTTTTGGGGTTTTCAGAATTCCTACGTCAAAGAACCAGTTGCGAACAGCAACTCCCAACCAGAACAATAAAGAAAACGGCAACAGGAGTTTTCGCATTCTTTTCCCTCAGTTATCAGTAAACGGTAACAACTGACGACTGATTACTTTTACTTGATACTTGATACTTTTCACTTGATTTCCAATATTCGTTCGGCTACTTTCCGGGAAGCGCCGATACTTCCAAGCATTCCTTTTACTTTGGAAAGCTCTGTTTTCATGTCTATTAACCGCT